>ERZ887942.1053-NODE-1053-length-20293-cov-21.381263_pt1 | contig 20293 bp, 11 predicted proteins | sample MGYA00521099_ERZ887942 | MGnify/ENA primary metagenome ERZ887942 (study PRJEB32303, sample SAMEA104408605) | aquatic metagenome | biome: Brackish water; feature: Pelagic; material: water | place: Baltic Sea | collected 2014-06-07T06:48:00 | depth 16,251 m ...
TTTTGCGAGCCCAGGCCAACTTCAGTCTTGAAGAAGCCCGCGATTCCCGATCACACTGGGCCATTCGAAGTTTGCTCCGAATCCCCTCCCCAACCGCATCAGGGAGCCCCCGGGGTCGAAAAGAAATCTCCTAACAACTCATCACGATTCGATGAGAGCACCATGAAACGATCCGTCCTCCTCACCATTCTCCTTTTTCCAATTTCTCTCTGCGCCGCATCGGTCGAAGGCTACGCAGGCCGTGTCAGCTACGCGCCCGGCGAAAGCGTCACGCTTCATGTCTCCAGCACCGCCCCAGAATTCTCCGCCGAATTCACCCGTCTCGGCGCCGAGCGGGTCTCCGTTTGGAAAATGGAAAACATCGCCGGCGCCGCCCATCCGACTCCCGAAAATGCCTCTTCGCATGGTTGCAACTGGCCCTCAGCGATCAGCATTCCCATCCCCCCGGATTGGAAATCCGGATACTACCACGTCACCCTCAGCGCACCTGAGGCCAAAGCCTCTTCCTGCTACTTCGTCCTCCGCGAATCTCCCGACACCGCCGAGCCAGCCCCCATCCTCCTCGAACTTTCCACCAACACCTACAATGCCTACAACAACTGGGGGGGCTTCAGCCTTTACGCCTATAACGGCCGGGACAAAGTCCAGGGCCACCGCGTCTCTTTCCACCGGCCGCCACGAAGCCTGTTCGGGAACTGGGAACACCATTTCGTCGCCTGGGCCGAAAAGCAGGGAATCCCGCTCGCCTTCGCCGCAAATAGTGATCTCGAATTTCACCCTGACATTCTCAAAAAGCGACGCCTTGTCATCAGCGTCGGCCACGACGAATACTGGTCGGCCCCCATGCGCGACCACCTCGAATCCTTCATCGGAGATGGCGGAAATGTCGCCTTCTTCAGCGGCAACACCTGCTGTTGGCAGGTTCGCAGCGAAGACGATGGAAAAGCCCTCACCTGCTGGAAACAGAGTTACCAATCCGACCCCGTCTTCGAGGCCGGAAAAGGCCATGCCCTCCTCTCCTCCCTCTGGAGTCACCACCTCATCGGCCGCCCCGAAAACACCCTCACCGGAGTCGGCTTCCTCTGGGGAGGCTACCACAAAAGCCACGGCCAACACATGGATGGGAGCGGTGCCTTCACCGCCCACCGCACCGATCACTGGATCTTCGAAGGGACTGATCTCAAACGCGGCGACGCCATCGGTGGCAAAGACACCGTCGTCGGCTATGAATGCGATGGCTGCGAGATCGAATGGCGGGACAAACTCCCCTTCCCCACCCATCGCGATGGCACCCCGAAGAACTTTAAAATTCTCGCCACCGCCCCCGCCCGCTGGCACCCGGACGATTCCGAATGGTATGAAAAATGGGAGAAGGGCCGCGAAGGAAACGCCGTCCTCGGCATCTACGAAAGGGGGGGCACCGTCGTCACCACCGGGACCACCGATTGGGCACACGGGCTTCGCGGAGGCGACCCCGTCGTCGAACGCATCACCAAGAACATCATCGAAAAACTCTCCCGGCCAAAGTGAGACCGCTCTACTTCTTCGCCTTGTTTTCCCTATCGGCCACCGCCCGTGACTTCGATCACGACGGCGCCGACGAGCGCATCGTCGCGCGTGAGGGGAAAATCCTCATCGAATCGTTCGAGTCCGAATCAAAAACATGGCAAAACGCCGACTTCCAGCTTCCATCCGAAGTCACGGCAACCGCCCCTTTGAAATTCATCGATCTCAATGGCGACGGCTTCGAAGATCTCCTCTTCTCCGACAAAACCCATTTCCACATCGCCCTCTGGTCCACCCAGGTGAAGCCGCAGCTCGGCTGGACGAAGGGCTGGTCGCAGCTCGTCCGCTCCGGCAAAAGAACCGGCGCTGCCAATGAACCGCCGCTGCTCCCCGGTGCCAGGCTTCAGATCAAAGACCGTGTTCTTTTCGTCACCAAACCCGGTGATAAGCAAATCCCCATCCCCCTCGCCCGCCTCCTCGCCTTCGACATTCCTCTGCCGAAATCTCCCGAAGAAGCCCTCAAGACCTTTCGACTTCCCGACGGCTTCCAGATCGAAATCGCCGCCGCCGAACCTGAAGTCGTCGATCCCGCCTCCTTCGCATGGGGAGCCGACGGCCGCCTCTGGGTCGTCGAAATGCGCGACTATCCCTCCGGCCTCGATGGCAAGGGCAAGCCCGGCGGCGTCGTGAAAGTGTTGCAAGATCGCGATGCCGACGGTCGCTACGAAACCGCCACCGTCTTCCTTGAGAACATCCCCTGCCCCACCGGGGTCTTTCCTTGGCGAAACGGGGTCATCATCTCCGCCGCCCCTGATATTCTCTACGCCGAGGACACGGACGGTGACGGTAAAGCCGATAAAACAGAAGTGTTGTTCAGTGGCTTTTTACCCGGAAACCAACAGCACCGCGTCAACGGATTCGAATGGGGGCTCGACGGTTGGATCCACGCCGCCAACGGTGATAGCGGCGGCCTCGTCAAATCAGAGAAGACCGGAACAACCCTCAACATCTCCGGACGCGATGTCCGCTTTCGTCCTGACACCGGAGAGATCGAAACCGTCTCCTCCCAGTCCCAGTTCGGCCGCCGTCGCGACGATTTTGGAAGCTGGTTCGGCAACAACAATCCCACCTGGCTCTGGCATATCGGACTCCCCGAACGCTACCTCCGCCGAAATCCAAAGCTCGCCGTCAAAAGCCCCAAACGTGTCCTCGCCAACTACGCAAACCCCTCGCGGGTCTTTCCTGCGAGCAGACCCGCGCAACGTCCCAACCAACCTTGGTCGCTCAATCACGTCACCAGCGCCTGCAGCCCTTCCCCTTATCGCGACGACCTCTTCGGTGTTGAATTTTCCACGAGCATCTTCATTTCCGAACCTGTCCACAACTGCGTCCACCGTGAAGTGTTGGAGCCCGCCGGATCCGGCTTCAAAAGCCACCGCGTCGAGAATGAACAGGCCAAAGAATTCCTCGCCTCGACGGACCCATGGTTCCGACCCACCACCACGCGCACCGGTCCCGATGGCGCCCTCTACGTCGCCGATTTTTACCGCTTCGTCATTGAGCACCCCGAGTGGATTTCACCCGAAACCCGGGCCCGCCTCGACCTCCGCGCCGGCCAGGACAAAGGTCGTATTTACCGCCTCAGCCCGAAAGGAAAGCACCGCCGCCCCATCCCCGATCTCTCCAAATTGACTTCCCGCCAGCTTGTTGAATCGATCAACAGCCCGAATGGCTGGCAGCGCGATACCGCCCAGTGCCTTCTGTGGGAGAAGGGCCCCGATGGGGAAGCCCTATCCCAACTGGAAAGCTTGTTGGCTCTCCGTCACCGCCCCCAGGTCCGCATCCAGGCACTCGCAACTTTGGGCATGCTTAAAAAATTGAACCCCGCCTCGTTGTTGACCTCCCTCACAGACCCACATCCCGGCATCCGCATCGAAGCCCTTCGTCAGTCCGAGCCTTTCGCCAAAATCGAAACCGAAGACCTTTTCACCACCGTTTCTTCTCTTGCCGATGACACCGAAGCGCGCGTCCGGATGCAGGCCGCCTTCACCCTCGGCGAATGGCCTGCCGAAAAATCCAAACCGTTCCTTTTAAAAATCGCCGCCCGCGATGCCGACGACGATTGGATCCGCGCCGCGATCATGTCTTCCCTGTCTCCCAAAAGCGAACTCTTCGCCTCGCTGAACACTTCCAAAAAACCAGAGATTGCCGTTCTCGAACTCAAGATAGAACCCAGCAATGCCGACCGCGCGCGGGTCATGGCCCGGTATACCGACGTGGCAAAAACCAAAGGTGACTCGGCACGCGGACGCGGCCATTTTCAAACCAACTGCGCGATCTGCCACCGCCTCAAAGGAGAAGGAAAAGAGGTTGGCCCCGATCTTGAAATGGTGCGAGGAAAGCCCACCGACTGGCTCCTCGGCGCCATCCTCGATCCCGCCGCTGCCATCGAAGCCCGCTACGCCACCCGAACCGTCACCACCCACAAGGGCGAAACCTTCATCGGAATCATCGCCGCCGAAACCGCGAACAGTTTGACCTTCCGCCTCCCCGGAGGCATCGACCACCCCGTCCTCCGAGACACCATCAAATCACTCAATCCCGCCGGTCTCTCCCTCATGCCCGCCGGATTCGAAAGCGCCCTCGATGTTCAAGCGATGGCCGATCTTCTCGCCTGGCTCCGCACAGGGCCTTCAGAGTAGCCTCCTGATCCTCCATCTGCGGGGAAACAGGCTCCTATCCAAAACGGTGACCCCGGATCCCGGACGCAGGTCAGCGCCAGCCCGCTGATTCCACACGCAGCAGCCAGAGTGACCAGCGGAAGCAAAATGGCTTGTCCGCGCCGAAATCATTGGCCACTTTTCAAAAGATGAAACCGGTCTTGTTCTTTGCTCACTGCCTCCCACTTCTTAGCTCCATCGTGTGGGCTCAAAAGATCGACATCGAAAAACTCGATCCGAACATGACCCTGGAGAAAGCCGATGCCAAAGGCGTTGCCTGGCTCGATCCGCGCACACCGCCATTCCGCCTCGTCGGCTTCCCCTGGATCAGCGAAGACAAGGTCTACCGGAGACTGCCGGTGAAACCGAAATGGCCGATTCGGGGAGCGGTCGACAGCCTCGCGAACTCGACCGCGGGCGGTCAAATTCAATTTCAATCTGATAGTCCAAAAATTCTGATACGCGTGAAATTGCGCCAGATATCCGGGATGTACCACATGCCCGCAACCGGACAAAGCGGCTTCGATCTCTACGTCGGACAACCCGGAAAACAACTCTACTTGAGCACCACCAGATTTTCAGCGAGCGCGAAGGACTACGAAACGACGCTCTTCAACGGATCAAAAACAAATCGCCACTTCACCCTAAACTTCCCGCTCTACAACGGAGTCGAGTCAGTGGAAATCGGCGTCGTTGCCGGATCGACGGTGAACCCGCCGGTGCCTTTCAAGCACGAAGGCCGAATCGTCGTCTATGGGACCTCGATTACCCAGGGTGGATGTGCCGCGCGTCCGGGCATGGCGTATCCCAATATCCTCAGCCGCCGGCTCAATGCCGGGTTCGTCAACCTCGGCTTTTCCGGGAATGGCAAAGGTGAGCCCGCACTGGCAAACTTGATCAATCAGATCGGGAGAAAGCGGCTCATCGTCCTCGACTACGAGGCCAACGCCGGAGAATCGATCAGGAAAACCCTTGGCCCCTTCATCGACATCCTGCGTGCCGCAGACGAAGAAATTGCGATCCTCGTCATCTCAAAAATCCGCTACGCCGAGGAACTACACAATCCCGGGCAACTCAAATCGGCACAGGCGCGCGCCAAGTTCCAGGAAGATCTCGTAAAGGCGCGGCGGGTCGCCGGCGATTCCAACATCCACTTTCTCGATGGAGGTTCTCTCCTCGGGGAGCACGCCGACGAAGGCACCGTCGATGGAGTGCACCCGACCGCGTTCGGCTTCATGAAAATGGCGAATGCGATCGAACCAGCGATCAAGGAGATTCTTAAATAAATCCTGCGGTTGGCGTTTGCCGAAGCGCCAGTGATGGCTGTTTTATTTTGTTGGACGAGAATTTCGCGGGGAGAGCATTGTGGCTTGTATGAGGGAATCCCTGCTCGCTCCCGGAGGGAAACCGAATCCCACCTTCATTCATCGATCGCTTCAGAATTTTCCTCACTTTCAACGAAATTACTTTTCCGAAGCCCTCAAAACAAGCCTGTAGGATTTGCCTTTTTCGGTGGTTTTAAAAACTCCGTGGCGATTGCAGAGAAAGAACGTGTTGTCTTCCGCGGCATCGGGCAGCAGGCACGAGATGCCCGCGTTCAAAGCGAGCTCCGCGCTATCTTTGGCTATCTGCGAGGTCTTGGAGAGAGCCGACCAATTACGGCTTCGCTCTTTGGTAAAATAAACAGGGCTTTGCTCGCTCCCTGAGAACGGCGCGGCGCAGGTGAACTGACTCCATTTATCGAAGGGGCGGGCCCCGATGGCCGTGAAAAATTTGTCACCAGACGCCCCCACCTGGCGTTTGGCATACAGGGTGCAGTGAGTCCAAGTGTAATACACGCCCCGGGTAGTGGCAAAGTTCACGAAGTTTCTCTGGGTGTCGAACACCAGGTTCGTCACGCCGAAGTCAGTCAGTTCACAAACTTTCGAAGCTTTGATCCTCGCCCCTTCGTCGGGAATGGTCACCCAATAAATCCGCCCCGGGCCTTCGATGGGAGTGACCGGTTTCCCCAAGCCCAGTGATTCAAATTCACTATCGGCAAAGGTTCCGATGACAACGGCCGGGGAGTTGGTGTTTTTCTCAGCTTGGGGAGAAAAGGCCATGCTCGTGATCCGCTCTCCGGAAAGCCCGGCACTGGTCCATGTTTCGCCGACATCACGACTGATGAAGAAACCTTTGGTTTCCCCTCCCGCCACCACAAGATTGGGATTAAGAGGGCAGAACATCACGACCTCACCAAACAGTGTGGTGGGACCACCACCGTCAAAGTCGATCTCGTTGGTCACCAGCTTCCATGACTGCCCGCCATCTTCACTTCGCCAGAGCCCGCTCTTCAACTCGCCATTCACGACGCTGCCGCCGGCGCGCAGAACGATGGAACTGTTCCCGGGATGCACCGCCACCGAACGGACGGCCATGGCATCGGGAGTTTTTAGGCCGTTGTTCACCGCGGTCCAGGTCTCTCCGCGGTCATCGGATTTGAGCAGTCCCCTCCCCGCGCTCCTGGCATACAGGACTTGGGGATCTTTCGCAGCCTGAACCAAGGCGGTGATGCGATTCTCAAGATGCAGGTCTTCTTTTCCGGGGTTTTCGCGCAGCTCTTTGGGAACGCTTTTCTCCAGCTTGATCTGATCGACGGCGCCCTGGAAAAGGCTGCGGCTCTTGTTTGGTCCCGACCGGAAACAGACACCGGCGTAGACTTCCCTGGGGGCATGGCTGGCAAATCGTTCATCGGCGAGCTGCCATCTGTTTCCATCCGCCGAGGTGAATGATTGATATCGCCGTCCGCGTCGAACCAGTCTCAGCCAGCGGTGATCCCCTTCGAACGAAGCGATGCTCTTATTGGACCCTGCCAGGTCAGGGAAGTCCTTCCCCCCTTTCATCTTTCCCCCAGCGGTCAGGAAAAGGCTGATCTCAGAGTTGTAAGGTCCCTTGTCCGCGATGCGAACTTTGGGATTCGAATGCTTGGCCAGAATCGAGAGTCCCAGCCAGTTCGACGGCCACAGGCCATTTTCTTTGGAAGTCAGGGGCATGTCCGCAATCCGAGCCGTGAGCGTGAAATCGCCGGCGACCGTCTGGTGCATAAATCCATAGCCCTCTCCTCTGAAAGATACGCTTTCGGACCCACCTCGAACTGCGAGAGGGAAGCCCCCCTTTAACATGCTATTAAATTGCCAAGGTTCCGCGATTCGGTTTTTTGCTTCAAGCTCCAGTTCGTTAGCGGAGTCGATGGAATGGCCTTCACCAAACCAAAGGCGTGACCAAAGCTGATTCCTACCCTCGGGTAGCAGGACCTTGATATTCACCTTTCCCTTTTCGTCGATCTCGTCAGGAAATTTGGTCGTCAGCAGAACCTTGCCGGCAAAGAGCTGCAACTTCCGGATCGATTGCCCCCGCCGCTCGATCTCAATTTGAATCCTTGCCCTGTTATCCTCCAGCACGCCTGCGGAGACGACGCTTTTCAGCACGAGTGTTGCCGAGGGGACTTCAGCGCGATCATCGCACTGAAAGTCATCCCCCGTCAGCTTGCGCATCTCGAAGCCGGGTCCCTCCCAGGAGATGGCAATCTTGGCGGTCGTCGATTGTCTGCTGTTCCCGTCATTGGCCCCTTTGAAATACTTCAATTCGAAAGCGCGCAGCCCTTTGCTCAATGGGAGTGCGTAACGCTTTTGGGAATTACTGTGGATTCCGTCGTTATCGGCAATCAGCTTGCCATCCACGTACAATTGGCTGCCGTCGCTGGTGCCTGCTGAGATGACATACAAGCCATCGGCCGGGACGCGAAGGTAGCCCTTGTAGCGAATCGCATAGCCGGTGGCACGATCCTCCCGCACGGTGTCATCGAGGTCCTTGACGTAACCTTGCTTGACCGGGTTCAGGGTCGAAAAATCGGGTAACTTCTGCCACGTTTTGTCGTTTGAATCTTCGTAGTATGAGTAGCTCAGGCCGGCCCGGGTCATGCCGGCACGCTCCGCAGGCCCGGGAATCGTGGCGCTCTTAACAGGGATCATCACCGCGATCTCCTGGTCGAAAATGTCGGTGACCGTCAGACGCACCGACTTCGCGGGAACCTTGGTATCAAGACGTTTGGTGATGATGTGCGGAGCGGCATCCTCCCAGCTGGCAATCAGCCCGCCTCTTGCACCGCTCTCCGCAAAGGCCTCGAGCTTGTAGCCGAGTTGCGGTGACGCGCTTTGGGGAATCTCCCACGTCACGCTCACCTGATGGCCCCATGAGCGGGCCTCCGCATGATTGATCGCGGGTTTGTCCAGAACCGGCATCGCAGGCTGTTTGGTGCGGAAGAAGGTTTGTTCCTTCTTCGCGCCGCCATCGGGGCCCGACCGGTCGAATCGAACCACGGTGTCGTTCTCGATCAGTTTAAATTTCCTTTCGTCATTCGCACTAAGGGGGGAATCGTGCCACTCGCCGTTCAGGCGGCAGTAACCGAAACGGCGTTCGAAGGCGCGAGGGGTGGATTCCGGGGCGAGCGCTTCCACAAATCCGCTGTTTGCCTGGAATCCCGTGACCACCGCGGGGATGCGCAACACGCTGTGCGTATACCATTTTCCCTTCTCCACATCTTTGATCCACCAGCCGACATTGGTCTTTCCCCCGGCACCCCGGGTGGGTGGGAAGGTTCGCTTCACCATGCGATACCACGAGTTCGGACGCTGAAAAGTGGGCGAGCCATTCGCGCCCCCCTTGCTGCCTTCCGCTCCGAAGCCCTTGCCATAGAATTCCGGTCCCTCGTAAACGGATTCCGTAACACACCAGTATGAGGTAAACATTCCCGGTATCTTGTCGGGCCCATGCACCGCCACGCCGCCATAGAGCGCGGAAAACCTGGGATAAAAACTCATATACCAGAAGCAATAATACGTGCCGGCATCCCAAACAGGCCAACGAAGATCGTTCATGACAATGTCCGAGCCCGGTTTGATATTCGCCTGCCAGTTGGTGGCCTTGCTCATGGAGACAGTGAGGAGGAAAGCCACGGCAACGAGCCCGGATATCACATCATTGCGTCGTGCGCTGTTCAGAATGTTCATCTTCAATTATTGGGAGCAGATACCGGGCTTGAAAGTGTCCCTGTTCATATTTGAGGCAAGTTTTGAATTCGGAGTGACCGGGCCGGTTTCCACGGTGGAACTCCAATTCAGTCAAGAGAACCCATTAAAAAAACTTTCCTTAAAATCGCGCTGCCAGTCAGGAACTGAAGACCGATGCGATGTTCCGGATCGCCTCGCAGTCAAAAGGCATGACGGCGGCAGCGGTGATGATGTTGGTCCATGAGGAAGATGAATCCTTGCTCGACCGCACGATGGTTCTCTATATTACGCCGATGAGCAGCTCCAACTCACACCGTTACGTGAAACTTCCAGTGCTTCTGGCTGGTGGTGGTTTCAAACACGGGCAGCACCTCGGCTTCGACAAAGACAACAACCATTCACTCGCCAACCTCTGCGTCCCGATGTTGCCCCGGCCCGGAATCCACTCCGACAAGTTTGCAACCTCGAACGGCACCATGCGTGGATTGGAGATCACATCACCCTAACCATGAATTTCGCTCTTCCATCGCTCCGTGAAATTTCCGCGGTCATCGCGATTGTCTTCCTCTCCTTGCCCCGCTCGGCCGCCGAAAATGATGTCGGTCAGTTCAAGTCCGGGATCCGTCCGCTGTTGGAGAAATTCTGTCTCGACTGCCACTCGACCGAGGAACAGAAGGGGGATCTGGATCTCGAACGGTTCGATTCGCTTGATACAATCCGGGGCGACGGGAAGGTCTGGCAACTCGTCGAAGAGCAACTGGAGCTCGGCGAGATGCCGCCAAAGAAAAAACCGCAGCTCTCGGCGGAGGAGAAAGCCAAATTACTCGCCTGGGTGGATTCAACCTTGCGGAAAATAGGCGAGGCCAATGCCGGCGACCCGGGGCCGGTGGTGGTCCGGCGGCTTTCCAATGCGGAATACACCTACAGTCTGCGAGATCTTACCGGGGTCGAATCCTTGGATCCGGCACACGAATTCCCGGTCGATGGCGCGGCTGGCGAAGGTTTCACCAATGCCGGAGCCGCCCTCGTGATGTCGCCATCGCTCTTTACGAAGTACCTCGATGCGGCAAAGGAAGTCGCGAAGCACGCGGTGTTCCTCCCTGATGGAATCGCGTTCTCCGGGAAGACGACGCGTCGCGACTTGACGGACGAGAAGCTCGCGGCGATTCGAGCTTTCTATGCCAGGTTCTCCAATCCGGGAGGCGGAACGGCAGTCAATCTCCAGGGAATTAAATTTGATACGAAAGACGGCGGCGTGTTGCCCTTGCCTCGCTATCTTGCGGTGACTTTGGAAGGACGGGCGGATCTGCTTGCAGGAAGGAAAGATATTGCCGAACTCGCGCATGACCATGGTGTGAATGCGAAGTATCTTGGCAAGCTGTGGATGGCTTTGAATGACACCAAGCCATCGCTTTTGTTGGATCCGATCCGCAGTCAGTGGCGCAAATCAAAACCTGAAGATGCGCAGACTCTGACGGATGCGATCACCCGTTGGCAGCATTCGCTATGGCGATTCACCACCGTTGGGCACATCGGGAAACGTGATGGCCCCAAGGCGTGGCAGGAGCCGGTCGCCCCTCTGGTTAGCTCGAAGGAAATCCGGGTAAAACTACCGGCTCCCGTCGATGGCAAAGACGTGACGATCTACCTCCACACCTCCGACGCCGGGGATGGGAAGGAAGGCGATGTCGCGATCTGGCAAAGCCCGAAGATCCTTCACCCGAAACGTCCGCCGGTCTCGCTCGCCGAGGCGGTGTCCCTGGTGCAACGCGTGGACAAAGTCATGGCTGCGGAGCTGGGTCGGACAAGCGCCTACCTCAAGGTACTCGCGGAATCTCATCGAAGCAAGAGGCCGGTTCATGAGATTGCGGAGCGTAGGAATCTGGATGTCATCGTCGCCGCTCGCTGGGCCTCGCTGGTGCAGCTCGGGCAATCGATTTTGCCAAAAGCCGAGGGTCACTTCATCGAAAAGCACGTCAAGGTCGCGGGTGACCCCGACATCCGCGGCTGGGGTTCGGCCCAGACGCCCAGCCTGACCGGCAATGCCTCCGAAAAGGCGGCAAACTTCAGCACCCTCAACATGCCCGGTCGCAGCGTGATCATGCATCCGTCACCGACCAAAGAGGCGATCGTCTATTGGCGCAGCCCCATCGCAGGCAGGATCGGCATCAGCGGATTCGTCGCAGATGCCGATGGCAATTGCGGCAACGGCGTCGAGTGGCACGTGGATTTGGTGAGCCGGACCGGGATCGCCCCCCTCGCCAATGGCGCGATCGACAATGGTGCCCGGAATAACTTCGATCCGAAAGCCGCATTCGCGGTGCAGCCCGGCGATTTGGTGAAGTTCGCCATCAACCCGCGCAACCGTGATCATGTCTGTGACTCGACCGTCGTCGGACTCACGATCCTCGAAGTTGGCGGCAAGACGCGCTCATGGGATCTGGCGGAGCAGGTGGTTGATCGCCTGCATGATGGCAATCCTTTGGCCGACACCTTTGGCAATGCCGATGTCTGGCACTTCTGTGCCTCGGAGACTGATGGTGCTCCGAGAAACGCGGTGCCTCCTGGCTCCGTTTTGGCGAATTGGCGGGCTGCGGTCATTGATGGCAAGTCGAAGGCAGACCGAGAGACCGCCGCCAACCAAGTGCTTGAACTGTTGCTTGATTCAAGTGTCGCCGGAGATGCCGACACAACCTTGCGGGCGAACCTTCTCGATTGGAACGGCCCCTTGGAATGGGGAAAAAGCGCTCCGGGCATCAAGACTGTCTCCGGGGACATCCGCGCGACGGCACCTTCGGTTCTCACCTACCGCATCCCCGCGGCACTGGCCGCCGGAGCGGAACTTGTCACCCGCGTCAGCTTGCATCCGCAAGATGGAAAAGAGGGAAGTGTGCAAATGCGCGCGCTCTTCACCCCTCCCGTGGAGACGACTGGGCCCGCTGCCGGCTCGAATAATCCCACGGGAGGAAAAAAATTGTGGAGCGATGGCCTTGTGCCCGTCGAATCCTCGGCACCGATCATCGTCAATGACGACAGTAAAGCGCGGGGCCGTCTCGCCGCAGACATCGAGGACTTCCGGGAACTCTTCCCGGCGGCGCTCTGCTACACCAAGATCGTTCCAGTCGATGAAGTCGTGACACTCACTCTCTTCTATCGTGAAGATCACCACTTGCGACGATTGATGCTCGATGATGCTCAAGCGGAACAACTCGATCAACTTTGGAGCGAACTCCACTTTGTCAGCGAGGACGCTTTGCAGCTCGTCGATGCCTTTGAGCAGTTGTGGCAATTTGCAACCCAGGATGCCGACCCGAGCGCATTCACGCCGATGCGCGAACCGATCAAGCAGCGCGCGGAAGCGTTCAAACAAGAGCGTATCGCGGCCGAGCCAAACCACCTGGAAAGCATTCTCGCCTTCGCGGGCCAGGCGTGGCGACGCCCGCTCACGATGAAGGAGAAGCTGAATCTGCGATCGCTTTACGAAAAGCTGCGCAAAGAGGAACTGCCACACGAAGCCGCAGCCCGCCTCACTCTCGCCCGTGTTCTCGTGGCCCCAGCCTTTCTCTACAAACTGGAGAGTCCGCAGCCCGGAGCAGCTTCTGCGCCTGTGAGCGATCTCGAGCTGGCATCGCGCCTGAGTTACTTCCTGTGGAGTTCGGCTCCAGACGAAGAACTCATTTCGCTCGCTACTGCCGGAAAATTGAAAAATCCCGATGTCCTCGCGGCCCAAACGCGGCGGATGATTAAGGACACGCGCGTGCGCCGACTCGCCATTGAATTTGGCAGCCAGTGGCTCCACGTGCGCGACTTCGATGGCTTCGACGGGAAGAGCGAGCGTCACTTTCCTGAATTCGCCGCTGTCCGCAGTGCCCTTGGCGAAGAGCCGGTGCGATTCTTCACCGACCTTTTCCAGCGCGACGGGTCGGTGCTCGATCTTCTCAACGCGGATCACACCTTCGTGAACGGCACGCTTGCCAAATACTACGCGATCGGCGGTTCCGACGATGCCGGGTGGCGGCGGGTTGAAGGCGTGCGGGCGCAAGGGCGCGGTGGGGTGTTGGGATTCGGTGCGACGCTCGCAAAGCAGAGTGGGGCCTCACGGACCAGCCCGATCCTGCGGGGTGCATGGATCAGCGAGACCTTGCTTGGCGAACGCTTGCCGCGACCGCCGAAAGGGATTCCTGTTCTGGGTGACGCACCGCCGAAAGGGCTGACCGAGCGCGCATTGACCGAGCGACACGTCAGCGATCCCGGTTGCGCGCGCTGCCATGCGCGGATCGATCCCTTTGGTTTTGCACTGGAGAACTTCGATGCCATCGGTCGCTTCCGCTTGAAAGACAACGCCGACCTGCCGATCGATGCGAGCGCGAAGCTACTCGACGGGACCCGGTTCTCCGGCGTCGATGGGCTGCGTGCCTATCTTCTTAATCAGCGCCGCAATGCCTTTTTACGCCAGTTTTCACGCAAGCTCCTCGGTTACGCCCTCGGCCGCAGCGTGCTCCTGAGCGACGAACCCTTGCTCGACGAGATCCTGGCGCAGCTCGTGACCAGCGATTTTCAGATCTCCCAAATCGTCGAGGGGATCGTCCGCAGTCGTCAATTCCTCGAGATCCGCGGCCGCGACCATCCGATCAAATAGCACCGACAACCAATCACGATGAAAAAAAAATCCCACCTCTTCAACCGTCGCACCTTCCTCCGTGGAGCCGGCGTGACGATGGCCCTGCCATGGATGGAATCGCTCACCGTCTGGGGTGACGAGACAAAGCCGCGTGAACCCGGGAGCGAGGCTCCGGTTCGACTGGCGGTCTTGTTCTCCGGCAACGGCTTTCACTCGAAGGAATGGTGGGCGAAGGGCGAAGGGAAGGCGATGGAGTTGGGGAAAGTGTTAGACCCCATCGCCGACTACCGTGAAAAGCTCCTCTTCATCCGCGGCCTGCACAACGCCGAAGCGCAAAAGGGAAATATTCACAGTTCGCAGACCGGCAACCTCCTCTCCGGTGCGCCGCTCGCATCCGGTGGGGAGATCCGTTCGGGCATGAGCGTGGACCAGCTCTTGGCCAAACATCACGGGCGCTCAACCAAGGTCCCCAGCCTGGTGCTCGGTTGCGAAAAATCGAATCCGTCGGTGCACAAGAATTACTCGATGCTCTACAGCTCGCACATTTCGTGGAGTTCGCCGACGACCCCGACGCCGCTCGAGTTGTATCCCGCCCTCGCTTTTGACCGCTTGTTCAAAGACACCGCGAGCAAAGGGGACCAGAGTGTGCTCGACGCCGTTTTGGAGGACGCAAAAGACGTGCGCCGCAAGGTGAGCTCGCTCGATCAGAGGAAGCTCGACGAATACCTCGACTCGGTGCGCGAGGTCGAAACCAGGATCGAGAACGCCGGCAAGCGCGGCGAGTTTCAAGGCTGGCGCCCAACGCTGAGTGAACCAAATCTTCCGCGCCCGGCGGACGGGATTCCGCAGGATATTGCCGAGCACATGCGTATCATGTGCGACATTCTGGTGCTCGCCTTCCAGACCGACACCACGCGGATTTGCACGCTCAAGTTGAACAACGACCATTCGTCACTGCGCTTCCCGAACCTCGGTGTCGACTACATGATCCACCATCTCCTGTCCCACAGCGACACCGCGGACTGGCTCAAGGTGAACCGGTTTTTCCTCAAACAGGTCGGCTACATCGCCGGCAAACTCGACGCGATCCAGGAGGGCGAACGCACCGCTCTCGACAATTCGATGCTGATGTTTTGCTCTTCGATGCTCACCGGCAACCACGACGCGAGCCAACTTCCGGTCGCGCTTCTCGGAGGTGCCGGCGGCCGCATCAAGGGCGGGCGCGTGCTCGACTACAAAGGAAAAACCGATCGCCAGATGTGCCGGCTCTATCTTTCCATGATGGACAAGATGGACGTGCGCCCGGGAACATTTGGCGATGCCACCTCGATGCTGGAAGAGGTTTGATGAAACCTGCGGGATGCCCGGAAGGAAGCTGGCCCGTGGGTTTTGATTAATTTGCGGGGAAACCACGAGGCACCGATTCCATACGTCGTCAGAATGACGCTCCGGATTCTTAACATTTCTCACCCCGAATCTGCCAAAAAGCCTTTCCCCTGCGGGATTTCTCCTGTTTCCTCGCGGCCCGCGAGGAAAATCACTCGCTCCAAGACAATGGCCAACAAAGACCAGACCGATACCGCCCGCATGGAGAAGATCGTCTCCCTGTGCAAACGCAAAGGATTTATTTTTCAATCCGCCGAACTCTACGGCGGCCTGAATGGTTGCTGGGATTACGGCCCGCTCGGGACAGAGGTGAAGCGGAACCTCAAAGATCTCTGGTGGCGTAAAAACGTCCAGGAGCGCGATGACATCCTCGGACTCGATGGTTCAATTCTGACCCACCACGCCGTGCTCACGGCCTCCGGACACGTGGGTGGATTCTCCGATCCCATGGTGGACTGCAAGGTTTGCAAAAAACGCTACCGCGCCGACCAGTTGGATGATGTCCCCGCGTGCGAGAAAAAGGCCACTCTTCCCAAGGGCGAGGACAAGACCTGCGAACTCACCGAGCCCCGCGAGTTTAACCTCATGTTCCAAACCCAGATGGGAGCTTCGGCGGACGAAAACGACCCGAATGCCGTCGCCTACCTTCGCCCGGAAACCGCCCAGTCGATCTTCGTGCAATATAAGAACGTCGTTGATTCGAACCGCGTGAAACTTCCCTTTGGCATTGCCCAGATCGGCAAGTCCTTCCGCAACGAGATCAACCCGCGTAACTTCACCTTCCGCTCGCGTGAATTCGAGCAGATGGAAGTCGAGTATTTCTGTCGCCCGGAGGACGGCCTCCGCCTCACCGACGAGTGGCTGGCAAACCGTCTCGCCTTCTACGACGAGATTGGACTCGACAAGGAGAAGCTTCACGTCCTCGACATCCCCGATGGCGAGCGCGCGCACTACTCCAAGAAAACCTACGACATCGAGTATGACTTCCCCTTCGGCCAACAGGAACTCGAAGGCGTCGCTTACCGTGGCGACTACGATCTAGGCAAGCACCAGGAACACTCCGGCAAGCCTCTCGAATACTTCGACGAGCAAACCAAGGAGCGTTTTATTCCTCACGTGGTGGAACCTTCCGCAGGTTGCGATCGCACCATTCTCGCCCTCATCTGCGAGGCCTTCGACGAAGAGGATCTCACCAAGGAAGGTGGCAAGCCCGATGTCCGTACCGTCATGCGCTTCAAGCCCGCGGTTGCTCCCATTAAGGCCGCCATTCTTCCCTTGCTAAAGAACAAGCCCGAACTCGTGGAAAAGGCCAAGGAAGTGAGAAACCTCCTCCAACCTTTCATGAACGTCTTTTACGACGAGACCGCTGCCATCGGCCGCCGCTACCGTCGTCAGGATGAAGTGGGAACACCATTCTGCATTGCCATCGACTTCGAAACCCTTGGTCTTGAAGAAGGCAAGGAAGATCTGAAGGACACCATCACCATCCGTCATCGCGACTCAATGGAACAGGAGCGGATTGCCATTAGCGACCTCCTCCCATGGTTGCTTGAGCGCATTCGCTAGAGCCACTTTCCTCACAATCTCAGAAAGCCCCGCGCTTCGGCACGGGGCTTTTTTTTGTCCCGAAGACTGCTATCTATTCCGCGTGCGGTTTTTTTGTCTGATCCTCCCTCTCCTGTTCAGCTCATGCGGCGTTCGCATCGAGCAGGCGGCGACCGGGGTCTCATCCCTTCACCCAAAACAGATGAGCTGGAAAGGCTGGCAAACTTCGACCTTCGCCAGAGACACGAAAGTGAAAACCTCCTTCGACCCTGACTTCGTCCGGACGCAATCGGGCGAGCTCGTCACCTACGGTCCCCGCCTGGATGGAACGGAACACTTCGCCGTCATCAGCAAACGGGAGGAAAATCCAAAGACCGGTATTTTCCCACTCCGCCTCTCTTTTATCCCCACCTCGATGTTCGCGGGGCCGAGTCCCCTCGATGATAGTCAAAACAACCTCTTCGCAACTGGCCGAAAGTGGTTTTTTTCAGCCTTTAACTTTCGATCAACCTTCTTCGACCTCTACCCCGCCCGCACCAACGATACCAAAGGCCTCCTTGTCTATCACACCTCCATCATGCTCCTCTCGGCCGCCGAGAAGCGGATCATCGAAAACTTTCGGAAAAAAGGTTGGAACGTGATGGTTGGCCTTCCACCCGACAGCCTGTATCGCATCAAGCTCCCTGCCCTCGCCTCTGCAAAAGGAACGACGCAGGGGGCGGCGGAACTCGTCGCCGAAGACATGGACCGCCACTACCTGGAGCAGGCCCGCACCACACGGGTCGCGCTTGATTATCTTGCTCAAACCCGCCCGGATTGGCTCACCAAAAAACGTGTCCTCATGGGCACAAGCGCGGGCACTTTCGGCCTCCCGGCCGAAGCTCTCATGAATCCCGGTTGGGACGCTCTCATTTTTGTCAGCGGTGGAACCAACCTCCTCTCGCTTTACGAATCCGGCTCCGCGGGCCTCTTCAAAAAATCCCTGCAATGGGCCAGGCACACCCGAAAGGCTCCTCCCAAAGGAGTCACTCGAATCTTTTCCGACGAGGAATACCACGAAATCTTTCGCAAGGCCGCTACGATGACGAACTATCACTCCGGAGCCCTCGCTCCGCTTCTTCGGGATCAAAAAATCCTCATGATTTCCGGCAACCTCGATCAAATCATCCCCAAAAACCAAGCCCTCGGGCTCCATCAAGCTCTTGGTAAACCAGAACGCTGGACCGCCCCTCTCGGCCACCACCTTATCGCCCTCCAACTCATCCTCGAGGTCGACCGGATGGACCAATGGATCATGAATACTCAACCTCAATCGCCACGATGAATGGTAAAAATAATGCCCTTCTTCATGGCCTCGAGGTGAAAAATACCTCATCCTTGAATAAGCATCATCAACCACTCGTTTAAAAATCACATGAAAACCACTCAGATCATTGCGGCCGGCCTGACTGCCGGAGCACTCACCCTCGTTTCTTGCACCCCCACCCAGCAAAAGTATGGCCTGGGTGGTGCCGCAGCAGGAGCAGCCGTCAGTGCGATGGCCGGAGGCGACGGAAGCAACATTGTCAAAGCTGCCGCCATCGGCGGAGCTGCCGGAACCGGCTACGCCGTCTACCGCGAAAAACAGGATGAGAATCGCGGGGCCTACAACACCGGTGGCGATACCTACAATCAACCTGCCCCGGCTCCCCAGCCTGCGGCACCAAAGTATCCCGCGGCCACTCGCAGCAGTGATCCCGATGTCGTTGTGAGCCCCTACAAGCCATACAACAAGGTCCGCGTGACCGGCTTCAAACCCGGGCAACTCGCGAAAGACCCCACTACCGACAAGATCTTTGTCATTCCCCGGTAGGTAGTTCGAAGACACCCCTAATCAACAAAAAGTCCGCTTGCGAGTTTCTCGCAGCGGGCTTTTTTAGGGTTTGAAAGATGAAATCCCTAAATCTTCTTGAGTGATCCGGTCGAGTCACCAAAGCGCTTGGTCTTCACTCCAAATTCATTGAGCATTCGGACGTAGAGATTGGAAAGTGGCACCTCTTCGCCAAGATCAACGTGGCGACCGGTCTCGAAGGCTCCACCACCGTTGCCGGCAACAATCACCGGAAGATCGCTGTGACTGTGACGGTCGCCGTCGGCGATTCCACTTCCGTAAACAATCATGGAGTTGTGAAGGAGTGATTTGCCGTCGACATCCTCGGTCGATTTCATTTTCTCCATGAAATAGGCCAGCTGCTCGATGTAAAATTGATCGATCTTTTGGATCTTCTCCAGATTGTCCTTCTTCCGTTTGTGGTGGGAAAGGTTGTGGTGTCCTTCTGAAACGCCGATGTCCTTGAAGGAGCGATTGCTGCCATCGTGGGCCAGTAAGAAAGTTGAGATCCGGGTGCTGTCCGTCTGGAAGGCGAGAACCATCATGTCCATCAGAAGGCGCATATGGTCCTTGTAATCTCCGGGCTGACCTTGCGGAGCAGGAACCCCCGGGTCAATCGGTGCCCCGAGGCTTTCGGTCTTTTGAACCTGACGTTCAATCTCCCGAACGCCGGTGAGATATTCCTCAAGCTTGTGCTGATCATTCCGGCCCAGATGCTTGTGCATTGCCCTGGCATCGTCAGAGATGAAATCGAGAATGGATTTTTGAGTCGCCCGACGCTGTGCCAGGCTCTTTGCCCTTTCTTCCACGGAACCCGCACCAAACAGTCGCTCAAAGACGAGTCGGGGATTCGCTTCAGGGGTGTTCGGTTGATTCTCGGAGCGCCAGGAAAGATTGAATTGATAGGCACACGAATAACCGGAATCACAGCGTCCGGATTTACGCACTCCGTCGCAGGTCAATTCGAGAGAGGACAGCCGTGTTTGATTTTGAACGGCCCGGGCTGCGATCTGATCCACCGAAGTCCCCACTTTGATGTCGGACCCCGAGGTCTTTTTGGCCCGCTGACCGGTGAGGAACGTCGCATTACTCCGGGCGTGGTCACCCGCCCCATCGCGTCCCGCATAGGCGTGCTTGTGGGCGAAACCGGAGTAGATTTGCATGTCCCCTTTGAGCTTTTCCAAAGCCGCCATGCTCTTACCCAGCTGATAGTTGCCCCCTTTGCCTTTTGGCTTCCAGTGCTCAAGGTTCACTCCATTCGGAATGTAAAGATAAGCCATGCGGAGCGGGCTGCCCTTGGCCGTCGTAGCGAGACTGCCGGTTGTCGCGGCCATGAGCGGGCCCAGCGATTCCATGGCAGGAAGTCCCACTGCGGCACCAATGCCACGCAAAAACTTTCGACGATCCAATCCGGCTCGGGGGTTCATGTTGGTAATCTACGTGTGTTTTTGGGATTTTCTCACAGTATTTTCACTCATCTCTACCCACCACGGCGCTTTTGAAAAGGAGCGCTTTCGATGATGGCGACAACGAGTTCCTTCAGGCTGCCTTTGTTCTCCTTAAGACGATTGACGAGGAAGTCGATTGTGACTGCGTC
>ERZ887942.1055-NODE-1055-length-20241-cov-5.613792_pt1 | contig 20241 bp, 9 predicted proteins | sample MGYA00521099_ERZ887942 | MGnify/ENA primary metagenome ERZ887942 (study PRJEB32303, sample SAMEA104408605) | aquatic metagenome | biome: Brackish water; feature: Pelagic; material: water | place: Baltic Sea | collected 2014-06-07T06:48:00 | depth 16,251 m ...
GACCAGTCCCATCTTCTGAGCAATTTCTTCGACTCATTCCGCACAACCGTTACAACAGTCTTGCCTTCAGCAAGGTTCGCCTTGAGTGAAGTGCTCAAATCAAAGGCAGTTGCATAAAACACTTGCACATTAATCTACATAAAGTGAGGATCAATCAGAACAGATGCTTTCAATTCGTGAGCCAGTTTCACTGGAAATACTCGCACCGCCAGCAATTCCTGCAATCCACCTCTTATTTGCTAATTCCGATGGCACATTGATTGCAATATGTTGAATCACTCTTCTTCCAGTGCTCAAAGGAAAGGAGTATTCAAAGAATAATTGCTGGAAATCAACGGATTGAAAAACCGTTGATGTTCCGCATAAAGACAGTGAAAAACACCATGGAAGTTCAAGGTAAAGCGACACGGATTCGGCTGTTCGATTTTCATTCTCCACAGATGCGAGCTTTCCACATGTCGTGGTTCGCATTCTTTCTGTGCTTCTTCGCATGGTTTGGTATCGCACCCTTGATGAGGGTCGTACGAGAAGAACTTTCGTTAACGAAAGAGCAGATCGGCTGGTGCATCATTGGATCGGTGACGGTCACCGTTTTCGCTCGTTTATTCATCGGATGGCTGTGTGACCGCGTCGGTCCTCGACTCGCTTACACTGGCATGTTGCTCATTGGATCGATTCCCGTGATGGCAATCGGGTTTGCCGATAGTTTCACTTCGTTTCTGCTGTTTCGAATTGCGATTGGCGTTATCGGGGCATCGTTTGTGATTACTCAATATCACACCTCGATCATGTTTGCTCCCAACTGCGTCGGGACAGCCAACGCAACGACAGCGGGGTGGGGAAATCTGGGAGGTGGAGTCACACAACTTCTGATGCCGCTCGTCTTTGCGATGTTCGTCGGAACATTAGGTTTCAGCGAAGCGATCAGTTGGCGTGCATCAATGTTTGTAGCGGGACTTCTCTGTGCGGGGATGGGAATCGCGTATTACTTTCTGACCCAAGACACTCCAGAAGGAAATTTTGCAGACCTGAGAGCTGCGGGAAAGATGCCCGAGAAGAAACATGTCAGCGGGTCTTTCATAGCTGCCTGTAAAGATTACCGAGTCTGGGCGTTGTTTGTGATTTATGGAGCCTGTTTCGGAATCGAACTGACCATCAACAATGTGGCAGCGTTGTACTTCGCGGATTATTTTGAATATTTCCAAGACATGGACCCTCTCAAAGCAGTTGGTGCCGCTGGTCTCATTGCGAGTCTTTTCGGTTTAATGAACATCTTCGCCCGGACTCTTGGGGGAGCATTTGGAGACAAGTTCGGTGAGAAGTGGGGTTTATCGGGGCGTGTGAAATGGCTCTTCGTCACTTTGTTTTTAGAAGGTCTCGCTCTCATGCTGTTCTCTCAGATGAACATCTTGGTCCTCGCGATTCCGACACTTATTGTCTTCAGCCTGTTTGTACAAATGAGCGAAGGAGCAACATTCTCAGTTGTTCCGTTTATCAATAAAAAGGCGCTCGGATCAGTTGCGGGGATCGTTGGAGCCGGTGGAAATGCAGGAGCGGTCGCTGCCGGATTTCTGTTTAAGTCGTCTGCCATCACGTGGCCGACAGCTCTGTTTATCCTTGGAGCGATTGTGACCATGTCATCCTTCCTGGCGTTCGTCGTTAATTTTGATGAAGCCTCTGAAACCGCTGCCCGTGAAGCGATTCAGTCGGCGCTCAATGAACGCAACCGGGCACCCGCCCCAGTGATGGCAATGGCAAGCGATCAATCAGCATAGAGCACACTTACAGCTCTTCTTGTCCTTGAAATCCTCCCTCGATGAATTCTTTTTCCTAAAACGATCTCTTGTAGCGCGACAATTGATATGGCAAACCCAGTTGAAGTATGGAAAGCAGAGAAACATCCCTTCGATGTTTGGCCGGAACTTGAGCAGTACGCTGCTCAAAAAACTCCGATGGACCAGATTCCGGGAACTGATCTCGAACGGTTAAAATGGCATGGTTTCTTCTATCGAAAACGGGATAAACCCGGAAGGTACATGAATCGTATCCGCATCACTGCGAACGAGTTGACTGCCGAACAAGCTCGCGAGATCGCCCATATTGCCTATGAATATGGGCATGGCATCGTCGACGTGACAACTCGTGCCAACCTGCAGATTCAAGGGCTAAGTATCGAACACTTGCCTAAAGTCACCGAGCGGCTTGAAAAGGTTGGACTGACTGCCAAGCAAACCGGGCATGACAATATCCGTAATGTCTTCGGGCATCCGTTTAGTGGCTTAATCGATGATGAACTCATTGATACGCGTCAATTGTGCCATGCTGTTGATGGCATTTACTTGGGGAGCCGAGAATTCTCTGACCTTCCTCGGAAACTCAACATCTGCTTCAACGGAACCGAACATCACCCGGCTCACTTCTGGACACAGGATCTCAGCTTTCTGGCAAGTCGAGCTGCCGATGGGCGACTCGGTTTTCAAGTGTTGATCGCGGGAACTCAGGGACAAAACCCGATGCTCGCGTGGCATCTACCGGTCTTCCTAAGTGAAGAACAGATTGTGCCTGTCACCAAGGCAATCATTGAATTATTCCGCAGTCGTGGAACGCGGGAGAAACGAAACAAGGCTCGTCTAAGATTCTTGCTTGAAGAGATCGGTGTCTCTGGTGTTTTGGATTGGCTTGAAGAGACGCTCCCGTTTCGACTTGAGCCAAGCATTCAACCACCGATCCCGACCGCTGTCACCGAGGAATTCGTCGGCTGGATTCGACAGAAAGATCGGAATTTGTGGTCAATGGGATTGTCGGTCTCATTGGGACGGATGACTTGGCAGCAACTCGAATCTCTTGCTCTGCTCAGCACGAAATGGGGTGATGGTCAACTCCGCACAACTCAAGAGCAAGGCATCGCTGTCGTCAATATCCCAACAGGCTTCAAAGGCGCTGCAGCGACCGCAGCAGCGGCCGCTGGCCTCAGTATTCATGCCGATGAATTCGAACTGAACACCATGGCATGTACCGGCAGTCAGTTCTGTAACATCGCGGTGACTGAAACAAAAGGTCACATGTTTCAGCTGATTGACAAATTACGAAAACGTGCTTTGAAGCTGCACGGAATTCGTATTCACATGAGCGGTTGTCCTTCGAGTTGTGCTCAACATTTCACAGCAGATATCGGCTTGAAAGGTGTTCGAGTCCGACGATTGATCGGAACACGAGAAGGCTTTGACGTCTACCTGGGAGGCGGGCTCGCAGGTCAGGTCCACATGGGGACGCCGTACAAGCTAGGCGTCGATGTCGATCAGCTTCCGCAACTGATCGAAGAGGTGACCAACGAATATTATCTTCGGCATAAGGTGGGACAAACCTTCAGCGGGTATTGGCGAGAGAAGCTTCAATCGGCAAAAGCAGCTAAGGTCGGTGACGCTGACTATGTTGTCCCAACATGGATTTGCGAAGGTTGCGACTACCAGCATCATGGAGAAGACCCACCTGTCTTTTGTCCAAGTTGTGCCGGTTTGCGTCGCTATTTCGCACGTGTCGAAACAGATGAGGATGTTACTGATTCGAAGACGTCAGAGAACTCTGCATCTGCGATAGAAGCAGCAGAGCCAGTCGCGCGCAGCGACGGCTTTCAACTTGCAGCGTCGTTAAGTGATGTCCCAGAAAAAAATGGACTCACTGTTGAGATTGCCGGAGACGAATACGCACTCTTTCGGCATGAGGGAGGCATCAAATGTATCGACTCCGCTTGTCCGCATGAAGGAGCCTCGCTCGCAGATGGGGAGTTTCAGAATGGCGTCGTTAGTTGTCCGTGGCACGACTGGAAGTTCGACGTCTGCACCGGTTGCAGCCTTGACCCTCCTGACAACGATGTGAAATCCTACCCGACACTTATTGAAGAAGGACAAATCTTTGTTCGCCTCTCAAAGCAATCTTCAACGAACGTCAACGCACCATCACCTCTTGAACAACTACGCAGTCAAAACAAATCAAAACCCAAAGCGGTTCGACCTGTTGAAGCCGAGTTAAAAGTCCTCGAGGTCATTGAGGAAACTCCAGATGTGCGAACATTTCGTCTCTGTAATTCAGAAGGTTTGATTCCGTTTGACTTCCCCGGGAAGTTCGCCAAAGTGGGGATTCAAATCGATGGGGAAGAGCACTGGAAAAGTTTTACGATCAGTTCTTCGCCTGCAAAATGCAAAGCCCTCGACTTCACAATGAAGTTAAACCCTTTGGGGAAAGTTACGAATCACCTCTTCGCAAACTTACAACCCGGTGATCGACTGCGCATCAAAGGGGCGCAAGGTGGGTTCTACTTCGATCCAGAAAAACACAACGAACCGCTCGTTCTCATTTCAGCAGGGAGCGGAATTACTCCGATGATGTCGATCTCTCGTTTTCTAAGAGATCAGAACCTTTCGATTCCCGTTTCGTTTCTCTTTGGAGCACGGACCCCGGATGACATCATCTTCCAGAATGAATGTCAGGAGTTGGCAAACTCTCAACCATGGTTCCGTTACTTTGTGACTCTCTCAAAGCCTGATGCGGAATGGACTGGAGCAAACGGCAGGATCTCATGGGAACAGATCCAGTCACAAGTCTCAGATGTTCCAGGCAGTCGCTACTTCATCTGCGGCCCTAATGAGTTCATGGATTCCATCAGCGGGGAGTTACAACAGCACAGCGTCCCGAATGATCGCATCCATACAGAAGCCTTTCACGCAACTCCCGTTGGAGCAACCGTAAGTGCAGAGAAAGTGTTGTCGTGACGCAACCATCTTCTCAGTTTGACAATGATGGACTGTTAGCGTGGCTGCTTGAAGATCAGCAGCAATTAACAGCTGTCGAGGAATTTTCTCAGCAGCACGCTGTCGATGGACTTCCGAGTCAGGCGAAGTATTATCAAAAGTTGATGCCAGCTTCTCCGCCGGGCGAAGGTGAACAGTATGCCTTCGAAGTGAATCTGGATGCCTGTTCCGGTTGTAAAGCTTGTGTCGTTGCTTGCCATTCATTGAACGGACTCGATGAAAACGAAACCTGGCGAGACGTAGGGTTACTCGTGGGGGGAACGACATCAAATCCGGTGATGCAGCACGTCACGACTGCCTGTCATCATTGCATTGAACCAGCTTGTATGATTGCTTGCCCGGTAGATGCTTACGAGAAAAACCCCGAAACGGGGATCGTTCGGCATCTCGATGATCAATGCTTCGGCTGCCAATACTGCACACTTGCCTGTCCTTACGATGTTCCCAAATATCATTCGGGAAAAGGAATCGTTCGCAAGTGCGACATGTGCGCGGATCGCCTGGCAGTTGGTGAAGCTCCCGCGTGTGTACAGTCCTGTCCACATGAAGCGATCGCAATTCAGATCGTTTCAATCGATGAAGTGAAAGAAAATGCCGAGGTTGATCCCTTTCTGCCCGCTGCTCCCGATCCTGTCATCACTTATCCAACGACAATTTTCAAAACGAATCGTGTCTTGCCACGAAATACCTTGCCAGCGGATTATCGTTCAATCAATCCGCAACACCCACATTGGCCTTTAATCATCATGTTGGTGCTGACGCAACTGTCAGTCGGAGCATTCGCTGTGGGACACTTCTTGACGACATCATTCGATGGGGCGTTCGTCGAGGCATTTCAACCTGTGCAAGCGACACTTGCACTTGCATTGGGATTGATGGCACTCGGGGCAAGCACTTTGCATTTAGGGCGTCCTCAGTACGCTTTTCGAGCGGTCATTGGGTTGCGGCATTCGTGGTTGAGTCGCGAGATTGTCGCCTTTGGTCTCTTCGCAGGAGCAGCGAGTAGTTACGCCGCTTCCATCTGGTTATTCGGAGGAACAGCTGGAATCACTCAAACGCTCGGTTGGTCTGTTTTAGGGACAGGAGGACTCGGATTGTTTTGTTCTGCGATGATCTATGTCTTTACGCAGCGTGAGTTTTGGAACTTGAATCGCACGCTGACTCGATTCGTACTCACCGCAGTCGTACTCGGATTAGCCACATCATGGTTGGCGTTAATACTCGTTTCTTTCACGCTTGACTCCAACTTACTTTCCCATCAACAACTGGTAGGACGTCAGTTCGCCTTTTGGCTGATCGTAATGACCGCAATCAAACTCATTTGGGAGGGAGGAATCTTCCTGCATGTGATGAATCGACGAAACAGTCCCTTGCGACAAACTGCGACTTTAATGACGGGACCGCTCGCGAATTTCACAATTGCACGTAACGCACTCGGACTGCTGGGAGGAATCGTCATGCCCGCATTTCTGCTGAAATCAGCGAGTCTTGCCACGCCGCTAGCAACGGTTGAGCTTAAGAATTTAATCATGGTGGGGATGCTCTTTATCGCCTGCCTGATCGGAGAGTTTCTGGAACGATATCTCTTCTTCGCTGCCGTCGCGACTCCTCGAATGCCCGGAGGTCCAAGACCATGATCAATGAAATTTTGCACGCGAAAACCGGTCCTCTCACGCGCGAACTACTGCGCGAACCCGGTGAATTTGGGCTTGGTCAGTTGCCAGTCGTCACCAAACCCGATGCGACCACCAACATGGTCTGCGGATACTGTTCTACTGGCTGTGGTTTGACAATTCACCTCAAAGATGGCGAAGCGGTCAATCTCTCGCCGACGACTGAGTATCCCGTCAACCTTGGGATGGCTTGCCCGAAAGGCTGGGAAGCTTTATCGGTATTAGATGCTTCTGATCGTGGGGTGACTCCTTTACTTAAAAATGAACGCGGACAATTTGAACCGGTCTCCTGGAACCACGCGATGGAGGAGTTCACGGGACGTTTCAAATCGATTCAAAAAGAACATGGAGATCATTCCGTCGCATTCATCAGTACCGGGCAAATGGTCAGCGAGGAAATGGCGTACCTCGGTGCTCTGACAAAGTTCGGCATGGGAATGTTGCACGGAGATGGAAACACACGTCAGTGCATGGCGACAGCTGTGGTTGCGTACAAGCAAGCCTTCGGGTTCGACGCTCCTCCATATACTTATGCCGATTTCGAAGAATCGGATGTCATCGTTCTTATGGGGAGCAACATCTGTATTGCTCACCCGATCATGTGGGAACGGGTGATGAGAAATCCGTATTCACCCGAAATTGTTGTCATCGATCCACGGATGACCGAGACCGCAATGAACGCCACGCAGCACCTCGCTGCGTTTCCAAAAAGTGATCAGACATTACTTTATGGAATTGCAAAGACATTGATCGAGCGAAACTGGATCGATGAAGACTTCGTAAGAGACCACACCAGCGGATTTGATGAGTTTAGGAACTTTGTTGCGGAGTTCCCATTAGAACGGGTCTCCACTGAAACAGGTTTGTCAATTGAGCAAATCGAGCGCTTCGCTGAAACGATACACAAAGGTCAACGAGTTTCGTTCTGGTGGACAATGGGAGTGAACCAAAGCTATCAGGGAGTTCGAACAGCGCAGGCGATTATCAATCTCGCTCTCATGACAGGCAACATCGGACGACCAGGGACAGGTGCAAATTCGATAACCGGTCAGTGCAATGCTATGGGGTCAAGGCTCTTCAGCAATACAACCAATCTGCTTGGAGGACATGATTTTCCGAACCCAGCGCATCGCTCTAAAGTTGCCAACATCATGGAGATCGATGAAGCAACAATTCCGACTGAGAACTCATGGGCTTATCACGAAATCATGGAAGGAATTCTGAAAGGCAAAATCAAGGGACTGTGGGTCATCTGCACAAATACTGCCCATTCGTGGATCAATCAAAATGTCGCTCGTGAGATCCTGGACCGGCTCGACTTCTTGGTCGTCCAAGATATGTATCACAGCACCGAAACTGCGAAAATGGCGAATTTAACCCTGCCAGCAGCAGGTTGGGGAGAGAAAGAAGGAACCTTCATTAACTCAGAACGAAGGTTCGGGCTTGTAAAAAAAGTCCGCAAAGCACCGGGCGAAGCACTTTCCGATTTCAACATCTTTCGCCTCATCGCTCACCATTGGGGCTGCTCGGAAATGTTCAAGAAATGGACATCTCCAGAAGCGGTCTTTCAGTCTCTGAAAGAGTTCACTCGCGACATGCCTTGCGACATCTCCGGTATTGAGAGCTATCAACATCTCGACTCCGAGGGCGGCATCCAATGGCCATTCCCCGAAGGGGCTATTAGCACCTCTGAACAAGAAACGAATCCGCTCGGAAAAGAACGTCGATTGTTTGTCGATGGGAAATTCTATCACGCAGATGAACGTGCGAAATTTCTTTTCGAAGAACCGAAACCGCTTACCGAGAAAACATCTAATCAATTCCCCTTCATCTTACTGACTGGTCGAGGAACCGCGTCTCAATGGCACACTCAAACCAGAACCAGCAAATCTCCTGTGCTGAAAAAACTTTATCCACAAAGCCCCTTTGTTGAGATCAATCCTGCTGACGCGCAGCGATGTTCAATCACTGCCAATCAAAAAGTAATCATTTCATCTCAACGAGGAAAAATGATTGCGACAGCATTTCTGACGCACAATGTTCAACCGGGGCAAGTCTTCATCCCGATGCACTATGAAGCGACCAATCAATTGACTGATGCCGTCTTCGACCCCTACTCAAAACAACCTTCTTACAAAGCCTGCGCTGTCGCTATTAAGCGCTTGTAAGGAATGATGTTTTTAGGGAGCAGCATGGAAACAATCTCTCATACAAGCACGCAGCGCAAGCAAGTGGGTCAATTCCCCAAGCTCATTCGCTCGCGCGTAGAGCTTGTAACTATTGGAAGTTAAAAGGCTCTTACGTTTCAACATTGTTTGTGTTCCCTCGAATTGAAACTCCACCGCTAATAAGACAACAAAAAAAGCCTCTCACTCATTGAGCGAGAGGCTTTTTGAATTCATGGGTTCGTATTGCCTACGAATCCAAGGCTGCTTGAGCGGCTGCCAAGCGGGCGATTGGGATTCGGCGTGGTGAACAACTGACGTAGTTCAAGCCGATTTCGTGGCAGAAGAAGACGGACTTAGGATCTCCACCGTGCTCTCCACAGATGCCGATCTTCAGGTCTTTGCGTGTTGATCGTCCACCGTCGACACCGATTTTCATCAGCTTGCCAACACCAGGTTGATCAATAGTTTGAAACGGATCAGCTGGGACGATGTCGTTTTCCTGATAGTAGCCGATGAAGCCTTTGTAGTCATCGCGGCTCATACCCAACGCTGTTTGGGTTAAGTCGTTGGTTCCGAAGCTGAAGAACTCAGCTTCGACGGCAACTTCATCAGCAGTCAAAGCGGCACGTGGAATTTCGATCATCGTTCCCACGAGGTACTCAACTTCGACACCTTGCTCTTCGAAGACTTTCGTTGCTGTGTCACGAATCACTTTAGCCTGGTTTTCGAATTCTGTTTTGAATCCAGCCAGCGGGACCATCACTTCTGGATGGCAGTTGATGCCTTCCTTCTTGAGGGCACAAGCAGCTTCGAAGATCGCTCGAGTCTGCATCGCTGTGATTTCTGGATAGACGATTCCAAGTCGGCAACCGCGGTGACCGAGCATCGGGTTCGATTCGACGAGTTCTTCGACACGGCGTTTAACGTCTTCTTCTGTGACACCGAATGCCTTGGCAAGTTTTGGTCCGAGTGTCGGATCTTCGTGCATGTGGTGTTCCGACAGGAACTCATGCAGGGGTGGGTCCAAGAGTCGAACTGTGACAGGTCGGTCGCCCATTGTTTTGAACAAGTGAGTGAAGTCGTCACGTTGGAATGGAAGAAGTTTCGCGAGTGCTGCCGCTCTGTCTTCGACTTTGGTGGCGAAGATCATCTCGCGGATTTCGTCAAGATGATGGAAGAACATGTGCTCTGTTCGGCAAAGTCCAACGCCTTCGGCTCCAAGTGAAACGGCTGCTTCAGCGTCGTCTGCTTCAGCGTTAGCACGAACACCAAGAGTCCGGTGCTCATCTGCCCATTTCATAAGCTGCTCGTAACGACCGAATGTTGGAGCGTCTTCTGGCTTGATGTTGCCGAGAAGAACTTCAATCACTTCGGAAGGACTTGTGTCGATTTGACCAACGAAGACTTCGCCAGTGAAACCATCAACAGAAATCCAGTCACCTTCTTTGAGGACGGTGTCCCCAACAGTGACTGTTCCGGCTTCGTAGTTGATGTTCAGCTTATCGCAACCACAAACGCAAGTCTTACCCATTTGGCGACTCACAAGAGCAGCGTGTGATGAGGCACCACCGAATGCTGTGAGAATTCCGTTGGCGACTTTCATTCCGCGAAGATCTTCCGGGCTTGTTTCGCGACGAACGAGAATCAACTGTTTGTCGTTGTCTTCGTTCCATTGTGCTTCAGCGTCGGAAGCGTGGAAAACGATTTGACCTGAAGCAGCACCAGGACCGGCGTTGATACCTTTAGCAAGAAGTCTGTCGTCTTTTTGAGCCGCTTCTTTAGCTGCCGGATCGAAAATTGGCTGAAGCAATTGGTTCAGATCGTCAGCTGGCAAGCGACGTTTCTGAAGGGCTGTTTTCACATCGATGAGACCTTCGTTCACAAGGTCGACAGCGATACGTACCGCAGCGAAGCCTGTTCGTTTGGCGTTACGAGTCTGAAGCATCCAGACTTTGCCTTTTTGAACAGTGAACTCGATATCTTGCACATCTTTGTAGTGGTTTTCGAGCTTCTTACCGATTTCGCTCAGCTCGGCGTAAGCAGCTGGAGCGTCTTGTTCGAGTGACTCTTCAACCCGCTTTGGTGTGCGAGTCCCAGCGACAACATCTTCACCTTGAGCATTGATAAGGTAGTCGCCGCAGAAGCCAGGTGTTCCGTCAGAGCAGTTACGTGTGAGACCGACACCAGTTGCACAATCGTCGCCAAGGTTTCCGAAGACCATTGCTTGAACGTTGGTGGCTGTTCCCCATGAGTGAGGAATACTGTATTGACGACGGTAAACGACTGCACGGTCGTTGGTCCAACTGTTGAAGACCGCGCCGATGCAGCCCCAAAGTTGTTCCATCGGATCAGTTGGAAATTCAATGCCGGCGTTATTCTTGATGACGTCTTTGAATTCCTTAACGATCTGCTTGAGTTGATCGATGGTTAGATCTTTCTCATGATCGACCCCAGTTGATTCTTTGGCTTTGTCGAGAATATCTTCGAAGTGATCAGGGTCGTTCTTTGATTCTGGTTTCAGACCGAGAACAACATCGCCGTACATTTGAATGAAGCGACGGTAACTGTCCCAAGCAAAGTGTTCGTTGCCAGATTGTTTAATCAAGGCAGCGACAGTATCTTCGTTCAGACCAATGTTGAGGACAGTGTCCATCATGCCGGGCATCGATTCACGAGCACCTGAGCGGCAGGAAAGAAGAAGAGGGTTTTCGGAGCATCCGAATTTAGCCCCCATGACTTCTTCGGTGTTTTTCAAACCTTCGAGAACCTGTTCTTTGGTTCCTTCTGGGTATTCCCCGTTGTTGTCGTTGAAGTGAATACAAACGTCGGTCGTGAGTGTAAATCCGGCAGGGACTGGCAGGTCAATCTTGTTCATTTCCGCCAGATTCGCTCCCTTTCCACCGAGGAGGTTCTTCTGAGTTGTATCGCCATCAGCTTTGCCACCACCGAAGGTGTAAACATGCTTCGTCATGAGAAATTTTCCTTACCTTGACCGACCCGAGCGGATTTTCCACTCAGAAATTGAAATAGATTTTGGGGTGTGAATCCACCGGATGTCACGATTTGCGAGACTGACGTCTACAGATTTTGACAGGCAGAATCGTTGATTATTGCCGTATTGGAGAATCGATATGTCTGGAAACAGAGAGAATTTCTCTGGTTCGCCGCTTGCGACAGGGAGACTCCGCTTTCCAATAGATCTCTACCAATATGGAACACCGAGGTGGCTGCTGAACAATTTCAGCGCAGACCATCTCTTACCGCATTAAGTAAGGACACTAACGACATGAGAAGTGGAGTTCAAGTGTTGGCGAAACCGTTCTCAGAGAAGGTTTCGCCGATCCATCGAGCGTTCTCAATTCAGGAAGAGATCGCCTACTTCTTCTTGGCTGTTTCGCTTTGATCAATTGTGAAAGCTTCACGAACTACTGGTCGATCAACCATCCCAGAGCGGATCAGGCTGACAGGCACACGTCGGCGAACAACTTTGCCATCTTCGACAACTCGAATTTTCTGCAAATTCTTTTTGAATTTACGACGAGTAATTCCAGTCGTTTTACGACCGTTACCACCGAGGTACTTAGCCTTACCACGTTGTGAGACGCTATTCCCAATGGCAGGCTTGTTTTCGCCATAGAGCGCATGTTTTTTCGCTAACTTAGCGCGTTTGTTCTTCTTTAATGTACTCATGGCAACAACTCTCGTGACTTTGGCAGCCAGTATATTCAAAAATTTAGAGCTAACTAGTGTAGTGATTCGGTTCGATGAGTTCAATTCCATGATTGGAATATTCCATAAGAAACATTCCCTCAACGTAAGCCTATTGATCGCTAAGAGATATGGGGAATTAAAGGCTTGGAACCGCTAGAGAGTGTTCATGCTCTTTCTCATACATTCTCGCAGCCCGCAACAACTTTTCTTCTTCGTAAACAGGAGCTAACAGTTGGATTCCAATCGGCAGACCTTGTGAACTGAGACCAGCTGGAATGGAAATACCAGGGATCCCCGCCAAATTTGCTCCAATGGTGTAAATGTCATTCAGATACATTTGCAACGGATCGTCCACCAATTCGCCCAGCTTGAATGCCGGTGACGGACTCGTTGGTGAGAGAATCACATCAACCTTCTCAAATGCCTTCTGATAGTCTTCTGCAATCAACCGTCGAACCTTCAGAGCCTTCAAGTAATAGGCGTCATAGTACCCAGAAGAGAGAGCATAAGCTCCGAGCATAATTCTTCGTTTCACTTCAGGACCGAAACCTTCACCGCGAGATCTCTCATATAAATCCTCCAAGCTCATTTTCTCTTCTGAAGATGCTCGGTGACCATAATGAATCCCATCGTATCTCGACAAATTGCTTGACGCTTCTGAAGGTGCGATAATGTAATATGCAGCGACTCCGTACTTCGCGTGAGGCAATTCAACTTCGTGAATCTCCGCCCCTTGAGCTTGATAGGTTTCTTTCGCTGACTGAATTGCCTGATGCACTTCATCATCGAGCCCATCGCTATAATGCTCTGAAACAATTCCAACTTTCAAGCCAGCGAGTGGTTGGTCTATTTGGTTCACGAGTGAAGGAGCAGGAATATCTACCGAGGTTGAATCGCGACGATCGTGCCCCCATAACGATTCCAGCAACAAAGCAGCATCTGAGACGTTTTTCGCAAATGGTCCAATCTGATCGAGGGAACTGGCGAAAGCGACCAATCCGTATCGGGAGACGCGACCATAAGTCGGTTTCATGCCAACGACGCCGCAAAAGGCTGCCGGTTGACGAATTGAACCGCCTGTATCCGAACCAATTGATAATGGAACCATACCCGCAGCGACCGCAGCAGCCGATCCACCACTTGATCCGCCTGGGGCACAATCTGTATTCCAAGGATTCGCCGTCTTTTGAAACGCCGAATTCTCACACGAAGAACCCATCGCGAATTCGTCGAGGTTCACCCGACCAATTAACACCGCACCTGCTGATTTCAGATTCTCGATCACGTGTGCATCATAGACCGACGTGAAGTTCTCCAGCATTTTACTAGAGCAGGAAGTTTTCCAGCCCTCGACGCAGATGTTGTCTTTGATCGCAATTGGAATTCCCGTGAGCGGTCCAACAGACTCGCCAGCGGATCGCTTTTGATCAATGGCATCCGCTTGTTGTAACGCCGATTCGGAATTGACTTCCAGAAATGCTTTGACTGAATCATCAACACTAGTGATTCGATCTAAACATTGCTGAACAAGTTCGCGACTCGACAATTCCTGATTGTTTAATTGAGAAATCAACTGCTGGGCAGTTTGCTGTTCTGACATCATTCCGCTCCGTCAAGGATTTGAGGAACGAGAAAATACGTGCCATCAGTCTTAGGAGCATTCAACAGAGTTTTTTCTCGATCAATCGATGGTTGTGCCTCGTCGCTACGAAAGACATTCACGACGTCAGCGATGTGCGCCATCGGTTCAACATTCTCGGTGTCGACCTCATTGAGCATTTCAATGTAACCGAGAATATCCCCCAGTTGACCGAGGAATTCCTGTTCTTCTTCTGGACTAAGTCGAAGTCGCGCCAATTTGGCGACCTTCTTGACGTCATCAATACTGAGATTCATTTCGCTATTTCGTGAGATAATTGTAAGGAAAGAAGATCACAACGGAGACACAGAGGCACAGAGAAAACACATTGAGTCATTCAAATAAACTCCCCTTTTTTCTCCGTGTCTTCGCGTCTCCGTGGTGAATGATTTAATCATAGCAATCAATAATTTTTTTGAAATGACCAGATCATGGAAGTTCATACGGCAAGGCTTTGAGGTACTCGACCAAGTCAGCGATCTGCGTTTCATTCAGATGGCTTGCCTTGCCATGCTCGTCGTTTTTATTGAAGAGAGTCAGAACCTCTTCGAGAGTCTCCGCCTTCCCATGATGCAGGTACGGAGCCGAACGATAGATCCCGTGGAGTGTTGGCGTATCGAAAGTTGGTCCAATCAATTCAGTCGGGTCGTCATTTCCGGTTCCAACATTGTGCATTTTTTGATCTGTTGTATACGAACCAGAATGGCACTTCGCACAGCCAACTTCGTTCGACATGAACAGTTTCTTGCCACGCAATACCGATTCACTGAGACCACTTTTCGCATGTGGACTCAATTCAAAACCATGTGAGTTACTATACTCTGCGAGAGCGTCTAATTCTTTCGAAAGCCCTGCATTTGGTTCACCCAGCATCTCGTTGACTCGTCCTCGAATCAGACCTCGTGCTCCCATCAAAGGAGAGCGAATTGTGTGTTCGAAATCCTGAACTTCATCGCGATCCGCAGACCAGTGAATGGGATGCGTCTCTTTCAAGCCGAAGATGGCTTGGGTGTTTCTCAACCCTTCCGGCTGTTGCCAAGTGCGACCATCAGAATTCCCATCGGGGTGACAACTTGAACAGGAGATCCAACGCAAGCGGGTCATGGGTGGGTTCGCTGTGTAGAACAGTTTCTTGCCGAGCAACATTTCAGGAGAATGATTCCATTCGGTGACTTGCACATTGGAAACCGGTTTCAAACTTTCGGCATCAAAGCCTGCCACTGTGAAATCCAAGGCGTTGTAGACATAAAACGTTTGTGAATCGGGTGAGACTTTGACTGCACGAGGATTCCAACCGGTTCGCATGAGCCCAGCATATTCGACCTCGCGATAGTCGTCATTGATCAGGTCGCAGGCGAACATATCGTTCGTTCCGCTGAAGACGATGTAGAGTCGTTCTCCATTAGGAGAGACAGCGACCTCCCAGGGATTCGCAACCACATAAGTTCCGCGAAACGAGTCCATCTGTTTCCGCTTACGGATTCCTTCGTCAGATTCCTTCGTATTCACAATTCCAAGATAGGGGAAGATCGAACCAGAGCCGTGAGTGACTGTGACCAATGACCTTTGATGAGGCAGGTACGCCTTCGCCCATTCCGGATGAGTTGTAATCTGTCGAGCTAAACTATCTTCTGGAGAACCCTTCCATTCTTTTGTCAGCGAGAAACTTTTGAGGTCTACACCTTTGACGATACCCGTGTAATATTCCGTTGCCAGAAGTTGGTCATCTTGAGTAATCGCGAGCCCCCGCAGAAACTCTCCGGCTTGGACAGTTCTCGTAATCTTTTTCGATTTCGGATCGATCTCGATGATCTCTCCAGGGTATTCCAATGTTGCCCATAGCCTTGAACCATCGGCATTCGAAATGACCGCATAAGGTTCATCGAAAACGTCGAGACTACCAGTTTTCTTGCCCGCTTCGACATCAACGAAATCAATGCGATCTTCACCGTAAATAGCGACAGCCACAAGGTGACTCTTCCCGACGAAAGTAACACCTTCTGGGTGCCGCCCCAATTCAATCTCTCTCAATTTGCGGTCAGTTTTCAAATCGACAACCGATAGCGTTCCGGCATCGCGATTGGAGCAGACCAGCAACTTGCCATCAGCAGAGATGTCCATCAAACTATTGGACGTGCCTGCGAACGCGGATGGTTGAAAATTGAATAGACAAACGAGAAGTAGGGTTAAAATCCATTTCACAGTATCGACTCCTTACAGAATCAGTTAAAGCGATATCAGTAGGGTACGACGTGCGTACCAGAACAGCGGTAATTCTTAGTTCACGATCTAAAGCCTACCCTACTGAATCAGGGGGTTTCAATAGTCAATGCTACAAAGATTGGAGACGTACTGTCTTGTCCCTTGATGAGTTCAACTTTTTGAACGGGGACATCGTTTCGCTTCGGGACAACACTAAAGTAACGAATTTGTTGTCCGTTGAGGTCATAAGCGAACTGTGATCCTGGCACATCGATGCGGCGAATATAGTCTGCGAAATGGACTCCGTTCTTGAGTTCATGCCCTTCGCTTTCGCCATCGGTATACACGATTTTCATGATAACTGAAGTCGATTGCCGATTGTCTGCCGGGAAGCTCCAGCCGCCTATTCCGCCGAGAACATGAATCTTTGCAGCCGGGCTATTCACAGGGAACTCGACCTGCTTCGGCATCGTGGGTGGATATTTCCCATTTGGTCCGTGCAACATGACGACATTCGGAAGGCGTTCACCTTGTGGATCAACAAGCAGGAACGGGATATCCTGAAAGACCTTAGCTTTCCAGTCCGGAAAAATGAGCCGTTCCGCTGGAGAGGTTCCGTAGAACATCGGTTTTGTACTGACAATCGTCGCGATTTTGCGAAGATCGATAGGGATGTACTTCCCTTTGTTCGTGAGGAATTCTAGCAGGTTCTTAAGGTCTTCCGGCGTTGCCTGTTTCTCAAAACCTTCGGGCATGACAGACTTCGGCGAGGCAAGAAGTTCATCGATATCGGCACGAGGAATCGTTTTCCGTTTCGCTTCTGTATCGACAAGTTCTATCGATGTGCGAGTTTCCGCAGCCATCATTCCTGAGAGAACCCGCCCTTCAGTAGTGACAACTGTATAGAGCCGAAAATTTCCTTCGACGCTGCGCGACGGATCGAGGATGTGAACCAACAATTCTTCTTTAGGATGAACCAGCATCCCGGTTAAATTTGGTCCAATCGTTTCTCCAATGTCTCCATGCTTGTGACACTTAGAGCAATGTTTCACAAAGACCGCTTTCCCCAGTTCGACATCACCCTTCTCGTGCGCAACATACGAAAGTTCTTCAACAACTTTTTGTCGATCCGGGTTAGGAAGTCCAACACCCGCAGCCAGCATCTTCTTAGAGCGAGATTGAATTTTGGGGTCGGGATGATTTGCCAGTTTCTGCTTCTGTTCCAGTGAAAGTGCTGAAAGCTGTATCGCACCTTCATCCACGGAATCAAGAAATGCGGCTGTTGTTTCCGGTCGAGCGAGCATCACATCCATTGCTGATTGCCGTGCAGAGGGCGTCATCGAACGCGAGCGGTCAATCAACGCCTCTGCGAGGTTCTTCGCCCGACTTGCCAGTAACGCTTCCATAATTCCATTCGAGAATTCGGGAGTCGATTGGGCGCCAACCATTTCGACGAGTTGACTTACGACATCTTCATCCGAGTCACGAAACTCGACGAGTTGCTTCGCTGCGTTGATGCGATCTTGTTGTTCAATCTTTTGATCCGCAATGAGTTTCAATAGCGAGTCGACGATCTTGCCCGCATGTTTCTCTAACTCTTGACTACCGAACGCAGTTCCCAGTTGAATCACACTTCCCTTCGCTGCCGTCGGAACTTCATCAAGAAGTTGAATCAACCCCGCTTCCAGCTGAGCAGAGAGTTTGATTGCATGGTCCTTTTGCCAGCCAGACGTTACCCCGCTCAGTAGAGCGACTGCTGAATCCTGAGAAACATTCGATGTAGCTGCGATGAACGCCTCAAGCTGGTCCCCAGTTGGTTTCGACCGCGCAAAGTGTTCTCCAACAATTTGAAGTGTTTGAACCTGCCGTTGTGAGAGCTTAATATCCTTAGATGTAGAACCTCTCGCGACATGCTGCACGAACGGAATCACATGACTCGCTGCCGCAGCCGTAACCGCATCCGCCAGCCAGGGTTCACTCATGATGGATGAGTTCAAAAATTGTTCAGCGACAAGTTTACCTGCCTGTTGTCCTGATTCTTGATCTGCAATTGCTAGCAGGCTGGCAAGTTGAACTTGTGAGTCGGTGTCTGAAGTTAAATTATTGTTCGCGATCAGCGTTAGGGACTCATTGCTGTTTGGAAGGCATTGCAACGCAATTCTACGCACCCCGGCAGCCGGATGATTCAGGACAGTTGTCAGAAGTGTGAGTTGCTGCTGCTCCAACTCGTCAAAGAAACCGAGTCCTTGCAAAGCACCTAAAGCGTGCATCGCAGTGACGTCGAGTCCGATCTCGTCGATCTGCACTTGAGTCGCCAATTCGACCAGTTGATTCAGCACATCCAGCTGACCGCGTTCAATGAGTAGCCGCTGCGCGTGTAAGCGAACCAACATCGAGTGATCGCTTAACGCTGCTAGTAATTCCTTTGGATTCTCTTTTGAAAGTATCGGAAAGGAATCTGCCGTCTTCTCACCATAAAGCAAGCGATAAACGCGACCATGTTTTTTATCGCGTAAGTCTGATTCGTACGCATGTCCCTTGCCCGTTTCAAATCCCTGAGGTGTTGGATTGTGTTGGACGATGTAGTTGTACCAGTCGAGGATCCAGACGTTTCCATCAGGGCCAACCTCCGCTGCAATCGGAGCTGCCCATTCATCATCACTCGCCACTAGATTCAGCGGACTTTTTGAGGTAAACCCTGCCCCGTCTTCTTTGAGAACGAACGTGCCGACAAGTTTTCCTGTTGGACCACAAACGAAAGATGTTCGATTCCACCACTGTTTTGGGTAGTTGCGTGCAGTATAGAGGGCATGTCCAGCGGCAGCGGTGTAGCCTCCGTGGTGGTCTACTTGTCGCACCCGGTCGCTGATCGGGGCGAAGAGATGTGAGTCAGCAATCGTTCCGAGTTGCTTCGGTCCCCAGCCGAGGACTCGTTCGTAATAGCGATTCGGAATCGGCATGAAGGTACTGGGATTGTGATTTGCAGTCGAGCCGAAGACGAGACCTTCTTCGCTCAAACCGAGACCCCAGGTGTTGTTATCTGTTGATCGAATGAATTCCAGGTTGGTGACTTGGGGAGGTTCCGAATCGTCAAGTTTGAACCGCCAGAACCCCATACGGAAGCCGGGCTGCTTTTCTCCCGTGGCAGTAATGATTGGCTCGGAAGCGTTATAGCCTTGCATCGCCCAGAACCAGTTGTCGATGCCATACCGCATGTTGCTGACACCGCCATGCGTGTCGACGAGTTTCCAGTTGGAGATGATCACTTCTTTGCGGTCAGCGACATCATCCCCATCAGTATCTTTCAGCCATAAGGTTTCGGTTCCATTTTGAACAATGACTCCATCACGATGAAAGGTGATCGCTGTCGGAATACTTAACCCTTCAGCGAAGAGTGTAAACTTATCAGCCTGACCATCTCCATCGGTGTCTTCACAGATACGAATCTGGTCACGCCCTTTGTTCTCGGGTTTTAATTCATTGGGGTAGTCAATGGTTTCGCAAACCCACAAACGTCCCCGTTCGTCCCAGTTCATCGCAATCGGCTTCCCACCAAAGCCTGCGTAGGCTGGCTTTTTGCCGTCATACTTCCCGAAATCTTCAGTCGCATAAATACCGAGATGGAAATCTTCTGGAGTCACATAATGCTTGATCGATTCCTCAGCCGGGACAGGTAACTGCATCGTGGTGAGAGGATCAGCCTGCACTCCCCATTTGGTCGAAGGGACATAGTTCGGAATCTTCGCTCCGACTTCAATATATTCAAACGGCTTCAGGTCATCCGGCAGCGCCGTCATCTCCGGAACATGGAAGAGCTCTTCATCTCTAAAAGCACCAGCCAGTAAGGGATCATCTCCGCATGCCCAGCGGATGCCCCGTTCCACCAAATTGTGGAACCCAGGTTGATTGAAGGTTCGCTGATCGTGTCCCCAGGCGGTGTAGAAAACTCGTCCTTTATCATGAGTTCGAATCCAGGTCCAGGGTTCGACTTCGTTGCCGTCAGCCTGCATTCCCTGCTTACGAACTTCGAGTACAGTTCG
>ERZ887942.1056-NODE-1056-length-20240-cov-6.412088_pt1 | contig 20240 bp, 16 predicted proteins | sample MGYA00521099_ERZ887942 | MGnify/ENA primary metagenome ERZ887942 (study PRJEB32303, sample SAMEA104408605) | aquatic metagenome | biome: Brackish water; feature: Pelagic; material: water | place: Baltic Sea | collected 2014-06-07T06:48:00 | depth 16,251 m ...
CAATGACCACGAATCACAGCACCCAAACGAGACAGAAAAACGCAATCCAACCCAACCGAAGTCATCTCAGCCTCAACGATGAATCATTCATTCATCTCGCTGCTGTAGTATTAGTCCAACCGGAGGAATCGATTGTAAAATCGCTTCTTAGTTTGCGAAGTAAAAACAAGCAGCGAATCAAAAATCGCCGTCGCAAAGCGTAAGTAGAACCGCTCTCGAAAAATCACGGCACTGGAGTGCGCTCGACGATCCGAGTGATGATATCTTCACTCGTGATCTCCTCCGCCTCTGCCTCATACGAAAGCAGAATACGATGGCGTAGCACATCGTAGACGAGATTCTTGATGTCTTGAGGGACCACATAGCCGCGTCCCTGCAAGAACGCCGACGCCTTTGCCGCCAGCGTTAAATTAATCGTTCCCCGTGGTGAAGCACCGGAACGTACTAGCGGTTTCAGAGCCGGATCCACAGTGTCAGGAAAACGCGTCGCATTGATCAACCGGACGATGTAATCCTTCACCCCATCGTCGACATAAATCATGTTCACCAATTGGCGACTTTCCAGAACGACCTCTGTATCTACCACCGGGTTGGTTTGAACCATCGGAGCTGATGTCGCCATCCGATCCAAAATTGCCCGCTCTTCTTCCATCGACGGATACCCAACAGACACCTTCAGCAAAAATCGATCCAACTGCGCTTCAGGGAGCTGATAGGTGCCCTCTTGATCAATCGGGTTCATCGTCGCCAACACCAAAAACGGATCCGGCAATCGATACGTCGTATCCCCGATCGTTACTTGCTTCTCAGCCATCGCTTCAAGCAGCGCTGACTGCACCTTTGCCGGCGCACGGTTAATCTCATCCGCCAACACCAAATTTGAAAAAACCGGTCCCAACTTCGGCGTAAATTCGTTCGTTTGCGGATTAAAAATCAACGTTCCCACCAAATCCGCCGGCAACAAATCCGGCGTGAACTGAATTCGCTGGAACTGGGCCGAAAGCGCGCCCGCCAATGAGTTGACCGTCAACGTTTTAGCCAACCCCGGAAGACCTTCCAGCAATACGTGGCCGTTGGTCAGCAACCCGATCAACAAACGATCAACCAGATTATCCTGTCCGACGACCACATTTGCCATTTCAGCCCTGACCGCAGGAACCCATTGGCCTTGCTGCTGAATTTGTTCGCCCAGTTGATTCGTATCCATCGTCGTAAAAATAAGAGGGACGAAACATGCCGGAAATCCAGCCAACTTCAAGGGCTGGTTTTTTGGAGGGAAGGGGTGATTTGATGAACAGCTAAATGCTTCATTCGCACTTAGCATCAGAACCTTGTTCGGCTTTTGGCAGTATTGGGGCAACAATATACCAGTCAGAATTGGGATACTTCTTTTTCCAGTGACCGGATAGCGGCATCTAAATAGATCGAAGGAGCCGCTCAGAAAGGATCACTCTGTCACCATCTTCCGAGACTATCAAAAATGTCTCACCGTCATGTTCGCCTCGTCCAGCATGTATTACCCGACAGTTCCGATCACCAATCGGTCGATCGAAAACTGCTATCCGAATACCATCAAATTCAACAGGGTTCATGTCATCTCTCCCTCGTGTTGTTCGATTGGCCGCGAGCCAACCGCTTGATCCGACATTCTTCTGCAGTTGGTAGATGTTCTCGCTGAGCCAAAATATCCTTAACGAGCAGATGAGCTTCTCGCCACTCATCGCAATCCTTGAATTCGATAAATTCAGTCGCCAGTGGATCAAGTGGGGCCTCGTAGCCATGTCTATCCGAAGCAGAGAACGATTCTTCGCAAGCTTGAAGCTTTCGCATGTGAGACAGCAGCGAACCAGTGTGCATCGCTTCAAGTGAGGTTCGATCTCGCAGCGGAACTCGGCTAGGCATCGTTTTTCTTAGGAGGACGTATTAAAGACAGGGCATTCGCCACGGAGCAATCGCGTCTTCAAAGACACGCTACCGAATCTGCCAAAAAAAGTCAACACAGCGCGGGTAGCGTATCCCCTACTCCGTCGTGTTCGCTGCGTTTTTCCAGTAAATTTTGAATTCAGGATTGATCTGACGATCCTCGGTGAGGAATGGAGGCGCATCGACAAAAATGTATCGGATATTAGATGCTATGTGAATCAGTCTCCAACTGGAGATTCTCCCTGATTCGAAATCGTCGATAATGCTGTCGAGCCGAGAATAGTCGCAGAAAGCACTTTGGAGTGTTGAAATTAAAAATGCGCGTTTGCGAGGATCCTTTTGTTTTTCGATGGCATCAGCCACTTCCGAGTGAGCCGATCCTCCAATCTCCTTGAGCGCGATTGGAAGGTAACAATGCCGTCGAACCCATGGCGAGTGCTCCTCAATACTTGAGATTACTGCCGGTATCGCACGTTCACCAACAGCTACGATCCGGTCGCATGCTTGTCGCGATGGTTCCCTCACCTTTCTTCTCCACGAAGTTCAAAGGCGCCACAACCAGTCGACGCCAGAGTATCCATCCCGCGGCGCAAACGATGGCCGCGATTAAAAACAGAATGACAATTCGGCGGCGCATCACGTTCTCAGCGAACAGTATTGATTGTCAAATTTCACATCAGTTACTTAACAACAGGGTTGGTTCATCGAACTTACCCTATTAGTTCGTGAAATTTACTTTCTGCAGCTCAAGCCGCTTAATTTCGCGGCTCACGGAACGACGTCCCATTTCGAGCCAATACCAGATTCTGATCATTCTGCCGATCAGATGAGGTTCACTTTTTCGGAACCTATTTTTTAAAAACGGATTCCACCCATTCAACAATTGGACTCGGGTCATGCAGTGAATGGGGATGATGCCCGCCGTTCAACTTTACAATCACGGTGATTGGTCCTCCCAATTCGTTGTAGCGTTTCTCCAGAATTCCCGAATTCTCCACAAAGGGAACGACGGGGTCGGCACCGCCACACACCGTTAAAACAGGAATCTTTGCATCCGCCAACGGCTTCAAATTATCCAGGGGGCCTTTCCATGAATCCGCGGTTTCCGGAGTCAGCCCGTGAGCCTGCATGCAATGCTCCCACGTTTTTCCACCGGCCGGCTTTGGCCACGAACGAATATCGAGAACCGGCGAATCAATATAAATCCCGGATACTTTTTCAGGATTCGCGATGGCCCAATTTGTCGCGGGCAATCCGCCACGGCTAAAACCTTCCATGATCGGTTTTTTGTTAAGCCCAAGCCTTTCTGTCGCGTGTTTGTAAAACGCATCGAATGCCGTGATCGCCTTTGGCCCGCCAAATTCATTGCCAACTTCAATCCAACCGATATGCCACCCTCGCGCGAGCAGTGCTTCGTCCGCCGCAGGGAAGGCTCCATAAAACCGGGTCCGCCACATCCAGGGATTCCCTGGTGCCGCTTTTTCGGGCCGAGTCACGTGGGCTTTTCGCCCGTCGATTTCAAAAGCGTCTTTCTTGTAGGCATTCAGATCTTTCCGTGGAGCACCCGGAAGCCCCGTGATTTTTCGAATCTTATGAGTGTTGGTGTCTCCGATATAAAGATCTCCGGAAACCGGATCAACTCCCACGCCGTGAAGCCGGTCCATCTTGCATTTCAGCGGATCTCCCGAATCAGGCCCGTCTCCTTTGGTTCCATCGCCGGCAATTAAGTCCAACGTCGGCGGCGAGTTGTTGAGATTAATCGCCCGGACGGAGTGCGATTCAGTGTCAGCCAGATAAATCAGCTTTCCATCGGGAGAAATCGCGACGCCCTTCGGCCCGGAAAGCGTTGCTTCCAGAGCGGGCCCGCCATTTCCGGTAAAACCTGATTTCCCCGTGCCGGCCATGTGATGCAGCGTCTTCGCGTTTGCATCAATTCGGTAAACGGCATTCCCCTCGCGGAGGGCAAGCCATAGATCTCCGTTCGGAGCGCGGTCCAATGCTCGAGGGCCTTTCAGCGGCACATTCGGACTGGCTTTCACACCATCTTTAGGGATCTCTTTTTTTCCGTTCCCACAAAATGTCGAAATCATTCCGCTATCTAAATTAATCATCCGAATTCGATTATTCGAAATGTCACATACAAATAAATTCTCCCCCGCAGCATCAAAAACGATGGAGTGAGGACGATCCAATTTAGCGTCCGTCGCAGGTCCCCCGTCGCCGCTGAACCCTTTGTCGCCGGTGCCCGCCACGGTCGAGATCAGTCCCGTTTTCGCATCCACTTTGCGAATAATGTTGTTCATCATTTCGACAAAATAGAGATCTCCATTGGGGTGAAACCTCACCTCGTAGGGTTCAAACAGTTCAGCCTCAGTCGCCGGACCACCGTCCCCAGAATATCCCGATTTCCCGGTGCCCGCGACGGTCGTGATGACGCCGCCCTTTCGCGCAATTTTCCGAACAGCGTGATTTCCTGTATCACAAAAATAGATGTCTCCATCCGGCCCAACGATCACACCGAACGTCTGATTACAGACCGCTGCGGTAGCAACCTTCCCGTCACCCGAGTAGGCTTGATTGCCGTTTCCAGCAACGGTTGAAATATCCGCCGCGGTAAGATGGAGTGAACAAAAAAGAAATAAAATAATTGAGAGCGCTTTCATTGCAGTGTTCTCAAACTCTCTAGATTTCTCCCGCAAAACACAATGAGAAATCGGGGCGCGATCATTTCGTTTACACCCGTCTTTGACAGCCCCCTCTACGTTTTCGGAAATGGCCAATCGGGATAGGTCGATTCCAGAATATTCAGAATTCGGTGGCGTTCGCTGCTCGTGAGATAATCAAAATCCGGCCACAACGCCGCATTGGTCAAAACCCCATGGATTTGCGTAAGCACCCGCGACTTCAACTCATCGGGCAAATGAGAAAATACATCCGAATAAATCAAGTAGCTGCAGCGGTATTTAAAAACCCGCTCGAACAAGCGCAGATCTCGCAAAGACCGATGTTCATCATCTTTTAAGGCACCTTTGGTGAAGGCTTTTTGAAATTCAAGCGAGCCTTCGATGCCATCATTGTCCATGTGAAACTCATCCACAGAAAACAAAGCCCGAACAATTTTCGTAGCCTGACCATCGAGAATTTTTTGGTTTGTCTCCGACAACTCTTTGCCCACATCTTCATTGAAAGCTTTTCGCATTTCGGCATGAAGGTAAAGCGTTTGCTTGCCCGATGTCCCCGTGACATACCATCCGCCCCACCGTTCAGAAAGAGGGCTTTCCGGCCTCACGTTCGCGAAGTCTCACCATGTGGAAAACGGGCCCCAATTTTTCATCAAACGTCATCGCTTCGATGTTGCCATTTTGAACCCAGCCGACATAAGCATTGTCGGAAAAGTAAATCGCCCGCGGCGTGCGCGGCGAAATCCGGCTATTCTGCGCATTGGTCTTTGAATAAACCAAGACCTACGATTCCTTTGGAATTTCCAATAACGCAAGAAGTTGGCTCAGGACTTTTTGATCGGTTTTTCCATTCAATAAAGGCTCTCCATTTGCAATCCGATCGGCAATCTTTGTGAGCGGTGTTACCGCTTTCGTGGCGGAATAATTGGTCGGAGCGCGCTCGAACGAAGGCTCAAATGCGAACGCGAGCGTCATCGACGATGACAACAGTCAGGAGAGTCAAAATCATTTTCACAGTTAAAAGATATATATTAAATGCAACTTTAATCAACCTGAACTCATTTGTTAAATTGGCCGTAATAAAGTCTCATACTTTCCATTCTGCGAATTTATCAACGAGCCCTTCAGGTGTTTCTACGAGAGAACATGCATTGGCCGATTTCAATTCCTCAATGGTGCCAAATCCCCAAAGCACGCCCCAGCCGGTCACCTGATTTGCCTTCGCCCCTTCCATATCGTATTTCCGATCTCCAATCATGATGACATCGGTTGAAGCCAGATTTTCGCGCTCCAAAATTCCTGCGATCAGGCTCGTTTTATTAGCTTTTTCGTCATTCATTTTCGCTCCATTGATCGATTTGAAAAAGGGCGCCAAATCAAAATGTTCGATGATCCGTTCGGCATAAATCGTCGGCTTCGAAGTCGCCACGCTCATTTCTATTCCCTGTTCCTGAAACTCCACCAAGGCAGCTTCGATCCCCGGATAAACTTCGTTTTCAAAAATCCCAATCGTGCTGAAACGCTCGCGGTATTTTTCGACCGCAGCATTCAGTAATTCCGAGTCCCTTGTTTTCAATAAGATCGAAAAACTCTCCCACAACGGCGGCCCCACACACCAGTTCAAGTCTCCTTCAGGAGCCTCATATCCCAGTGAGGTCAACGCATGAACGATGCATTTAGAAATCCCTGAATAGGAATTGGTTAACGTGCCGTCGAGATCAAAAAGGAGCTGCATCGCGGAAACAAGTCCATTCTCATCGGTTCGCAATCAACTTTGACAGCATAAATAGTCCGATCAGTTAAGGGGTCGAAAAAACCAGTTCACCGTCCTTTTCTCCCAGCGAAATCCGAATCGTTACATCACTTAACCCCGGCGAATCAGCCAGCCATCTGGCTAATAGCAACGTCACATTTTCTTCGATCGCACGCTACAAAGGCCGCGCGCCATAAACGGGATCAAATCCCGCCTCAGCAAGAAATTTGCAGACCTCGTCATCCACTTTGAGCTTGAGATTTTTTGAAGCAAGCCCTTCTCGGTTCGTAATGTCGGAAAGCTCTTTGCGGGTGATAACTTCGATTGCAACTCGATCCAACGGGCTGAAATAGATTACCTGATCGAGCCGATTAAAAAATTCTGGCCGGAAAAATTGCATCACAGCGCCGCGATCCACTTCCCTAATGGCAGTCTCTCCGTCGTTGCTAAAACCAAGATTTCCGCTGGAACCGGCGCCCAAATTCGAAGTCATCACAATCAGCGAACTTTGGAATGAAGTCAGCCGACCCAACGAATCCGTCAGCCGCCCTTCTTCGAAAACGTTCAGGAATAGGTCAAAAACCTCGTCGCTCGCATTTTCGATTTCATCTAAGAGCAGAACAGAAAACGGATTTGCCCGCATTTTCCGAATCAATTCACTCGGCTCCCCCGTTTGGCTTCCCAACAGGCGTTCAGCCGCGTCGTAGCCTGCATATTCACTCATATCGAGACGCAACACCCGCTCTTTTTCCGGGCGATTGGGAAAAAGAAAGTCTCCTAACAATCTTACCAACTGAGTTTTACCAACTCCGGTGAGTCCGCAAAAAAGCAAAACACCAATGGGACGGTTCGGATCGTTTAAACCTGCGGCAAATTTCGCAACCAATCGACACACCGACTCCACCGCTTCATCCTGAGCGATGAGTTTTTCCTCAAATTGCGCCACAATCGATTCGTATCCAAGTACGGAATCTTCGCGAATCAAAAAGTCGGGCAAGCCGGTTGCGTCTGAAAAGCCAGCTTCCACATCACCACTTCGAATCTCCGGAGATCTTATGTTCGGCGCGCGATCCACCAAATTCCCTATGAATTGAATCACTTTTCCCGGAAATGCCACATACGGCTGAAAACGAGAGAACAAATCGTGGGTCCGCTCCGCAGCGGGCAGTCCGTAGGCGACATTGTCGTTTTGCGAGAAAAAATCCGCCGCACGCGTCACGATGTTCTTCGATTGATCCGAGGTAAACTTTTCCAACTTCAGAATCTGCATTCGATCCAGCAATCCCGGCAACATCCGGTCCAAGGCATCAATCTCAGTCGGCGGTGCTTCGGCGACAATTCGCAATTCGCCGCTTTCCAAATACGGCACCAGAAATGCAACCAAACTCGCGTCGGGCGTCTGCCCTCCGAGCCGCGTCAACTACATCAAGTTATCAATACACAACACTCCTGGAATTCCTGAAACACGCTGAATTACCTGCTCCAATAGCTCCTGCCACTGGCCGACCCACCGCATCCCCGCAACCAATCGCGAGCCACTCGTAATCCAAAATCGTTTCGGTTGTTCGCCCGATCCTGAATGCCAAGCTCGCTCAAGACGACGCGCAGCATCAATCAAAATCGCCGTTTTTCCGCAACCGGATTCGCCCACAATACAGATGCTGGAACTGTCTTCGGCGAGCAGTCGGATCAATTCACTCACCTCCCGTTCTCTTTCCCACGTGCGGGAAACCCGCCGAAATCCGCCACCACCCGGGTGATCAGCAACACCAGGGAGCGGTTTCAATGCTTTATCCTGCGACTCGCGACCTTCCAAATCCTCCTTCAGCGTCACGCTTATTTGATCGAGCTTTAGATCACCCGCCGGAAAAAACCGTGATAACTCGGCTGGCGTTTTTCCGGACAACTCACGTTGCGCAATGTGAATCGCCAGTTGCTGAAAACTGTCTTCTCGATGGTAATCAAAAAACACACCCAACGTCGGCAGAAACGCAATCAGCGATCCGCTCTCACGTTTTCCAATGATGCACGGCAACCGATACCGCACCCCTTCCCGACACGGATAACTTCGCGGGCCCACCGTTTATTCAGGTAAAACCGAGAACTTCAGCACTCGCATTTGAGGCTCGAAGAAATCAGGATCAAACAGCCGCCACGAATTCAATTTGTTCAAATGCGTTAGATGTTCCTTGATCTGCGAGACCGCGTCCTTCGAAGAACCGCTTGTCACGATCGCTTCGTCATACCCATCATCAACCACGCGCATCGTCACCGTTTCCGGCGTGCTCTGCCACGTGCAAAAAGAGAACCGGAAAATCTTCGCCATTTCGGTGAAAGGTTAACACGGGTTTTCCGATCGAACAGGGTTGGTTCATCGTATCAACCCTATCAATTCATGTATGGGGCAAACCGTTGAATTTGAGGTGAAACGTAGTCGTGAATCGATGGGGTTCAGACAGGCGTATGCCGGTTATTTATCGCTATTGAATCGTGGAAGCGCTTTTTACTCCAACGCAGCCTCAATCGCTTTTGCCAAATCCTGGCCCATTCCCTCTTTGTATCCACTGTGAACCCACGCCACTTTACCGTCTTTTCCAATCACGACGGTGTGGGGAATTCCCTGAACTTGAAACTGATCTCCAATCGTTTGTCGCGAATCGAGCCCAACTGGAATTCCAGCCCATTTACGCTGCTCCAAAAATTGCTCGATGATCGGTGCCGTCTCGCCTTGATTCACCGCGAGAAAAGAAATCTCATCTGCAAACGGTCCAATGCCTTCGAAAATTTCCGGCATCGCTCGGACACATGGCCCACACCACGTTGCCCAAAAATCCAGCACCACGACTTTGCCTTTTTCGTTGCTCAATCTGAATTCGCCACCATCCAACATTGCTAATTTAAAGTCTTTAACCACCTCCCCTTTCAGCGGTGATGATTCGCCACCATCGTCGGTCGGGATCACTGGCTCCGGTGCGCGCTCAAGATTCCAATCGGCGTATGCAACCATGATCGCTGACTTTTTCTTACTCGATTTTTCTTCTCCCCTGCCAATTTCTGAAACCTGCCGCAACGGAATTTCGCATCGCCCGAGGAGCGCGGACATTCCGATAAATCGATCTCGATTGATTTCTTTCGCCTGCAAATTCACGCGCGTTCCGTCATGGAGCACAAACCGATGCGTCACCTCAAAAGGCTCGGCTGGCGCAACTTTTTTAGCTACTACCTTTTCTTTCTTTTCAGATTTTGCTTCTTCCTCATCTTCTTTCGGCGGAGGTGGCTTCAGCCAGACAATCGTTGATACCCGTTCGCGCGGGAAATTAAACGTCTCAAGTTTTGACGAAAACCGAACATTCTCGCCGCTTGCAGCAATCAATCGGCCGCGAAGTAAATCGCCATTCGGTGCGATCAAAACATGAGTCGCCGGATTGTCGCGACGAAAGCGTGGAATCCGCAGAATCGCCTTCTTCGCATCCGGGTCAATCACCCGGGTCGGCAGATAACCGGAAGTCCGCTGCACTTCAAAATTCGTAAACGTAATTTCCATCGTATTCCGATTGAACCCCTGCCAGCCGCCGCCTTCTTCAATCAACAACCCATTTCCGGACTGCTTGGAATTATCCAGCGGGATCGTGAGACGACGCGCGTCATTGACGAATACCTGCAACCGATTCCCCTGATGAGTCACCTTAATTTTCGCCTTCCCGTTGGTGATGGGGATTTGCTCATTGGAGAAATTGAACTGCCCTCCCCGCTTGGTTTCTCCGATATACAGGCGGCTCGACTGGGCCGCAAAAACGATATCGGTCGACGGGCTATTTTTCTCAAAATCGCTCAAGAAAAGCCGCAGCGTAAATGCTCCGACGTAGGGCTGCTTCCACGACGCATCGAATTCAACTTCATCACCGGCTAATAACGATCGATGCCCGAATCCACCTTTTTTCAAAATCACCGAGTCCTTCTTCAATTTCACAGAGTCTTCCTTCAAAACTTCGTCCGGAAACACTTCCCAACCGGCATCTCCAAATCCTTTCAGCTCCGCTGCCGTGGCCACAATATCAATGGCCCGCACATCCTTGGGATCCAGTTTAACAATCCCCGTGTATTCGCTTTGAAAATTGATCGTCTTGGCATCAATCGAAATCAGCTTTCCGCTCAGCACCTCATCGTTTTCTAAATACACATAGCCGTGACCAAGCATCTTGACTTCTCCCTTCGGCGCGGCTCGCACAATCTTGCTGACTACTCCCGGTTTCAACGCGCTGGCATTTTCAGAACCCGCCGGACGCCACATGACAAGTGCTTCAGCCCCTGCATCGTTTTTGCCTGGAGAAATACGCCCCTTCAGAACGGTTTTGTCGATGACCAATTCATCCGTGGCAACGCCCTCAATCGGTTCGTCTCCAAAAAATGCGATCTTCCGGGTCGATCCCAGATTCGCCACAATCGGCTCAGTTGTCCAAACGGGCTGCACTGAAACCGTCGTGCCATTCAATCCCGTAAGCTTTCCCGAAAGCACTGTTCCATCCAACCATGCCACGTAAATATCGCGCTCCTTAGGATTCTCCGGCAAATTCGGGTTTCGCGGATTCAGATCAAAAATAATGTGATCAATGTCTCCGATCGCCTCCGATTTCCCTTTCGTTGTGGTCAGCTTGCCACCAGCGACAGATTTCACAGGATCGTAAATCGCCCCACCATCGGCCAACTCCACTCGTGTTTTTTGAGCACTGATTTCGGGCGGCAAAACACCGTTCCATTTGCGAATCCGAAAGTCACCGAAGTAGAGATCCGTCGTTTTGTTCAACAGCGAAAACCCCTCTTCTTTTACATTTCCAGTCCGGTTCGAAGTCCGCCGACGGCTTGATGCCTTGGCACTTCCCTCTTTCGAAACCCCTTTCACATTCTCAAGTTTTGCCAGCTGCTTGCCATCGGCGTCATGAACGGAAACCAACCCGCTTTTTTTGTCCCAAAACATTTTGAGTCTTACATTTTTCGTTCCGGAAGAAATCTCCATGAGTGGTTCGAAGTCATTTCCATAACTCAGCACCAAGGTGTCATCCCACGTTTCAATCGAAGGCCCCATCGCAGGATCCAGATAAAATCCGGCCGTAAACTCCAATGGATTGACCAGAGATTGAAGATTGAACTCCGCTTCCAGTTTTTCGGGATGCTTGAAGCTTCTGAACAAATCGCCATGCCACCGCTTTGTTCCGAGACGGCCTTCCGGTGTCGGAACCCAGTCGCCAATTTTGCGTTCCCTACCGACTGATTTCCAATCCCGCTGACTATGTGGCCCGGCCAAAATCAGATTCGGAGAATTCATTCGCTCAAGTGATGCTACTTTCTCGCGCGGGATTTTCAATTCCTCCCCGCCTTGAAGCCGCCCACTTTTTAAAACAACATCCCCACTCGAAATCGAAATCAAATCTCCAGTGATGACATCACCCGACTTCATCGTGACCCGAAATGCTTCCGTCTCACCTTCAAGTTTCTTATCAGACCCAAATCGCACCATCTGAAGCTGCCCGATCTTGATATCGAAAGGCTCTGTGAAAAACTCCGACTGCCAACGAATCACATCTCCCCGCTCACTTGGCAACATCGTCCCCTTTAGCGAATCGCCATTTTTCCAAAACAGCCATGCATCGTCATCTTCAGCTTGGGCAACACCCGAGACTAACATTGCCAAACTAACCAACGGAGTCAGTTTACCGAGCAGACTTTGTTGACTCGTGGAAACCTGTTTTTTGAAAATCACCATGCCTTAAAATCGTTCGTAAACCGGCAGGAACCGGTAGTTCAATGCCATCGCCAGCAAACTCATTGCCGTGCCGTATCCCTGACCGTAGCTCCCCTGAAAACTCCCGTCAGCCGCCTGTTCAGCCGCGAGTTTTCTCGCCGTTAATTGATTCCACTTCTGCCACGAGTCGTAGTCGCCCTGGAAAAGCGCCTGCGCCATGTAGTAGATAAAATAGTGTTTGTGACCACTTTCACTGTGCTCCAGTTGCTTCGAAATGTGTCCAATCGTCGCTTTGTATTCATCCCAATCCCGCTTCTGCCCCACCGCGTATACCAGCGTCGCAACGGCTGAGCGATTCATGCTTTCGCCCATGCCACCAAAGCCCCCTGAGTAATTCACAAAACCACTCGTTCCCGTGCTGCGCCGCATGTATTCCAGTGCTTTATCGATCGCTTCATCCGGAACCTCAATCCCTGCGTTTCGACACGCGAGTAATCCCATCAACACCGAACCAGTGACCGATGTGTCGGCATCAGTCGACTCCGGCGAATAACGCCAGCCTCCCCAGCGATTATTTTTCTGAGAGGTCACCGCACAGCGAACCGCTAAATCGAGGGCCTTCGCGATCGGCCGCGTCTTGCCTTTTTCAGCACCCGTCCACAGTGTCGATTCATCAATCGCTCCGTAGACTTCAGCCAGCGCCAGCATGGCAAACCCGTGATGGTACATGCTACTTTCAAAATACCCCGTCTTAGAATCCTGCCCCAGAATCAGCGCGCGGACTGACCGGCCAACCGTTGAGCGATAACGGCCAAAATTAGGGTCCTCGCCACTCGCCAGAAAAGCCATCAAACAAAGCCCGGTAATTCCGTGCTCTCCGCGACCGTTCCACGTTCCTGTGTCGGCCTGACTTTTCACCAAATAACCCAGACCTCGCTCATAGATCGAATCGACCTCCGGAGGAATTTCTCCACCAAAACGGATTGCCCCGCCTTCAACCGGCGCCTGTGCAAAAAGCCCCCCGGAACAAACCAGACAAGCCGCACTAAAAATTAAGTTTCGCATCATTCTAAAAAGTAGTTCAACAGCCAATCATTCAATCGATTATGATCTGCATTCCATTGATTTGGACATTGCCACCCCAAAATCCGTTCTGACCTTGTTTGGGTTGTTTGATCAAATCATCCCAGCGAGCGAGTTGAGCTTCGGATAAAAATCCGGCCAACTTCTCCCGATCCAGCTTCTGAAGATTCGGGGCACCCTTTGGAGAATTAACCACCCCGTTTCCGACTCGGATCACCCCACCAGCGGCACGGATCTGCTGGCGAATAATAACCCGGCCGTTTCCCTGAATCGCCACAGGATTGGGATTAACCTTAACTTTCCCATCGCTTTTTTTTCCAGGTTCAAAACCATCAAGCAATTCAAAAAGTCGCTGCCTTTGATCATTGGTAAGCCGCAACGTGTTGTCAGCCGTTTGCACCATCTGCGCAACTTGAAGGGAACGATTAAACTCTGTGCGTTGCGCTTTCGTGACCTCCCACGATTTTTTCTGATCGTCCGTCAGCGTTTTATCAATCGTGGCCACCCACAGCGGATTCGTCTCCGCAGTCCCCGGTTGCAACTGCCGCCCCCACTGCGCGATAATTTGGTCAAAATTCACTTTCGGCTCTTTGCCATCATCATCCTTGTCGCCCTTGTTTTTCGCCTTCTGCGCCCGGATTTGATTGGCTGCCATTGCCTCCAACTGCTGAATCAATCCATCCTGCCTTTCCAAATTCGCAATCCATTCTTCGATCGCTTTTTCGGCAGCCCCTTTGGCGCCGACTTTCAACTTAGTCTCCTGCACCATGTTCAAGTTGCTAGAGCGAGCAATCTCCGAAATGACCACCCCAAGATGACGAATGACGCCATCCCGATTCGTCTCGCGGACAGATTCCAGAACTTCTTCCCAGCGTTTCTTCTCGTCTTTTTTCCGAGCTTCTTCCTTGGCCTTTTCAGCTGCTTCCTCTGCACCGTCCTGAGCAAAGCCACTCGAAATTGCTAATAGCAACACCGGAAGTAAAAGTCTATGAAAAATGTTCATTCCAAAAATTGTCATCCCTTAAAACTTCGGCAGTGGTGAGAAAAAACGGGCGCCGCCACCGTCGATGTTCCCGACTTCAATTTCACCCTTCTCTTTCTCCTCGGCTTTTCCGCCTTTTTTGTTTTTCCCTTGTTTCTCAGCCTTCTTTTCCGCGGCGTGTTTTTCCTTTTTTTCTTTTCTCCGCTGATCCCAAAAGTGATCAAAATCTGCCGTGGAGCCTTCCCAGCGATCGTATTGCTTCTCTGTCAGCACCGATTTAATTTCATCCAAATCCGCCCCGCCAAGAAGCGACATCAGCATGCGCTTTTCGAAATAATCGCCCCAGTACTTACGAATTTGATCCAGATATTCGGTAGTCGCTCCTTCCGCCAGAGGGGTCAATTTAGCGTGTTGTTGCGGAGTTAACCTCAGGTGTTCATCCAGTGTCGCCATCACGACCATTGCGAATGCTTTTTCTGAATAGCGCTTCCGCTCATCGACCACTTCCTTGTAATCATTCACCTGTTTGTCAGAAAGCACTTTTGCCAACGACTCCTTCCACAAATCCTCATCCTCCCCTTTCTTTTCAGCATCCCGGCCGCCGAAACTAACGTTTCCAATTGAAGCCAGCATTTGATCCGCATTGTCTTTCGTCGCCCCTTTCATCCGCCCTTGAACGTATCGATCAGCCTGATCATACCAGCTTTGCATCGAACGCTCAGTCGCTCCTTTTGCAGCCACTTCGAGCCGCTTCGTCGCCGCCTCATCGAGCCCACTCAGGCGCGCGATATCTTCAATCACGACGCCCATGAAAGACGAGCGCTTTTGGCGTTCTCCGTCAGACATCTTATCAAGCAGCTTCGAAATTTTTAGCTGAACATCTTCATCCTTATGCTTCAGCGGCTCGTTTTTCTCCCCGTCTTCCTTTTTTTCTTTCTTCGCAGCAACGAAACCGCCACCCACTTGGATTTCATCCATAACAATGCCACCGCCAGCTTCCATCATTTCCTCTGCAATGGCTTGAATCGCCTCCAAAGGATTTGCCGGAGTATCCGGGATTTCCTTCGCATCAGGATCCCCTTTCAAATCATTCATCAAAAACGGATCTGGCTCTTCCCCCGTCTCCTTAGCCTTTTTTAAAGCCTCCTTTTTTGCTGCATCTTTCTTTGCTTCAACCTTTTTAGGATCAGCCTTTACGGGCGAGTTGGTTGCAAAAGGATCCGGCTCGTCCTGCGAGAATCCGGACGCACTGATTCCTAACAACCCCACTAAAAGACCACAAGCCGCTAGACGGCCAAATCGAACCAACAGGGAGACAAGCTGGCTCGCCAGCGGTCCGAGAAACGCCGGGAACCGGCTCGGCAGGACAGCCCTTTCTAAAAAGGTTGGTTCATCGAACGAACCCTGTTGATTCGTGGGAATCATTTTGATCCTCCTTCGAGTTTGTTGAAATACTTATCCAGTCCCATCCGGAATTCTTCTGGAAAATCACGTCCGGCACGACCGGTCGACTGACCGATATCACGCTGAGAAGGCTGAACTTCTTCTGCCGCTCCCGAACCGATGTCAGCCAGCGCCGCTGCCGAAGTTGAACCCTGGCCACCTCCGCCCGGGCTGCTGCCACCTCCGCCGCCGCCATTCGGATTCTGGCGTTTTGCCTGAAGCAAAAGCTCGATCGCTTCAGTCTCTGCCCCGATCGCTTCCGGTCCCGTATCTGGACGAGAAAGAATTCCACGAGCCGCGCGCATCACGTCAGAAACCGCTGACAAAAGCTGAATCTCTTTACCAAATTTCTCGCCACCTTCAGGAAGTTCGAGAATATCGGAAATGATCTCGTCGGTTTTTTCGCGAAGATCGGACTGCGTCAATTCAAGTGGCGCGACCTTGTCCTCATATTCATCAGGCTGAAGCGCGGGACGAATTCCCTCCATCTCTCGCGTCTCATCACGAAGCTTCATTTCGCCGTGTAAAACCTGCATGACCTTTAATACGATTTCTGGCGACAAACTGTCGCCTGATCCGTCGCCTTGTCATGTCTTACCCTTGGCTGCCGAAACAAGCTCCTCAGCCCATCGGTCCAACGAATCCGCCCAGAATTCCGCAGCAACAATCGAGCGGCCGTTCAAGTTCACTTTCACCGTCGCGCCGATGTCTTTCAGCTCCGTCACGATTTCCGTGTCGCGCATCCCATCGAGAATCTTTTTGTAACGCACATCCTGCTTTCGCTGAAAATACGCCGCCAAATCAGTCTGAATTATGTAAACGTTTTTGCTCTCCGCTTCCTCACGCTCGGACACGTTCTCACCGGTTTCGCGTAAGTCTTGTGCAATGCGATCTTTCGACATTCCGAATCCACCGTTCAAGGTCGTGTTCAAATCCGTGGCAATTTCCATCTGCTCACGCGATGCCGCTTTCAATCGTTTCACAAACGTGCTCGCCTCCAAACTCGCCAACAATTCCTGCAACTCATCTGCGACCTTGGCAAACTCGGCCAACAGCCCTTCCTGTTCAGTGATCGCTTCATCCATTTTTTCCTGAGCTGGTGATTCAGCCTCGCCAGCCTCCTCATCCTTCTTCTTGCTGGCAACGCCTTGCAACACCGTTTGTGGCAATGTGAGCTTGCCTTTGCTCGGCTTTTTCTTGGGATCTTCCGGCGCATTTGGATCCGGCTTCACCTCTGGCATAAATCCTTTTTCGTTTTCGGCAATTGTCGGCACTGCCGGAATTTTTTCTTTCGAAGGCTCTTCCTCGGCCGCTTTTTTCGGCTTACCGCCCTCACCCGCTTTTCCAACCATCGGTCCGCTTTTGTTCGATGATTTTGACTTCGAAGGCTCGCCTGGTTTTTCACCTGGCTTGCCGGGTTTACCCGAACTCGCCTGACCTTCCGGCGGCTTCTCGCCCTTACCATTTTGAGCCTGCTGCGATGCCTCCCCCGGCTTTCCTGGCTTGCCCCCTTCTTTACCTGCAGCGTTGGCAGTTTGTTTCAACAATTCAGAAACCGAAGGCATCCGATTTTTTGAAATATCATCCAATGACTCTAACATCTTCGCCCACGTTCCAAGACGCTGAGCATCAAACTCTTTGTTCTTCGTTGCCTGCTTCACGAGTTCAGTTCCGGAACCTGTCAGCGATTCCAAACGACGCCCGTTGCTTGCTTCGGCGTTGGCTTGCTTTTCGACCTTCCGCCGATTTTCCGGCCGATCCAATTCACCGGCATCCATCTTGCGCAGTTCCTTATTGGTCGAATAAAGCTGCTGTTCTTTTTCGTAAACTTCCCGCGCATTGCTGAACCATTTTCCAAATTCATCCGTGAGCCATTTTGCATGGTCATCCGGATTCATCACATGAATCACAAACGCTGGCGAATAAGAACGCGCTCGCTCTGGCTTGTAATCTTCAGCAAACGCACGCACCTGCAACGTCTGCGGCTTCACGCCCTCGCGCTTCGCTGAAAACGTCCCTTGAACGGCAACATCACGCTTCTGAGGATCACCTGCCGAAACCAATTTATCGCCCGAAGACGGATCCGGATTATGAATCGCGTCCTTCAAACCAACCCACTCAAGGCCGACTTTTTTTACGCCAAAATCATCACCCGCTGAGATATCAAAATTCACCACTTCGTCTTCCAACACGACTTGCTCCCGCGTCAGTTTTTTCGCAAACACATCCGGTGCCGTATCATCAACCGCATTGATCCGCAGCTTGAGCGGCTCCTTCGGCGTCAGCCCATGAATATCTTCCCAATCCAACAACCGCGTCTGCGACTCAGTCACTTCTGCAGCGATCGTTTGAAACCAATTCTTTTCTGCCATCGTGCGACTTCCGTCTACTTCGACCCGTTTCAGATCGCGATTCGCCGTTCCTTTGATCGTTGCCTTGCCGCCTTTAACAACTGACACCGAACCACCGCGAACTTCGATCTCCGGATCGTGATCGTAGCGCAAATAATCCGGCAATTGAATGATCGCCAACAACCCTTCCAACTCAGGGCGCGTCATTGGCAGAACTTCGATATCTTCCCGCACATCACCAATCCGCACTTTCATCGCACCGTCCTCTTTCAGCGGAGGCGAATTGAACTCAAATTTTCCTTCAACGTTCGACGCCTCAAGCGGAAGCTCGCCGCCCGGCACATGCAGCTTACCCGTTTCAGGATTCCACTCCGTGTCGTTTTTCATCTGCGCCGCGACATCAAATGGCTCCGCGTATGGCACGACCATTTTGTCAGGAAGCTCCTGAACCTTCGCAAACGTGTAACGATCCGTATCTTTCCACGGCATCATCCAACGACTCAGCGCATTGCGCGCCGCATCCGATACGAAAAAAACTGTCAGCATCGCCACGCCCAGCGCCGCGAAGGCACCCACCATCCACGCCCGATGATGATTATCCGGCACCGCATTTGAAAAATCCTGATCCCGCACTTTTTCATCCACCTGCGCCATCGCCGCCCGAACCAGCGTTTTCGAATGCGCCGTTTCATCACCGCGCTTCGCCAGTTCCACGATACCGAGCAACTGATCTCCCAGCCGGGGAAACTTCAGTTTCAAAAGCTTCGAAACCGATTCCAGCGAACGCTGTTTCCAAACCCACTTGTGCCAACGCAACGGAAGCCCCAGCCCCAGAACAGCCGCACCCGCGATCAAAATCAGCGCTCTCAACCAGCCAGGCGTATCAAAAGCACGATCTAGACCGAAAACTACGAGATACGAAATCGCCAATCCAACAATCGCCGCCAGCGCTCCTTCAGCAATTTTCACCGCCCATAATCGGCTCCGAAATTCTTCGAGTTTCGCTTGCAGGCCCTCAGGCAAATGCATCTCAGCGGGGTTCGGTTGCGGCTCGTTTTTCATAACAGGGATACTAAGTTCGACGCGGTTTACGCTCCAACAGGGTTCATTCATCAAACCAACCCTGTTCAATCGTTGATTAACCTACCATTTTGAACGGATTAATGCTCCATTCTTTTAGTAAAAAATTTGTCAGTAATTCTTGGAAGTAGAACGCTGTAGAGCGACGCAATTTTTCAAAAATGTTTACTTAATTGGCTCGCAATGACGTTGCTAATTCACACAGCCCCAATCACTTTCCGGCCAATCCAAAAAATTGCCATCATCACCAAAATAAAGGTCGCCCAGCCCCAGTGAGCCCAAAGTTGGAATCGCTTCTCGCGCAGTTCAGGCTCAGGCATTTCGGCAATCGCTACGACGATCGCGGCTGGATCAGCAGTGGCAGAAATCATCTTGCCCTTAGTGACGCGAACAATTTCTTCGAGGACATTAATCCGCGCGGGCTGGCCGAGTTTTTCGCGCATGGCCCCTTGAACTGAAATTGTGGTTTCAAGCGTGCCGCCGTTCTCCGCACAAGTCATCAGCATCTGATACTCACCCGGTTCGGTCGGGGCAAAGGTGCCTGAAAACAGGCCCCACATTTCTTCGCCGCCGGGCTGAAGCCGAATCGATTCTGTTTTTCCAGAAGGGGCGGTCGCCTGAACAATCACCGTGGCCTGCTGCAACGGTTCACCGCCAATACTCATCACGTTGGCGTTTAGCGTCAGTACTTCGCCAGTTCGCGGGCGATCTGGAGAATAGAAAAGTCGCATCGTTTCGCCCTGAGCCATGTTTCGCTGATACGCCATCCAGCGAGCGACCTGCCCCCAAAAACGATAGTGATACCGATCCTCAACGCCTTTCCGCCAACGCCACGCGCCGTCAGTTCCCATGAACAAAATTTTGCCCGTTCCAAAGGTCTTCGTCACGATCAGTGGAATACGGCCATACCGATTTGATTCCGAACTGTGCGTCGCCAAAACCTCGGTTCCCGCCTTGGCTCGCTCAACTCCGGCAAACCACTGAAAGCCCGGCAGCGAGGCCCAGACATTCGCGTTCTTATCATCAGAATCTTCCAATTTAGTCAAGAGCGAGCGCTCACCGAGATCGGTCAAATCAAACTGGCCCGGCGCGGGAGATCCCCATCCGCGCGGCTGAGCCTGATCATAGACCACTGGCAACAAATCGCTCAATTCCGAATTCAGCAGCGTGTTTTGATTTCCCTGAAAGCCGGGCAAAAACACCA
>ERZ887942.1061-NODE-1061-length-20193-cov-5.871238_pt1 | contig 20193 bp, 16 predicted proteins | sample MGYA00521099_ERZ887942 | MGnify/ENA primary metagenome ERZ887942 (study PRJEB32303, sample SAMEA104408605) | aquatic metagenome | biome: Brackish water; feature: Pelagic; material: water | place: Baltic Sea | collected 2014-06-07T06:48:00 | depth 16,251 m ...
AGTCTTCGGCGCTGATAGTGGGCAGCAGGTGTGCGAGTGCCAAGGTGACCGAGGTTGGTGGATGTCCATCGACCGTTGCGCTGTTCAGGAGGGCACCGGTAATTGCTCCGTGTTGGATTTCCCACTCGCTCAGTCTCCTACCGTGAACTACCCCACCCATTTCAATATCGCAAAATCCCGCGGTCACGAGCAGACCCATCATCTGATCGGCGTCGAACTCCTCAACGTGAAAGGGATTCACCGGAACCTGTCCTCGCTTGAGTCCGGGGGAGAAGACGGGTCGATTGGGGGTGCTGAAGACCGCGGTTGCGCCCGGGCGCAGGATTTCAGCGCAGCGGCGCAAAAATTGAGGCAGCGACCACAGGTGCTCCATCACTTGGAGTGACACCAGCAAGTCCGCCGTGGACACCCCCAGGGGCATGTCGGCCAGATTCGCCCGGATGAATTGCACATCTGGATAGGCGTCGGTGGCGTGCCGAACTGCGGCTTCGTCGTACTCCAGGCCGATCACGAATGGTGACGCGGCGTGAGCCAGAGAGGCTGGCCCCCAGCCTTCTCCGGAACCGGCATCGATGATGATCCGGGTTGAATTCCGCGTGATCATGGTGTCGGCGATCCACCGATAGACCACGTCGTGGCGAGCAAACCAGTACTCCTCGCCGGGCACATTGGGTACGGTGCGTTCACCGGTTAGCGCCAGGTTGCCCATACCACGACTGTAGGGCCGATGCCGTTGACTCCATGCTGAGACTGCAAAACGCCAAGCCCCGTCTACTATGGGATCACATGGGAAAGATGCGTCCGGCAACGAGCTAGCGCCCCTGCCGGACCACAAGACTGACCAGAGGAGATGTAAGTGAAGATCGCCGTGTGCGTAAAGCAGGTTCCGGACACTTGGGCTGAGAAGAAGTTGCGCGATGACGACTCCACTTTGGACCGTGAAGCCGCCGACGGCGTGATGAACGAACTCGACGAATATGCCGTTGAAGAGGCGCTACGGCTGGCCGAGGCCAACGGCGGTGAAGTCGTTGTTGTCACCATGGGCCCCGAGCGTGCTGCAGAAACCGTGCGCAAGGCGCTGAGCATGGGCGCTGATGCCGGTGTTCACCTCGTTGATGATTCCCTTCATGGGTCCGATGCGCTGGCCACGTCCTACGCCTTAGCCGAGGTGCTCGCCGCGCGCAATTTCGATTTGGTGATCTTTGGTTCTGAATCCACCGATGCGCGCATGAGCGTCGTGCCTGCCATGGTGGCCGAGCGTTTAGGTCTTCCTCAGGTGACCTTCGCTCAGAAGGTTGACGTTGATGGCTCTAAGGTCGCGATTCAGCGTCAGACCGAATATGGCTACGACGATGTCGAGGCCGAACTCCCGGCTGTGGTGAGCGTGGTGGAGAAAATCAACGAACCCCGCTACCCGTCCTTTAAAGGAATTATGGCGGCGAAAAAGAAGCCGGTTGAGACATTAACCGTTGCTGATGCTGGTCTTGATGCAGCCAAGCTAGGCGCGACAGCAGCCTGGACGAAGGTCGCCTCGTTTGCCGCTCGCCCACCGAAGGCCGCGGGCACCGTTGTCACCGACGAAGGTGATGGTGGTGCCAAGATTGCCACCTACCTCACCGAACAAAAATTCGTTTAACACCAGCGCTATCAACTCCTAAAACACAACGCTAGAAGAAGGATAGGGACGATTCCATGGCAGAGATCCTCGTCGTCGTTGAACAAACCGATGGCACCATCAAGAAGGTCACACTGGAGTTGCTGACGCTGGCCCAGTCACTGGGATCACCCAGTGCGGTGTGGTTGGGCAGCGGCTACACCGATGCGGCCGGATCGTCGCTGGCAGAATATGGCGCCGATAAGATTTATGTGAGCGACTCAAGCGAACTGAACGACTTCGTGGTCGCTCCCAAGGCAGAGACGCTCGCTGCCATCATGGCTGATGCTGCTCCGGCGGCAGTGCTGATTGCGTCAACGGCTGAAGGGAAAGAAATCGCCGGCCGTCTCGCGATTAAGGCCAACTCTGGTGTCATCACCGATGCGGTGGCTGTCTCAGCAGACCTCATAGCCACCCAAAGCGTGTTCGGCGGATCCACGATCGTGCAGACCACGGTCACCACGGGCACCCCGATCATCACTGTCCGACCCAACTCAACGGCTCCGGTAGCTAAGGCTGGCGCTGGTAGTCGTGTCGATGTTGCCGCAACGATCTCAGCTGCCTCTCGGGGCGCCAAGGTGACCGGCCGCACGGTCGCGCAAAAGGGGGGACGCCCCGAACTTGCTGAAGCTGCGATCGTGGTCAGTGGTGGGCGTGGCGTGAACGGTGCCGACGGCTTTGGGGTGATCGAGGCACTTGCCGACAGCCTCGGTGCCGCCGTGGGCGCGTCGCGCGCGGCCACCGATGCCGGTTGGTATCCCCACCAGTACCAGGTGGGCCAAACAGGCAAGACGGTCTCGCCTCAGTTGTATATCGCCAATGGCATCAGTGGTGCGATTCAACACCGAGCCGGAATGCAGACATCAAAGACGGTGATCGTGGTCAACAAGGACCCGGAGGCGCCCATCTTTGAGTTGGCCGACTACGGCGTTGTGGGCGATCTGTTCGCTGTGGTGCCCCAACTGACCGACGAGATTGAAAAGCGCAAAGCCTGAGTCGATCGGTGGGCGTGAGCCCGTGCATGTGCTGAACGCATCGGGAGAGGCGGCTACCATCGGGTCTGTGTCGTCGCCTCGCGTCTATTTTGACTACGCAGCCACTGCGCCGCTGCGCCCCGAAGCGCGGGAGGCGTGGTTAGCAGCCAGTGATTTACGGGGCAATCCGTCCTCGCTGCACAGCGGTGGTCGGCGGGCACGCCGTGCGGTGGAGGAGGCGCGCGAACTCACCGCCCAAGCCCTGCGCGTTCGTCCCAGCGAAGTGGTCTTCACTGCCGGAGGCACCGAATCAGACAACCTGGCGGTGAAGGGGCTCGCCTGGTCTGGGGGAGACCGTCGCAGCATCATTCGATCTCCGATTGAGCATCATGCGGTGTTGGACCCAACCGACTGGCTCGCCAAGGAGCAGGGTTTCTCCCTTGCTGAGCCGCGCGTCAACTCACTTGGCCGGGTCGACCTTGACGACATGGCGCGCCTGCTGAGCCAGGTCGATGCCGCTTTGTGCACGGTGATGTGGGCGAACAATGAAATCGGCACGGTTCAGCCGATCGCTGAGATTGCCGCGCTGTGCGCCGAGCACGACGTCGCGTTTCACACCGATGCGGTTCAAGCACTAGGAATGTTGGAGCTAGACCTAAAGTTGCCCGGCCTTACCGCAACCACCCTGAGCGGACACAAGATCGGTGGTCCGGTCGGCGTTGGAGCGCTCATCATTGACCGAGACGCGGTGGTCACCCCGCTTCTTCACGGCGGTGGTCAGGAGCGTGACATTCGTTCGGGCACCGTCGATGCCGCATCCGTAGCGGCCTTCGCCGTTGCGGTGGATTTAGCGGTGGCTGAGCAGGGCGAACTTCGTACCAGACTCATGGGGATGCGGGAGGAATTAGTCGAGCGAGTGCTCGCCGCTGTCCCGCAGGCTCGTCTGCAAGGTGACCCCGGCACCGGATCTGGTCAACGCCTCCCGGGCAATGCCGCGATTAGTTTTGCTGGGTGTGAAGGTGACGCGCTGTTGATGCTGCTCGATGCTGCGGGGATCGAATGCTCCACGGGGTCCGCCTGCGCCTCCGGTGTGCCCGAGCCCTCCCATGTCTTGCTAGCGATGGGAGTTGACATCGCCGCCGCACGCGGCACACTGCGGTTCTCCCTGGGAGCCCACACCACGCCGGCAGATATCGACTCACTGATTGCTGCGCTTCCCAGCGTTGTCGAGCGTGCCGGACGAGCGGGTCGACCCCGACTCGCAATGCGCGCATGAGCGAGACCAAGCGGGTGATCGCTGCCCTGTCCGGTGGTGTCGATTCAGCGGTTGCGGCATCGCGTGCGGTGTCAGCCGGACACGAGGTCGTGGGTGTCCACCTCGCACTGGCCAAGGTGGGTCACCATGCAGGCTCGCGCGGCTGCTGTTCACCAGATGACGCCCGTGATGCGCGTCGAGTGGCTGACATTCTTGATATTCCGTTCTATGTCTGGGACATGCACGAGGAGTTCGAGCGTGATGTCATGGGCGACTTCATCTCCGAGTATGAAAAAGGAAACACTCCCAATCCATGTCTGCGCTGCAATGAAAAAATAAAGTTCGCCGCAGTTCTCGAGCGGGCCTGGGCGCTGGGCTTTGACGAAGTCTGCACCGGTCATTACGCACAGATCGTGTCGGGTGCGAACGGACCACAATTGCACCGCGCTGTGGATCCGGATAAAGACCAGTCCTATGTCCTAGGCGTTCTCACCGCCAATCAACTAGGTGGCGCGATGTTCCCACTCGGCGACACGACGAAGGGTGAGGTCAGGGAAGAAGCTCGGCGCAACGGGCTACTCGTGGCCGACAAGCCTGACAGTCACGACATCTGTTTCATTCCCGATGGTGATACCCCTGCGTGGCTGCACGAAAGACTCGGAACCTCGCCAGGAAACATTGTTGATGCGGTCACCGGTGAACAGATGGGTGCACACGAGGGGGCCTACGCTTACACCATCGGTCAACGGCGAGGCCTGGATCTGCGTACCCCGGCCGCACCGGGTGAGCGTCGGTACGTTGTGGCCAAGGACATGCAGACCAACACCGTGCTCGTGGGAACTGCCGAACTGCTCGGTGTTCGCCATCTGGTCGGTCACGGCCCACGCTGGTGCGGCCCTGCCCTGTCCGGTACTTTCCACGGCCTCGCCCAGGTTCGGGCCCATGGCGAACCCGTCCCGGCGTCAGCGTGGCTTGACGGCGACGTGTTGCACGTGGATCTGCACGATCCCATTCGGGGGGTTGCTACCGGTCAGGCTGTCGTGCTCTACGACGGCACCCGGGTGGTCGGCTCGGCCACTATCCGTGCCACTGATTCCGCGCCCGCTGCGACGCTGCGCCGGTGATTCCCTGGGCGGCCACGGGAATCGGGTCGATGCCGGGTACCAACGCCGATGAACAATCCCGCATTGTTGCCGGTGAACTACCCGACTGGCCCCACGTGGTTGAACTTCCAGCACGCGGTCCGGGCTCAGACATGGTTGGTCGAACTTTGGGGCAGATCAGCAAAGTTGCGCAGGACTTCGCGGTCGCAACGACTCCGTCTGGCTGGCGCCTAGCTGACGGACGCGGTCGTGAAATGCGGCGTTCTGCATCATGGCTGGCTGAAGATTGCGATGCTGCTGAGCGCCACTACGCAGGCGTGGGCAACATCAAGATTTCGCTGTGTGGTCCCTGGACACTGGCTGCTGCGGTTGAGATGCGCAATGGGGAACGCGCGATTAGAGACCATGGTTTTTGCCAAGACGTTGTTGCAGCGCTGCGCGCCACATCGATTGAGCTGATCGCAGACCTCCAGCGCCGTTTACCGGCCACAACCATTTGGCTTCAGTTCGATGAACCTAGTCTGCCGGCTGTGCTTGCTGCTCGGATCAAGACGGCCAGCGGCATGGCAACCTACCGAGCCGTAGATGCCCCCCGCGTTGCAGAGAGTTTGCAGTCACTCACCGCTGCGGTAAAGCAAAGTCAAGCCATGTCAATGATTCACGGGTGCGCTTCTGACTCGCCGCTTGATCTATTTCGTCGCAGCAATTTTGATGCGTTGTCTGTCGACGTCTCCACGTCCAGTGGAGTCTCGCATGATGCGATGTCGGCGGTCCTCGACGAAGGGCGTGGACTCGTTCTTGGCCTTCCTAACGAACTCGGGTCAAGTGCGAAAGCAAAGCGGGTGACGGAGCTGCTGGGCGAATTTGGCTTCGCTGGAGATGAAGTTGCACAGCGCGTTGGACTGAGTCCTACCTGCGGGTTAGTCAATCAAACCGACACCGCCGTCCGCCAGATCTTGGGTACTCTTCGTATAACCGGATCACACTTAAGAGATGACGATCCCGCCCTATCGGAATCTGGGCAAGAAGACCGAGCGAGGTAGTAATGTCGATTCCTGATGACGCGCGCGTTCGCTGGGCGAACCTCGTAGACTTGATCGCCACCGCCCGAACGCACTATTACGTTGATGATCAGCCGACGATTTCCGATGCCGAATATGACGATTTTTACGCCGAACTGCAACGGCTTGAAGGGCGCTTTCCTGAGTTAGTTTCGGGCGAGTCACCGACCCAAACAGTGGGTGGTCAACGTAGCGAGATGTTCGTTCCGGTCGAGCACTTGGAACGCTTATTGAGCTTGGATAATGCGTTTTCCGAAGTCGAATTAGACGCGTGGTGGCATCGCATCTTGCGCGACTCCGGAGTGGATGAGGAACTGCTCTGTGAATTGAAGGTGGATGGCCTTGCGATTGATCTTGTGTATGAAAACGGTGTCCTACGATCGGCCGCTACTCGCGGCGATGGGCGAGTTGGCGAAGACGTCACCTATAACGCGCGATTGATTCCAGCGATTCCCCAGACACTGCGTACCGATAATCCACCGGCCCTCATTGAAGTACGCGGGGAGGTGTACTTCCCGCTTGAGCAGTTTGAACTCATTAATACAGAACAACTCAGCATGGGCGGTTCAGTTTTTGCTAACCCCCGCAATGCTGCAGCTGGCACACTTCGACAGCGAGTGGACCGTCGGGAAGAAGATCTCCGGCAGGCACAGTTGCGCTCGGCCAACTCTGCACGCGACACTGCTCGGCTGGACCGGATCACTGCCGAGTTGGACTTCGCCAGAAATCGACTCCGCGGATTAGGACTTATTGTCCACGGCATTGGTGCACATACCGGCATGTCAGTAACTCGACAAAGTGATGGGTATGAGGTCTTGGCCACGTTGGGCCTGCCAGTTTCAGATCGGGTGAGTGTGGTCGCTGATCTCCAGCAGGCGAAGGAATATATTCGATATTACGGTGAAAATCGTCATGCTGTTGATCACGAGATTGATGGCGTAGTGATCAAGGTCAATGACTTTCAGCGCCAGACTCAACTCGGATCCACTTCGCGGGCACCGCGGTGGGCGATCGCATACAAATACCCACCCGAAGTAGTGCGCACCCGGTTGCTTGACATTGCGGTCAGCATCGGACGCACTGGTCGCGCGACCCCGTACGCCGTACTTGAGCCGAAAAGGGTTGCGGGCTCTACTGTATCCATGGCAACCCTCCACAACGCCGAGGAGGTGCAGCGTAAGGGCGTGCTCATTGGCGACATGGTCTTCCTGCGCAAGGCCGGCGATGTTATCCCCGAGGTTCTGGGTCCGGTAATCGATGATCGAGATGGCACCGAGCGTGCCTTCGTCATGCCGACTCACTGTCCTGATTGCGCAACCGCCCTTCGTGCGATGCGCGAGGGCGATGTCGATCTGCGTTGCCCGAACGCGCGATCATGCCCGGCTCAGCTGCGTGAACGCGTATTTCACGTCGGTAGCCGCAGCGCCCTAGATATTGAAGGTCTCGGCGAGAAATCTGCCCGGGCACTGCTGGAATGCAACCTCATCGGTGACGAGGGAGACCTGTTTACTCTCAAGGCTGAGCAGCTATTGACCTGTCCGTATTTCACAAGAGCAGCAACACATTCAGACACACAACGCCAGCTGGGTGAAAATGGTGTGCGACTTCTGGCCGAGATCCAGCGAGCGAAGGGCCAGCCGCTATGGCGGGTACTTGTTGCCCTATCCATCCGCCACGTTGGCCCCACCGCGGCACGAGCTCTCGCGGGTCAGTTTGGCTCCATGGATGCGATTCGATCGGCCGATATCGAGACGTTGTCCTCTGTCGAGGGCGTTGGTCCGGTTATTGCCGAGGCTGTTGGGGAATGGTTCGCCGAGTCGTGGCGGGCAGAGGTATGTGCGAAGTGGGCAGCGGCCGGAGTGCGGATGCATGAAGAAGTGCTGACGCAGCCAGAAGGTGTGTTGTCTGGGATAAGCGTGGTAATCACCGGCTCGATTCCTGGCTACACCCGTGACAGCGCCGCGCAAGCGGTGGATCAACGTGGCGGAATCGTGACCAGTGCGGTGTCGAGTAAGACCGCCTACCTCGTTGCCGGTGAAAGTTCAGCAGCCAAGCCGAGTAGCAAATTGATAAAAGCGGAGAAGTTGGGGGTTGAAGTCCTCGATGCAGACGGTTTCGCGCGATTGCTTGAGCACGGCCCCGGACTAGGGGCTTAACGCGACCATCCACCGCGTCCCTAGGATGAGGGCTATGTCTGGGATAACTCGCGCTGAGGTCGCGCATCTGGCGCACCTGGCTCGGCTCAGGTTGGCCGAGGAAGAAATCGATCATTTCGCCGGTCAACTTGACGTCATCTTGCAGTCGGTGGCAAGTGTGAGTCAGATTGCAACCCAAGACATCACCCCTACTTCACATCCGTTGCCACTGGTCAATGTCACACGTGCCGATGTGGTCGTGCCCGGCCTCAGTCACGCCGAAGCGCTGGCGGCCGCGCCCGCGGTTGAGGACGGCCGATTCCGGGTACCTCGAATTTTGGATGAGGAGTAACCACGCATGAACTCAACACCGAAGGGGCCGGTCAACCCGGACATGGCCGCAGACCTCATCCGCCAGTCAGCTCGTGTCCTGGCCGAGGCGATCAAATCCGGCGAGGTGAGCGCCCGTGAGGTCACCCAGGCTCACCTGGATCGTATCGGTGCGGTAGACGAGCGGGTACATGCGTTTCTTCATGTCGATACCGATGCAGCGCTGGCGCATGCGGATCGAGTTGATGTAAAACGAGCGGCCGGGGAACAGCTGGGTGATCTGGCTGGAGTCCCGCTAGCGCTGAAGGACATCCTGGCCATGAAGGGTGTGCCTACCACGTGTGGTTCCAAGATTTTGCAGGGTTGGCTCCCTCCCTATGATTCAACGATCGTGGAGCGTCTGCGCGCCGCCGACATCATCATCCTGGGAAAGACCAACATGGATGAATTCGCCATGGGTTCCTCCACGGAGTATTCCGCCTACGGACCGAGCCATAATCCATGGGATCTCAATCGGATTCCGGGTGGTTCTGGTGGCGGATCCGCTGCCGCAGTCGCCGCGTTTGAAGCCCCGCTGGCGATCGGCACCGACACGGGCGGCTCCATTCGGCAACCTGCTGCGCTGACCGGGACGGTGGGCGTTAAGCCGACCTACGGGAGCGTCTCCCGATACGGGCTGGTGGCCCTAGCCAGCAGTTTGGATCAGGCCGGTCCGTGCGCGCGGACGGTGCTTGACGCGGCCTACCTGCACTCGGTGATTGCCGGTCATGATCCACACGATTCCACGTCCATCAATGCGGCGGTGCCCGATGTGGTGGCTGCTGCGATGAAAGCTGATGTGCGGGGACTGCGCATTGGGCTTGTCAAACAGCTCAGTGGCGCTGGATACCAACCCGGTGTCCTACAGCGATTTAATGAAGCGGTTGACGTTCTTGCTCAACTGGGCGCAGAAATAGTGGAAGTAGATTGCCCGCACTTCGATGAAGCCATGAGCGCCTATTACCTCATTTTGCCCAGTGAGTGTTCCAGCAATCTCGCACGCTTCGATGGCATGAGATACGGCCTGCGAGTGCAAGATGGCGGCGACGCTGGCGTTGAGACGGTGATGGCAGACACACGCGAGATGGGATTCGGCCCCGAGGTGAAACGGCGCATTATGCTTGGCACATATGCGCTGTCGAGTGGGTACTACGACGCCTACTACGGCCAGGCTCAGAAGATTCGCACCCTCATCATTGAAGATTTCACTCGCGCATTCGGGCAGGTAGACGTACTGGTTTCACCCACCACTCCTACAACGGCTTTTCCACTGGGGGAGAAGGTGGATGATCCGTTGGCAATGTATCTCAACGATATTGCGACGATTCCGGTGAACCTCGCTGGCAACTGTGCGCTATCTCTGCCGATTGGCCTTTCCCCTGCAGATGGACTTCCCGTGGGACTCCAGGTGATGGCGCCGACCATGGCTGACGATCGGCTGTACCTGGTGGGAGCCGCGCTGGAAAGTGCCCTGTTTGACCGATGGGGTCACCTGTTGATTGAGGAGGCTCCTGCGCTATGAGTTCCGCGCAAAATCACGTGACGACAACCGTGAGTTTTGACGAAGCGCTCACCCGCTACGACCCGGTTATCGGTCTTGAGGTTCACGTTGAACTCGGCACGGCCTCGAAGATGTTCTGTGCTTGCTCAACAGAATTTGGTGCTCCGCCCAATACGCAGGTTTGCCCGGTTTGCCTTGCGCTGCCCGGAGCGATGCCGGTTATTAATGCCAAGGCTGTGGAGTCGATCATCCGAATGGGGCTGGCTTTGCACTGCTCAATCGCCACCTGGTGCCGGATGGCGCGGAAAAATTACTTTTATCCCGATATGCCAAAGAACTTTCAAATCAGCCAGTACGACGAACCCATATGCACCGACGGCTGGCTTGATGTGCTGGTACCAAACGAAGATGGCTCCACCGAGTTAGTTCGCGTTGAAATCGAGCGCGTTCATCTGGAGGAAGATACCGGCAAACTCACCCACGCTGGGGGTGCTACGGGGCGCATTCACGGAGCGGACTATTCACTCGTGGACTATAACCGGGCCGGCATTCCGCTGGTTGAGATTGTGACGAAACCGATCACTGGAACAGCAGCGCTGGCCCCGGCTGTGGCCAAGGCCTACGTGGCTGAGCTTCGCGACATCATGCGAGATCTCGGCGTATCTGACGTCAAGATGGAGGAGGGCTCCCTGCGCTGCGATGCGAACCTGTCGCTGAACATCCCCGGCGATGCGTGGGGAACCCGAACAGAAACAAAGAATGTGAACTCGCTGCGTTCGGTGGAACGTGCAGTGCGCAGCGAGATCGAACGCCAGGCTGCGGTCTTAGACAAGGGGGGAGTGATCAGACAGGAAACACGCCACTTCCATGAAGACACCGGCGTCACAACTCCGGGACGTTCGAAAGAAGAAGCTGAGGACTACAGGTATTTCCCGGAGCCAGATCTGGTGCCTATCGCACCGGACCCAGCATGGGTAGAGAAATTGCGTGCCAGCATTCCGCAACAGCCCAGCCTTCGCCGGGCTGGCTTGGCAACGGCGTGGGGAATAAGCGCATTCGATATGGAGTCACTCGTTAATGCCGGGGTCTTGGCCCTGGTAGAAGCCGCGGTGGCCGATGGAGTTGCGCCGGACACGGCGCGCAAGTGGTGGGCCGGAGAACTACTGCGCCAGGCGAATGACCGCGGTGTCCCACCACAGGAGTTGGCCGTCACCGGAGCCGATATTTTGCGCGTAGATGAACTCATTGCCACCGGCGCACTGAACGATCAATTGGCGCGGCAGGTGTTCGATGGAGTCCTCCTGGGTGAAGGCAGCGTCGACGATGTCGTGGCCGCTCGTGGTCTTGGCGTTGTCACCGACGAAACCGAACTCTTGGCCGCGATTGATCAGGCATTAGCTGATCAACCCGAGGTGGCTGAAAAAATCCGTGCCGGCAAGATCGCCGCGGCCGGAGCGATCGTGGGCGGTGTCATGAAGGCTACCGGGGGCCGAGCCGACGCAAGCCGCGTGCGCGAACTCATCCTGAGCCGCTGCGAAGTTTCCGGGTAGTTGCCCAGACTGTAACAACGCCGCTGGCTACAACCGCAGTTCGATTATGCGGTCATCGCCAGGCCGTGGTTCACCGCGACCATCTGTATTGTTCGTCATCAGCCATAGTTGGCCATCGGGAGCTAGGTCCACCGCACGTAATCGACCGAGTTCGCCAAGTTCGACTGCCCGTGGCTCGCCAGCCCGATCCCCGACCACCGGTACCTGCCAGAGGACTTCCCCTCGAAGTGAGGCTACGTAGATGGCAGGTGTAGCACCACCCACGTAGGCGATGCCGCTAGGTGATGCCAGCGATGTCGGTGTCCACTGCGCTGCTGGATCGATAAATCCATCCGCTCCAGCGGCTCCCTCGTACAGGGGCCAACCATAGTTACCCCCGGGCACCAGCACGTTCAACTCATCTGCGATGGAGGTGCCGAACTCACTTGCCCACATACGCCCGTCATCGTCAACGGCTAAGCCCTGCACATTGCGATGCCCAAGGGTCCATACCGGTGAGTCAGGGTTGGGATTGTCCGGTGGTACCTCGCCGGTGGAGGTAACGCGTAATACTTTGCCCGCCAGTGAATCTGGGTCCTGGGCAAGGTCAGGTTCGCCCGCATCGCCGGTGCCTACGTAGAGGTTTCCATCAGATCCGAATGCGATACGTCCGCCGTTGTGATAGCCAGCCTTCGGGATGCCGGTCAAGATCGGCGTGGAGTTGCCGATGCCGTCTTCGGTGAACTCGAATCGTTCGATCCGGTTGTCTGTCTCGGCGGTGAAGTACACGAAGAACGCCTGTGCATCACTCGGGTCGATTGCGATGCCGAGGAGCCCACCCTCCCCTTCATTGTCGACACCGGGGATCACCCCAAGTTCGATGCGGTCACCTTCGGGCGAGCGCCAACTGACTGTCGCCGAGTCACGTTCGGTAATGAGGGCGGCACCATCGGTGGTGAAGGATACGGCCCAGGGCGCTTGCAGGTCCTGCTCAATCTCATTGGACAGTTCGGGAGTGTCCGGTGTTGCACTGACCGATGCCGGTTCAGGTTCAGCCAAGGGTGCCGCGTTTTGGGAGCAAGCCGAAAGTGCGAGGGCGATCGAAGCGGTGCCTATGACGTATCGGGCCCAGCCGCGCGGCTGTGGTTTTCCCTGGTTAACCATGCTTAAAAGTATGCATTTGTGGCTGCGCCTATGCCTGTTGGAGTACCTGTTGCCTGTTGGAATGTCCATTGGAGGCGCTGCTGTGATGGAGTACACCCTGTGATCCTCCTGCCTGCTGAAGTCGCTGCCCAGACGTTGAATGCCTCGGACATCAACGAGCCCGTCGTTGTCTTCGACAGGGTCCAGGACGTGTCGCCAGAAATCCTTGCCCGCGCACGCTTCTATGTGCCCGAGTACCTAGGGCCAGCCGATGCGTTCGCGGCGATGGCCGCCATGCCAGCGCTGCAGGTGTGCCAACTACCCACGGCCGGCTACGAGCATGCGGTTGAATTCGTGCCCGCGGGGGTCACCCTGTGCAATGCCGCGGGTGTGCATGATGCCAGCACCGCAGAGTTACTCGTGGGACTTCTCCTAGCCCGTCTTCGACATATCGATGACATGGCCCGCGCGATGAGTTCGGGCACCTGGCTGACTGGCCGATTCACTTCGTTGGCCGATAAACACGTGGTCATCATTGGCTTCGGTGGAGTTGGCCAGGCGGTGGCCGCCAGGCTGGCTGCATTCGAGGTAACGATCAGCCCCGTTGCTCGACGATCACGGGTGGGGGTTCACACAATGGCTGACCTCGACCGGCTACTGCCCCAGGCTGACGCGGTTATTTTGACGGTCCCATTGACTCCGGACACACATCACTTAGTGAACGCGGAATTTCTGCAGCAGATGAAGAGAGGGGCCGTCTTGGTGAACGGAGCACGCGGCCCGGTGGTTGATACTCACGCGCTACTCGCTGCCCTCTACGAGGGTCGCGTGCAAGCAGTCCTGGACGTGACCGACCCGGAACCACTCCCACCGAATCATCCGCTGTGGCAGGCGCCCGGTGTGCTGATAAGTCCGCACGTGGGTGGCAACTCATCCGCTTTCGTGCCACGCATGTCAGCCCTTGTTGCGGCCCAGGTACGCCGCTGGCAGGAGGGTGCGGCCCTCAAGCACGTCGTGATGTCCTAGTCTGATTTGTATGGCCACGAATCCGGATCTGAAACCCCGTAGTCGCGATGTAACAGACGGACTCGAACGGGCCGCTGCTCGCGGCATGCTACGGGCAGTGGGCATGGGTGATGCAGACTTCACTAAACCCCAAATTGGTATCGCATCCTCGTGGAATGAGATCACGCCCTGCAATTTGTCGTTGGCTCGGCTAGCGACGGCGGCCAAGGAGGGCGTGCACGCGGCCGGGGGATTCCCCATGCAGTTTGGCACCATTTCGGTGTCTGACGGCATCTCCATGGGGCATGAAGGCATGCACTTTTCACTCGTCAGCCGAGAAGTCATCGCCGACTCGGTCGAAGCCGTTATGCAGGCTGAACGACTCGACGGAATGGTTACGTTCGCCGGTTGCGATAAGAGCCTGCCCGGCATGTTGATGGCATCGGCCCGCCTAGACGTGGCCAGTGTGTTCGTTTACGCCGGTTCGATTTTGCCCGGCAACGTCACTCTTTCTGATGGCAGCAACCGAGATGTCACCATCATTGACGCTTTTGAGGCGGTGGGGGCCTGCTCGCGGGGCTTGATGAGTCGCGAGGACGTCGATCGCATCGAACGCGCCATTTGTCCCGGCGAAGGTGCCTGCGGTGGCATGTACACGGCCAACACCATGGCCAGTGCAGCTGAGGCGATGGGTATGTCGCTACCGGGTTCAGCCGCACCCCCTGCCGTCGACCGTCGACGCGACGGTTTTTCCCGGCGTTCGGGCGAAGCGGTGGTGGAGCTCATTCGACAGGGGATCACCACTCGAGACATCATCACTCGGCAGTCTCTGGAAAACGCAATCGCCATCCTGATGGCATTTGGTGGGTCAACGAACGCCGTTCTCCATCTTTTGGCCATCGCACACGAGGCTGAGGTGGAGCTGCACATGGAGGACTTCCACCGAATTGGCTCCAAGGTGCCGCTGCTCGCCGACGTTAAGCCATTTGGGCGCTACGTCATGAGCGATGTTGACCGCGTCGGTGGTGTGCCCGTCGTGATGCGAGCGCTGCTCGATGCGGGCCTGCTCAACGGCGACTGCCTCACGGTGACCGGGCTTACGGTCGCCGAGAATCTCGCTGATATTGAGCCTCCCGACCCCGATGGCGATATTTTGCGCGCCGCTGCGGCTCCTCTGGACACCAGCGGCGGCATCACGATTCTGAGCGGCTCGCTAGCTCCCGAGGGTGCCGTGGTGAAAAGCGCTGGGGTTCCGGTGACCACGTTCACCGGCAAGGCGCGCGTGTTCGAGCGCGAGCAGGCCGCCATGGCTGCGCTGGAAGATGGCACGATTCAGGCCGGCGATGTGGTGATCATTCGCTATGAGGGACCCAAGGGTGGCCCGGGAATGCGTGAGATGCTGATGGTCACCGCGGCAATCAAGGGAGCCGGGCTGGGCAAGGAGGTTCTCCTTATTACCGATGGCCGCTTCTCCGGCGGAACCACCGGCCTTTGTGTTGGCCATGTGGCTCCGGAAGCTGCTGATGGGGGACCCATCGCCCTGGTAGAGCCTGGCGACGAAGTCAGTATCAACCTCACCACCCGAAAACTCACCCTTCATGTATCCGATGAGGAACTCGCGGCCCGTTCGGCCAGATTCCAACCGCTGCCGCCGCGCTACACCCGTGGGGTGCTGGCAAAGTACGCGCGTTTGGTGGGTTCGGCGTCCAATGGCGCGGTCTGCGACTAAGGGTGGACCACATGGGGTATGCTGCCGATATGTCGCAAGAGATTATTGTAGTAAACAGGCGCGCGGGCTGACCTCAGCTTTTATCCGCGCGCACCCTCCGAGCCCTTACGGGTCGGAGGGTTTGTTGTTTCACCGCAGTTTTTGCCGACAGGTTCATCAGCCCGGTTAGCCCAGACGAGGAAGTGACCCACACCATGACGCAGGCAGGTTCTGTGACGAGCGCGAGTGAAACCGCCGAGACCATCACCGGTGCGCAAAGTTTGATTCGCGCCCTTGAATATGCCGATGTTGACGTCATCTTCGGTATTCCTGGCGGTGCCATTTTGCCCGCCTACGACCCGCTGATGGACTCCACCAAGATTCGGCACATTCTTGTCCGCCACGAGCAGGCCGCGGGCCATGCGGCCGAAGGCTACGCGGCGGCTACCGGTCGGGTTGGGGTGTGCATGGCGACATCGGGCCCCGGGGCGACCAACCTGGTCACTCCCATTGCAGATGCGCATATGGACTCTGTTCCGATGGTCGCTATCACCGGTCAGGTTCCTTCATCCGCCATCGGCACCGATGCCTTCCAAGAGGCAGACATCCGCGGCATCACGATGCCCATCACCAAGCACAATTTCCTGGTCACTGACGCGGCCGATATTCCACGGGCCATCGCCGAGGCCTTTCATCTTGCCAGCACCGGTCGCCCAGGTCCGGTCCTGGTGGACATCGCCAAGGATGCGTTGCAAGCCAGCACCAGCTTTCAATGGCCCGAGTCGCTGAATCTCCCCGGATACCATCCGGTCACCCGGCCGCACGCGAAGCAGGTGCGCGAAGCAGCGCGACTCATCTTGGAATCGCACAGGCCTGTGCTCTATGTCGGGGGAGGTGTAATTCGTGCCAACGGTGCACCTGCGCTGCGTGCTTTAGCCGAACTTACCGGGTTACCTGTGGTCACGACTCTCATGGCGCGCGGAGCTTTTCCTGACTCACATCCTCAGCATCTGGGTATGCCGGGCATGCACGGCACGGTGAGCGCGGTGGGGGCGCTGCAAAAGTCGGATCTGCTGGTCACCCTCGGTGCTCGCTTCGATGATCGAGTTACCGGAAAGCTGGCTAGTTTTGCCCCGGATGCGTCGGTGATTCATGTGGATATTGACCCAGCGGAGATCTCCAAGAATCGCTACGCAGACGTGCCCATTGTGGGTGATGTTGGTGAGTTCATGACCGAGTTGGTGGCGGTGCTCCAGGCCGAATATGCCGCTGGTCGTCACGGTGACTATGCCGCCTGGTGGTCCACCATTAATCACTGGCGCGACACCTACCCACTTGGCTATGACCTGCCCGATGACGGTGGCCTGTCGCCACAGCTGGTCATCGAGCGCGTCGGCGCACTGTCTGGCCCGGAGGCGATATTTGCCTCCGGTGTGGGTCAGCATCAGATGTGGGCGGCGCAGTTCATCAACTACGAAAATCCGCGCACCTGGCTGAACTCCGGGGGTTTGGGCACCATGGGCTACGCGGTGCCGGCAGCAATGGGCGCCAAGGTTGGCCTACCCGATACCACCGTGTGGGCCATCGATGGCGATGGTTGCTTTCAGATGACCAATCAAGAACTCGCAACCTGCACCATCAATAACATCCCGATCAAGGTAGCCCTGATCAATAATTCGAGCCTCGGCATGGTGCGCCAGTGGCAAACCCTGTTCTACGACAAGCGGTATTCACAGACAGACCTGCAGTCGCATCGGTTCCCAGATTTTGTCAAGCTCGCCGAGGCATATGGATGTCATGGTTTGCAGTGCGACAGCCCAGACCAGGTCGATGTGACAATCGAGAAGGCCCTGGCACTTAATGATGCCCCCGTTGTTATTGATTTTGTCGTGCACAAGGATGCGATGGTGTGGCCGATGGTTGCGGCCGGTGCAAGTAACGACGACATCTTGGTCGCCCGGGAGATGGCGCCAAAGTGGGAGAGGGAGGATTAGACATGAGTCGCCACACACTGTCTGTGCTCGTCGAAGATAAACCAGGCGTCCTTGCGCGAGTGTCGAGTCTTTTTTCGCGGCGGGGATTCAATATCGAATCCCTCGCGGTAGGCCCGACCGAGGAGCCAGAGGTTTCACGCATCACGATTGTGGTCACGGTGGAATCACTGCCCTTGGAGCAGGTCACCAAGCAGTTGAATAAGTTGATCAACGTCTTAAAGATCGTCGAGCTTGACGATGACTCAGCCGTCCAGCGCCAAATCATGTTGGTCAAGGTCAAAGCCGACAGTCATTCTCGGTCCCAGATCCTGGAGGTTGCGCAATTATTTCGCGCCAAAATTGTCGACGTTGCTCTTGACGCGGTCACCATCGAGGCAACCGGGAAAAACGACAAAATAGCCGCCCTGTTGCGTACTTTGGAGCCCTACGGAATCAAGGAAATCGTCCAGTCAGGTCTCGTGGCGCTCTCCCGAGGTGGGCGGGCGATCACCGATCGCAGTCTGCGTCCGGTCGACCGCACTGCGTAGTGACGCGCTAATCTTCACACGGCGAACCGCCCAATCATTTCGAGGAGAACCCCATGGCCGAGTTGTTTTATGAATCTGACGCCGATCTTTCCATCATCACGAATCGGGTCGTAGCTGTCCTCGGCTATGGCAGCCAGGGCCATGCCCATTCACTGAATCTTCGCGACTCTGGTGTCGACGTCCGCGTGGGCCTACCCGAGGGTTCCAAGAGCCGAGCGCGCGCCGAAGATGAGGGTTTGCGCGTGGTCGATCCGGCTACCGCCGCGGCTGAGGCTGATCTCATCATGATGACGGTCCCCGATCCTGTCCAGAAACGTCTCTACACCGAATCGGTCGAAGCCAACTTGCAAGAGGGCGACGCGCTTTTCTTCGCCCACGGATTCAACATTCGATTCGGCTACATCACACCCCCGGGCTTCGTCGACGTGTGCATGGTGGCCCCGAAGGGCCCGGGCCACCTGGTTCGCCGTGAGTATGTAGCCGGCCGAGGTGTACCGGCGATCGTCGCGGTTGAACAGGATGCCTCCGGACAGGCGTGGCCCTTGGCGCTGTCCTATGCCGGTGCGATCGGTGCGCTGCGAGCTGGCGGTATCAAGACCACATTCACCGAAGAGACCGAAACTGACCTCTTCGGCGAGCAGGCCGTCCTGTGCGGTGGCGCTTCTGCTCTGGTCATGAATGGCTTTGAGGTTTTGGTTGAGGCCGGTTACCAGCCAGAGGTTGCCTACTTCGAGTGCCTGCACGAGTTGAAGCTGATCGTCGATCTCATGTACGAAGGCGGCATTGCCAAGCAGCGCTGGAGTGTGTCGGATACGGCTGAGTACGGTGACTATGTCTCGGGTCCGCGCGTCATTGACGGTCGAGTGAAAGAAAACATGAAAGCGGTCCTGGCCGATATTCAAAATGGGGCCTTCGCCGAACGATTCATGGCCGATCAACAGGCCGGTGGTCCCGAGTTCGCTGCGATGCGAGCGACGGCAGAACAGCATCCCATCGAGAAGGTCGGCAGCGAACTGCGCGGTCTGATGAGTTGGATCGATGCCGGCGACGATGATTACGTTGAAGGCTCAGCGGCCCGCTAAATCTGCTACCAATCGGGGCGCTGCACCAGCGGCGAAAACTTGCCTGCAGTGTGGGCGCACGATTACGTGGCGGAAGAAGTGGGAGCGGGATTGGCCTCAGGTGAAGTACTGCTCCCAGGCGTGCCGCCGTGCACCACATCAGGATGGGGCTGACCTAGAAGACGTCATTATGTCTGGGCTTCAGCAGGTGCCCGCTAGCCAGGGAGTCGATCTTGCGCAGTTCGAGGTGGCTGCCGCAGCGGTGCGCGCCGATAGTCCACAAGGTGCCCGGGAAGCGGTGCGGCAGGCTGCTCGACGCTTAGCCGCGGCGCAAGAAATCGAGTGGGTTCAGCAGGGGCGGGTGGTGGATCCATCGACCGCTAAGGGCTTGGTAAACGTGCGCCGGGTCTGCCAAGAAGGCAGCCCTAGATGACAGAGCCGATGCTGCTGCGCACACCCACGATGGCGACCGCGTCAACGTGGATTGCCGAGCACATGGGTGATCTATTTCGACCAGGTTCGACAGCTCGCGTCATGGCCGGAGGCCAGCAGGCAGCCGATGCGGCACTAGCCGCAAGCGATTTGGCCGGTTACGCGAAGCGTCGTAATGAAGTCTGGCCGGTTTCTCGGAGGGGGGCCACCGGATTATCTGCCTATATTCGACACGGACTTCTCACCCTGCCTCGCGTGTGGGCCAGTGCCGAGCATGCGCCCGACTCTGATCGCAAAAAATTTCGGGATGAACTGCTGTGGCAGGAATACGCTCGACACCTCTATGCCCGGATTGGCCGTGAGTCGGCAAAATCTCTGCGCTACAGCATAATCCCGCGAACAGGCGATCGTCATCTGTCATGGCCGGAAGGGATGTCATGTGTTGATGATTCGGTCGCTGAGCTTGCCGAGCACGGGTGGATTACCAATCAGCAGCGCATGTGGTTGGCATCGCACTGGTCGGTTCGATTGGGTTGGTCTTGGCGAGACGGTGAGGATCTGTTTTTTCAACAACTTCTTGACGGTTCGCGCGCGGCTAATCGTGCGGGTTGGCAGTGGACCGTGGGAGCGTTGACGGGCAAGCCCTACGGATTCTCTCGGTGGCAGGTGGAAAAGCGGGCACCTGATCTGTGCCGGCGGTGTTCTTTGCGCTCTGCCTGCCCCATCGAATCTTGGCCGCCAG
>ERZ887942.1062-NODE-1062-length-20183-cov-7.476302_pt1 | contig 20183 bp, 16 predicted proteins | sample MGYA00521099_ERZ887942 | MGnify/ENA primary metagenome ERZ887942 (study PRJEB32303, sample SAMEA104408605) | aquatic metagenome | biome: Brackish water; feature: Pelagic; material: water | place: Baltic Sea | collected 2014-06-07T06:48:00 | depth 16,251 m ...
GGTTGGGATCAGCACAAGAATCTGAAAGGCTCTTTAACTAATAATTGCAACGACATCGATAAGCCAATCGCCGCGTTGCTCTCTGATTTGAAAGATCGCGACATGCTCAAAGATACGCTGGTTGTTTGGGGCGGCGAATTCGGCAGAACCCCTCAGGAGCAAGCCTCGGACGGCGATGGACGACGCCACAATAACCGCGGTTACAGCATGTGGATGGCTGGCGGCGGTGTGAAAGGCGGAATGCGTTACGGATCCACCGATGAAATTGGTGGATCCGCAGTTGAGGGAAAACTCGGAACACCCGATCTCCACGCAACAATTCTTCATCTGCTCGGTTTGGATCACACCAAATTGACGTACCCCTATGCGGGCCGTGATTTTCGTCTCACAGACGTCTACGGCGAAGTTGCGAAAGAGATTATTGCGTGATTTTGGACATGCCTGTCAATGGAGCTACAAAAAAGGCGACTGAGTTTCCCCAGTCGCCTTTCAAATTTGGATTTGAAGCCGTTAGAAAACGGCGATCAAATTAATAACGATAAGTATCAGGCTTGTAAGGGCCGCCTTGCTTAACGCCGATGTAATCAGCTTGCTCAGTAGTCAACGTCGTCAGTTTCGCGCCCACTTTTTCGAGGTGGAGACGTGCAACTTCTTCATCAAGCTCTTTCGAAAGAACCGTCACGCTTGGCTTGTTCGTCTCGCGGTTTTTCCACAAATCGATCTGCGCCAGTGTCTGGTTGGTGAAGCTGTTCGACATCACGAAGCTTGGGTGACCTGTCGCGCAACCGAGGTTGACGAGGCGACCTTCTGCCAGCATGAAAATCTGCTTTCCGTCAGGAAATGTGTAGCGATCAACCTGTGGTTTGATCTCTTCACGAGTGACATCATCAGCATTGTTGAGCGGTGCAACTTGGATCTCGTTGTCGAAGTGGCCGATGTTACAAACGATCGCCTGATCCTTCATCTTTTCCATGTGCTCGAAGCGGATGATGTCTTTGTTGCCCGTTGTAGTGACGTAAATATCACCCCAACCGAGCGTGTCTTCGACCGTCAAAACACGGAAGCCTTCCATCGCCGCCTGAAGCGCACAAATTGGATCAACCTCGGTAACAACCACCTGGGCACCCTGCGCGCGAAGCGCTTGAGCACAGCCTTTGCCAACGTCGCCATAACCGCAGACAACGCCGACTTTACCGGAAATCATTACGTCAGTAGCGCGCTTGATGCCGTCCACGAGAGACTCGCGGCAACCGTAAAGGTTATCGAACTTCGACTTCGTTACCGAATCATTCACGTTGATCGCAGGAACGCGAAGTGAACCAGACTCAGCCATCTGATAGAGACGGTGAACACCAGTCGTGGTTTCCTCGGAAACGCCTTTCCAGTCTTCGAAATACTTCGTCCACTTGCCGGGAGATTCAGCGTGTACCTTTTTCAAAAGCGCCTTGATGATGCCTTCTTCTTCACTTTCGGAAGGCGTATTGACCCAATCAGCACCTTCTTCGAGCTCAGCACCTTTGTGGATCAGAAGCGTCGCGTCACCGCCGTCGTCAACGATCAGCTCAGGACCGCTGCCGTCAGGCCATGTCAGAGCAGACATAGTGCACTCCCAGTATTCTTCGAGCGTCTCGCCTTTCCAGGCGAAAACAGGAATGCCAGCTGCTGCAATCGCTGCTGCCGCGTGATCCTGAGTCGAGAAAATGTTGCACGAGCACCAACGAACATCCGCGCCGAGTTCTACTAACGTTTCGATAAGAACCGCCGTCTGAACCGTCATGTGAAGCGATCCCATGATGCGCACACCCTGAAGCGGCTTTTCAGCTGAATACTTTTCGCGCGTCGCCATCAGGCCCGGCATTTCGTGTTCTGCGACGGAAAATTCCTTCCGTCCCCAATCAGCGAGACTGATGTCCGCTACTTTATAGTCTGTGAATTCACTCATGTTATTTTTTTTGGAAATTTAGGTTTCACGAACCAACAGGGTCTGTTCGATGAACGAACCCTGTTGCTTCGTAGAAAGTGATTTACGCACCAGCCGCCGATTTCAGATCGTCGACCTTGTCAGTTTTCTCCCAAGTCAATGCATCGAGATTATCTTCGCGACCGAAGTGACCATAGTTGGTGGTGTGGCTGTAAATTGGGCGGAGCAAGTCGAGCTGCGTGATGATGTCCGCTGGCTTGAAGGAGAAAACTTCCTTCACTGCCGCAACGATTTTTGTATCGTCGACTTTGTTTGTGCCAAATGTATCAACGTGAACAGAAACTGGCTGTGGGTGACCAATTGCATACGCAAGCTGGAGTTCGCACTTCTCAGCAAGGCCGGCAGCAACAACGTTTTTCGCAACCCAACGCGCCATGTAGGCAGCTGAACGGTCAACCTTTGATGGATCTTTTCCGGAGAAAGCACCACCACCGTGACGACCCATGCCGCCGTAGGTATCAACAATGATCTTCCGTCCGGTAAGTCCGCAATCGCCTTCAGGTCCGCCAATAATGAAGAGGCCGGTTGGGTTGATGAGGATTTCCGTGTCATCCGTCAAAAGATCTTCAGGAAGCTCCACGTCGATGAGATCTTTCTTCAGCGCCTCACGAATTTCAGCTGTGGTAACATCTGCCGAGTGCTGAGTTGAAATAACAACCGCCGTGATGCGTTTTGGTTTTCCATCAACATACTCGATCGATACCTGAGTCTTAGAATCAGGACGAAGCCAGGAGTGAGCGCCGCTTTTGCGAAGATCCGTCAGCTTTTTGCCGAGGTGATGCGACCACGCGATCGGCGCAGGCATCAGCGATTCAGTTTCGGTGCAAGCATAGCCAAACATGATGCCCTGATCACCCGCACCCTGTTCTTCGTGGCCCTTATCGGCAGCACCAGCGGCATCAACACCTTGCGCGATATCCGGAGATTGCTGTCCGAGTGCATTGATGAAAAGGAAGTTTGAAGCATCAAACTTACAGTCTTTCGTGGTGTAACCGATTCCTTCGATCGCTTTCTTAACGACTTTACGGTGATCGAACTGCGAAGAAGTGGTGACTTCACCGCCGAGAACGACGAGGTTGTCTTTCACCATTGTTTCACAGGCAACGCGGGAATTGATGTCCTGCTCAAAGCACGCATCGACCACAGCATCAGAAATAGTGTCGCTCACCTTATCTGGGTGCCCTTCGGTGACTGACTCAGAAGAGAAAATATAGGAATTACTCATAATTTTAATGTTTCGTATTTACAAATCTAGATACGTTGATTCATACGCTTGTGGATTGCGTTCGTCAATTTTTTTAGAAGCAAAATGGGTAGCAAAAGCGAGGATGAATGTCGCAAAATTCGAAATTCGGTCATTTGAAAATTCACCTATTTTTCAAAATGGTTGATGAAAATTCTCGCCGTTCGATTGCATACTCTTTTCTCGTTATTTTCGGAAATGGCGACACGATCGCCGCAGATGAACTTGCGATGCTCAAGCGACTGGCGCTGGAAAATGGTGTTGTAGACGAGGGTGGGGAGGTCCTTGCTTCGATTTTTACGCGCGTCTCAAAAAAAGTGATGGATTCAGTCTGGAGCGAGATTCAGAGTTTCAAAGAAAAGTTCGGGATAGAGTGATTCGAATTCCTGAGCGCCGTGTCTTGAATTTGCAAAGCATGGAATCCCTGAGGTCTTCGCAGCTCCGCGGAAGACTGGCATCGGTTGGAATGGAGTCGGTGGGGATCTTTCCTGAAGTGGCTTTTTTGCAAGCTAATCAACATTTGATCAATTGTTAATCAATAAATAAACAAAATAGGAAGCATCCGGATTTTTGTTTAAAACGTTTCATCATTTAGTAGAGGTAATTAAACAAAAAACAAACAATGACTGATCAAGCTGCCCTTATCCTGTGTTTTCCATTCGTTTTCGCGCTGATTGGCGTGGTCCTAAAGTTCCTACTCATGTGTCAAAAGGCTCGTGAGGAAGAGTTTACTGCCCGGAAAGAGGCTGTCGCGCTGGCAAAAATCTGCAAGAGCAACTGATCGCATTCTGAAATATTCCGCTCCCACAAACAAACATCTAAAACATATCAAAATGAACACTCAAATCTCACTCGGAAAGCCCCGCCCTAGTTTGCATCGCCCAGAACTCTCGTTTGAAGACAAAGCTTTCGTGCGAATTGCATCAGCTATCTTGGAAGCTCCTGAAGAGGTGATCCTAGCATCCTTGCTTGCGGCCCGGCCGAAGAAGACCGAGCTCGCCTCTAATTAGCGGCCCTTAGAAATTTCGAACCCACCTTTAAATCTCATGCCTGAAACGGAAGTGAAAGCCAGTAAACCCTCAGCCGACGACGTTTACGACATTGCGGCCGTTTGCCGCCTCACCGGGTTGACCGCGCCCGGTCTACGGATGTGGGAGAAGCGCCATCAGGCCGTCAATCCGGGCCGGACAAAGGGAGGGCATCGGCAGTATTCAAGGAGGGAGATTCAGAGACTGACCCTGCTGAAGGCCCTTTCTGACCGCGGACATGGGATTCGCACGCTGGTTGGGCTTCCCATCGTGGAACTTGAAAGGCGTCTTGAGGAGTGCTCTAAAGTTTCTTCAAGCGACGCATCGGTTAAAGGTTGGAAAGAGAATGATAAAGTTCGCCGATGCCGAATCGCAGTGATCGGGGAGCATTTGGTTACGACCGTTAATATTGGTAGCGCATTTGTTGATGATGAAGCGACGATCACGGAATTCAAAACGCTGGAGGACGCAGAGTCTTGTGATACAGGATTCGAAGCTGATCTTGTGTTTGTCGAAATTTCGGCGCTCTTTGACGAGGAGGTGAATCGGGTTCGGCGAATTATCAGTCGTTTCCGTGCCTTAAGAGCCATTCTGGTATATGCCTATGCTCAGGAGCGCACTCTTGAAAAGATCAGTGATGATAGTGGATTGATATCTGCCATCAGGGCGCCTGTCTCACTTTCAGAACTGCGCGAGGCCTGTGAAACCGACATTGCACTGGCTGGAAGGTCTGCGTCAGCGATTATTGATGAGGCGCCTAAGCCCAAAGATCACAAAGGGGGTATTCGGAAGCGAAAGTATAGCAACTCCCAGATTGCAAAGGCTTCTAACATTTCTTCTGCTGTAGACTGCGAGTGTCCGAATCACCTCGCCGCTCTGCTGAAGGCTTTAAACGGTTTTGAAGAATACAGCGCGCAATGTGAAAACCGAAACACGGCCGATGCTAAAATTCATGCTTACCTCCATATGATGACAGCGCACGCGCGAGCCACTATTGAAGATGCCCTTGAGGTGCTCGTTGAATTTGAAGACATTGATATTGGTGACCCATCTTCGTCGTAACCTATCAATCAGCTTTAAAGTCTCGACTAATTTCTATTACTCGACCGAGGCTGTCAGTTCGCATTTACAAATCTGGATGTCTTGATACCGTGATAGCGAAACATGGCGTCCATTTTAAAAAGTCTTCGGCTGATTGCTGATTCCACACGGTTACGGATTTTATCGTTGCTCCGTCAGGAAGATTTATCGGTTGTTGAACTGCAGGAAATCCTCGCGATGGGGCAATCTCGGATTTCGACGCAACTTTCACAGCTCAAAGCCGAAGGTCTCGTGGTTGATCGCCGATCTGGAAAAAACGTAATCTACAGCTTCGGTGAACTCGATGCTGATCTCGTTTCAGCCATCAACCTAGCAGCGACGGAAGTCGACGAAACCACCACAGATTCCGCGGCGCTCCGCCTGATTTTAAATAAACGAAAAGACAAAGCTCGCGCTTATTTCGATGCCCTCGCCGGAAAATTTGGCAAAACCTATTGCCCCGGCCGTTCTTGGAAGGGGCTCGCCGAGACACTTCTCAAACTGATGCCTCCGATGATTATTGCCGATCTCGGAGCGGGTGAGGGGACTTTTTCCCAGTTGCTTGCCCAAAAAGCAGAACGTGTCATCGCGATCGATAATTCGGAGAAAATGGTCCAGTTCGCCTCCGAAACGGCAAAAGATAACGGATTCAAGAATCTGGAATTCCGTGTGGGAGATATCGAAAATCCGCCGATTGATGACGGTACGATCGATATTGCATTTTTCAGCCAGGCGCTTCATCACGCGGCGAATCCACAGGCAGCGATCACGGCAGGGCATCGTATCCTAAAGCCAGGCGGCAAGATCGTGATTCTCGATTTGTTGAAACACACGTTCGAAGATGCTCGTGAACTTTACGCCGACGAATGGCTTGGATTCTCTGAATTGGAAATTTCGGAATTTCTGACGAACGCAGGTTTTGAGAAGAACCCGGACATCGCGGTGGTCGATCGCGAAAGTGAGTCACCGCATTTTCAAACGCTCATGGCCGTTTGCGAAAAGTGATCATCGCGACAGTTCGTCATCATCATTCAGATCCACGAAGCTCATGCTAGGTGCAAACGAACTGGAAAAGAGATCGGCATCAAGAGTCGATTCGAATTGATCGTCAAACTTGATGTGCCCGGAAGGTAAGTAAGTTAGATCGATAATCGGCACCCTTTCGGGCGATCGAGACGGCCTTAGTTTTGCCGAAATGACGGGACGAACTAACCCTGGAATTGAGCATGTGTGTTCGAGATCTAGAAAGACGCATCTAAACATTGGTTCATTGAATTGTGGCTCGGCGAGCGCAACGCATTGAAACGAAAAAAGAATGGCCGAATGCAAGCAAGCTGCAACGAACAGGCTGACAATAATCCCACGAGTCGGCCCAATTTTTAAAGACCTAGCAGGTTGATTTAACTCGACGACGTTCACAGTTCTCATGTCAGATATTGACAGTGGAGTGAGAATCTGTGACGCAAAAATTGGTTCACGAACCAACAGGGTGCGTTCGATGAACCAAGCCTATTGCTTCGTGGAAAGCACTTCAATCCTCCTTCAATTTTCGCTGCAATGTCCGGCGCGAAATACCAAGCAACTTCGCAGCCTCGGTTCGGTTTCCGCCCGTCTGACCGAGAGCCACGTCGATCATGCGCTTCTCCATATTTTCTAAGTTTAAATCTTCTGGTTCGATTGCTGCGGGGGAATCCGTCGCGGCAGTTCCTTTATAAAAAGCCAACTCGCGACCGGCTTGCAGAAAAACTGGCAGATGTTTTAGCGCAATTTTTGCGGCGTTGCACATCACGACGCCATGTTCGATTGCCGTTCGAAGTTCACGGACATTTCCCGGCCATTCGTAACTGATGAGTCGTTGCATCGCGTCGTTTGTAAGCTCGCGAATGGGCTTGTTGTTCTCTTCAGCAAATTCTTTGAGGAAGGCATTGGCTAACAAAACAATATCTTCGCGACGTTCTCGTAGCGGAGGCATCGTGACTTTCACCACGTTGAGGCGGAAAAACAGATCGTCGCGGAATTCACCTTTCTCGACGAGTTCCTCGAGGTTTTTATTCGTGGCGGCAACAACTCGCACATCAACTTTAATCGGCTTGTTACTGCCGAGCCGTTCAAAAGTTCGCTCGCCGAGAGCACGCAGCAATTTCACCTGAATGCTCGAATCAATTTCGCCGATTTCATCGAGGAAAAGCGTGCCGCCATCAGCTTCTTCAAACCGTCCTTTACGGCGTTCAGTCGCTCCGGTGAACGCGCCTTTTTCATGACCAAACAATTCGCTTTCCAACAACTGCTCGCTGAGCGCGGCGCAATGAACGATGACCAGTTTTGATTTTGGGCGACCGCTCAGATTGTGAATGGCATGGCCGATCAGTTCCTTGCCAGTTCCGCTTTCGCCCTCGATCAAAACGGTCGCACGAGTGGGGGCAACCTGCTGGACCGTTTCAAAAACAGGCTGCATCGCGCGGGATTCGCCAATGACATTGTTCAGGTTGAAACGCTTTTCGACCTGTTGTTTCAGGGCAACGTTTTCAGTTTCAACCGTCCGCGTTCGCACGGCCCGCTTTATGATCAGTTCTAGCTCATCAATGTTGAGAGGCTTGCCAACGTAATCGTAAGCGCCACGTTTCATGGCCTCGACCGCAAGATCGACCGAGCCATACGCCGTCATCAAAATACAAATCGGTGGCTTGGGGATTTTCAATGCCTGATCGATCAGTTCCATCCCGTCTTCGCCGCCGAGTCGCAAATCCGTCACCATCACATCGACCAATTCGCTTTTTAAAACCTCGTGGGCTTCTGCCATGTTCGCCGCCACGTAGACATCGAATTCGTCTTCAAAAGACATTCGCAAACCGTCGCGCGTGTTCTTTTCATCATCGACGATGAGAACGGTTATTTCGGTGAAATCTATCATGTTGAAAATTTTCTATTGGTCACTGAATGCCTCGATATCGATTACGTCATTGGCAGCAGCTTCATCACCACTTCCCAAAAATCGCATCCGTTTATCCACCCGAGGAAGGTGGATCGTCACGGTTGTCCCTTCTCCTTCTTTGCTGTCAAATTCGAGCTCGCCGCCGTGTTCGCGGACAATCCGATGAACAATTAAAAGCCCTAAACCAGAGCCCGTTTCTTTGGTGGTGAAATAGGGATCGAAGACTTGCCCAACTTTTTCACCGGCGATGCCAGAGCCAGTATCTGCAAAACTAACGCTCACATTGTAGCCATCGAAATCAGTTCGAATAGTCAGAGCGCCATCAGATCCGATGGCCTGACCTGCGTTGCGAATGAGATTGTAAAACGACTGCTTAAATTGATCGCGATCCAACTGAAGTGTTGGCAAATCTCCGTTCAGTTGGAGAATGGTTTTGATTCCGCGATCCTGAATTTCGGGCGCGAGAAATTCAACGGATTCTCGGACGACTTCATTGAGCTTGGTCAGCTCGGTCATTGGGCGAGTCGGGCGAACGGCCGAAAGGAATTTCTCAACGATGAAATCGAGTCGCTTGATTTCGCCTCGGGCAACTTCCAGCGATTTCGTGAGCTCCTCAGCCAGCTCGGGTTCCGCTTTCTGCTTCAGTTTTCGCTCGACCAGCTGGAGGTGAATGTTCAACGAGTTCAGCGGATTTCCGATCTCGTGAGCGACGCTCGCGGCCAACATCGTGAGCGCGTTGATTTTTTCGGACTCAATTTCTTCCTGCAAACTCTCACGGGATTTTGTGGTGTCCCGGAGAATTAAAGCAAAACCTGCAGGCGTGTTTTCGTCGTCTTCCGATTCGAGCGGTGACACGTAAAAATTTAAGTAGCGATGCTCGGGATAGAAAACTTCAAGGTCACGATTCACGACGCGGCCGGATTTGGTGAGCGAATCCCACTCCAACCCTGGCATCCATTTCGCCAGCATTTTTCCAATCGTCTCACTTTTTAAAACGCCGAGAAATTCACACGCAGCCCGATTGATCGAATGAACATTTCCCCGCACGCCGGTGACGATGACGCCATCACGAAGCGCATCGAAGACTTTTTCGAGCGAGCCTTTCTCCTGCGCGATTTTTAGGACGGCGCGCTGAATTTGCTCAGCGTCCATCCGGTCAACGCGATCAATCAGCTTGTCGATGAATCCAGATTTCATAAAGTAAATGCCTCATGAAGACCGAAGATATCCGCATTGTTTTATGCACATTCCCCAACCTTGAAAAGGCGCGTCAAATTGGCACACAGCTGGTCGAATCGCAACTCGTTGCCTGCGTCAATTTGGTCCCGCAGGTTGAGTCGATTTATCAATGGAACGGAGAAACACAACGAGACTCCGAAGTCCTCGCGATTTTCAAAACGCGCGAACTTCTCATTTCAAAACTGGAAGCGGAACTGATCGAGCTGCATCCGTATGATGTGCCCGAATTCCTCGTGCTGCCGGTCGATTCCGGTGCCGAGGATTATGTGAAGTGGGTTCGTGATGTGACGAATTAACCTTCGATCAATTTCTCAAGCTTCACGATATCCGCCGAGAAATTACGGATGCCTTCAGCAGTCTTCTCCGTCGCCATGGCATCTTCGTTGAATTCAAAGCGGAACGTATTTTCGTCCAGTTCGATTTTCTCTAAATCGAGATCAGCCGCTTTGTCAGCGTCGAGTTTCAGCGTCAGTTCGCCATCGGTGTTTTGCAATTCTTCCAGTAAATTCGGCCCAATCGTAAGAAGGTCGCAACCAGCCAGCTCAACGATCTCGCCGGTATTTCGAAAACTCGCTCCCATGACTTCCGTCTTGTAGCCGAATTTTTTGTAGTAGTTGAAAATCTCAGTGACCGACTGCACGCCGGGATCATCAGCACCGGTAAAATCATTGCCCGTTGCCTTCTTGTGCCAGTCGAGAATTCGACCAACAAAAGGAGAGATGAGGGTGATGCCCGCTTCGGCACAGGCAATTGCCTGAACTTTCGAAAAGAGAAGTGTGAGGTTGCAGTGAATACCCTCTTTTTCCAAAGCCTCCGCCGCACGAATTCCTTCCCAAGTCGAAGCGATCTTGATCAAAATACGATCACGCGAGGCATCTTTCGCTTCATAAAATGCGATCAGCTCTTTAGCCTTTACGATCGTTCCTTCAGTGTCGAAAGAGAGCCGCGCATCCACTTCCGTCGAAACCCGGCCAGGAACGATTTCGAGAATTTTCATTCCAAACAAAACGAGAAGCCGATCAATGATGGCTTCCGTGGAAGCGCCATCGCCCGCTTCTTTGCGCACCTCGTCGATCATCGGAGCGTAATCGTCTTGCTGAACCGCCTTTAAAATCAAACTTGGGTTCGTCGTCGCATCCTGCGGCTCGTATTCCCGCATCGTTTCAAAACTTCCGGTATCAGCGACGACCGTGGTAAACTGCTTCAGGCTTTCAAGTTGATTCATGGTAGAAACATAAACGCAAATGTTGCGTTCACATTTCAAAATCTTGTGACGAAATTTTCAAATTTTAACGAAACAACAGGGTTGGTTTGGCGAACAGATAGGGTTGCTTCGTTTAGATCAATCCATCAGGATTTCCGCCGCGATATTATTGACCCATAGATGGAGCGCCGCCCCATTTTCCCATGTGTGCGCAAATTCGTTCTGATTTGACCAAAACTCCCGCGGGTCTTTATCAAATTCTATCGCCTCGCCGCAAACCGTTGAGATTTCTCGATTACCGAGCTCTTTTACTGCCAATTTCTTGGCGTCTTGGTTGCAAAAATCAAATGCATCAAGGCCACAACACCCAGCGTCACAGTATATTTCGAAGTGCCGTGTCAATTTTACGAATTCCTTGGGAAATTCGATTTCAACACGTTCACCTTTTTTCACGTCCATTTCCATCACGCCAAAATATCCTTAACCACATGACCATGAACATCGGTCAGTCGAAATCTCCGGCCCTGGAATCTATAGGTCAGCTTTTCGTGATCGATCCCTAACAAGTGCAAAATCGTGGCTTGAAAATCGTGAACGTGAACTGGATTCTCGGCAACGTTGAAGGCGTGGTCGTCGGTCTTTCCGTATTGGATTCCAGGCTTCACGCCGGCGCCTGCCATCCAGATTGAGAAACAACGGCCGTGATGATCGCGGCCATGTTTCTTTACATTTTTGATGTCGCCCTGACCAAAGGGCGTCCGTCCAAATTCACCGCCCCAAATGACGAGGGTGTCTTCAAGCATCCCTCGCTGTTTTAAATCACGAACCAATGCCGCGCTTGGCTGATCGGTGTCGCGGCACTGAATTTCTAACTGAGTCGGGAGGTTGTTGTGCTGATCCCAACCCGCATGCATTAGCTGAATGCAACGTGTCCCGCGCTCGGCGAGACGGCGCGCAATGAGGCAATTCCTCGCAAAGGAGCCTTTGCGTTCAACGTCTGGGCCGTACATATCGAGAATGTGCTGCGGCTCGGTGGTGATGTCGGTCAGTTCCGGAACGGACATCTGCATGCGGAAAGCCATTTCGTACTGAGAGATCCTCGTTTGAATTTCAGGATCGCCCACTTCCTCGTGTTTGATCTCATTCATCGCTTTCAAATCATCGAGAACGGAGCGCCGCATGTCGCGACTCACACCTTTCGGATTTGAGAGATACATCACGGGATCGCCCGTGCCACGAAACTGAACACCCTGATGTTTCGACGGGATAAATCCGCTGCCCCAGTAGTAATCAAAGAACAACTGACCGCAGGAATTTTCGCGGTCGCGCGACGTCATCACGACGAATGCGGGGAGATTTTCGGAACTCGATCCGAGGCCATAACTGAGCCACGCACCAAGGCTCGGTCGACCGGGAATCTGTGCGCCGGTAAGTTGGAACGTGACCCCTGGCGCGTGATTGATCGCTTCGGTGTGCATCGAATTGATCACGCAAATGTCATCCGCGATTTCTCCAGTGTGACGCAGAAGTGGAGACATCATTCGTCCGCATTTTCCGTAGCTTTCAAATTTTTTGATGGCCGGCAGCATCGGCAATTCCTTTTGATTCGCCGTCATCGTCGTGAGCCGCTGACCATTCCGAACCGAATCCGGAAGGTTCTGACCATACATATCGTAAAGCCCCGGCTTCCAGTCTAACAAATCCACATGGGACGGCGCGCCCCCCTGCATTAGCAGGATGATGCGTTTCGCTTTCGGAGCAAAATGCTGAGCCTGAGAGAGAAGTTTGTCTTCCGCTGCCGCTTGCGTCGAATCGCCGTTCAAGAGTGACGCGAGTGCTGCGGAAGCCGGAATTGACGATTTGATGAAATCACGGCGGTTTTTTAAAAAGTGAGGAGAGTCGTTCATTTTCTATTCGCGATTTAAAACTTCATCCAAATTTAAAATCAGCTGTGCGACTTGCGCAAAGCTAGCGAGTTCTGCGGCGTCGATCGCGCCATCGGCTTTCATTTCGCCAACGGTTAGAAGCTCTTTTGCGGCGGCTTCGTTGCTTCCGAAATTGTCGCGGGCTTTTGTCAGGGTCCGTTTTAGAATTGCCAGCTCGTTGTCTAGGATCTCGCGTCCCGTTGCTTTCAGGAAGGCATCTCGAATTCCTTTTTCGGCGTCGCCTGTTTTCGCCATTTTTTCTGCCCAAACCCGAGCAGCTTCGACATAGGTTGGGTCATTCAGCGTCGTGAGTGCGTGCAGCGGTGTGTTTGTTCGCGATGGCTTGACCATACAAACCTGACGGTTTGCGGCGTCGAAAATATTCGGTGGGCCGATTGTTCTACGCCAAAATGTGTAGAGACTTCGACGATATAATTTGTCACCATGATCCGGCGTGTATTTGAATTTTTCGTAACTGAATTCATGCCACAAGCCTTCGGGCTGATACGGATAAACGGGCGCTCCTCCGACTTCGTCTTTTAACAGTCCGCTCAATTGCAGCGCCTGATCTCGCAGCAACATGGATGGTAATCGAAAGCGTGTTGCGCGAGAAAGTAACCGATTTTCGGGATCGCGATCCAGCATCTCTGACGGAACGTTTGAACTCTGTCGATAGGTTCGGCTCATCACGATCAGCTTGTGCATGTGCTTCACGTTCCAGCCGCTTTCACGGAATTCTACGGCCAGCCAATCGAGCAATTCCGGATGCGATGGCTGCTCACCTTGCACGCCAAAATCCTCCGAGGTTTTTACCAAGCCGATTCCGAAATAATGCTGCCAATAACGATTTACAATGACGCGCGAGGTTAGCGGATTTTCTTCGGACACGAGCCATTTTGCCAACGCCATTCGGTTTGCAGGGGCGTCACTCGGCAAATTATGAAGCGCTTCAGGAACTCCCGGCTGAACTTCTTCGCCGTGCGATTCGTAGTCGCCGCGGAGGAATAAATGAGTCTTTCGCTTCTTATCGCCTTCCAGTTCGCCCATCACCATGACGACTTTCATTTGCTTCATCAGCGCATCGCGCCCCTTCGTCGATTGATCCAAATCACGTTGCCATTTTTTCCATTCGGGATTGGACGAACTCCGCAAATACCCTTCACGAGCGTAGCCCTGATTGTATCCATCAAACGTTGCGAACTCGCGGCCGATCACTGGTTTCAATTTCTCTGGAACTTTATCTTTCGGCAACGACTTCCACCATTTTGTGACCTCGACATCGATCGCCGTTTGATTGTCGCGGATCGCTTTTTTTGAAGCAGAGATCGTTTTGTCCAAAGCTTTTCGATGCACGAGTTGTTCATCGGTTGCAATGTCGATCGCTGGATTGCCGACCATGACGCGGCCCAGTCGGCGATCTACTTTTCCGCTTTCTGGAAGCTGATTGAAGTAGGCGAAGAACCGGTAATAGTCGACCTGACTCAGCGCATCGTATTTGTGATCGTGGCATTGTGCGCAGGCAAGCGTCAGCCCTAGAAAAGTAGTCGCCGTTGTATCCACGCGATCAAAAACCGTGTTGTTTCGTTGCTCTTCGGCAATCGCGCCGCCTTCTCCGTTGATCACGTGGTTTCTATTAAATCCCGTCGCGATAAGTTGATCCTGCGTTGGATTTGGAAACAGATCACCCGCAATTTGTTCGACCGTAAATTGATCAAACGGCATGTTGGAGTTCATCGCATTTACGACCCAGTCTCGCCAAATATATTGGTGACGATCACCATCGCCCTGAAATCCGTTTGAGTCCGCATACCGCGCCGCGTCCAGCCACGGCAGCACCATTCGCTCTCCGTAGTGCGGCGATGCCATCAAGCGGTCGACCACTTTTTCATAAGCATCCGCTGATTCATCTGTGAGAAACGCATCAAGTTCAGCAACCGTTGGCGGCAGCCCGATCAGGTCTAGTGACAACCTCCGGATCAACGTCCGCCGATCTGCCTCTTCAGAAAAACCCAACGCTTCCTCATCCAGTCGAAGCTTCACAAAAAAGTCGATCGCGTTTTCCCGTCTGATGTTCGGCGTTGGAAGTTCGATGTTCGATGTTCGAGCCGGAGGCTCATAAGCCCAGTGGCCTTCATACTTCGCGCCTTGTTCAATCCATCGTTTTAAAATCTCCCGCTGGCCTTGCGTGAGGTGTCGGTTCGATTCCGGCGGCGGCATCAATTCATCCGCATCATCGGAAAAAAGTCGTGCCACCAACTCACTCGTTGCCGAGTTACCAGGAGACAGCGAATCGACGGCCGCCTCGCGTTCATCCAAACGCAATTCGGCTTTTCGTTTGTTTGCATCAGGGCCGTGGCAGTGAAAGCAATTTTCCGAAAGAATTCCGCGAACGTGACGGTTGAACGAAATGGTTTCGGGGATCTTTTCGACAAGTTCACCATCCGGCACGCCGCCCTGGAGTTTACCTTTGCCCGCAGGGTGTTTCAGACTTTGTGCATAGATTGGAATCACCTTTTCGGTGTTCGGCTTTGAGGCCGTGGGTTGTTTTTTTATTGGGGACTGAGGTTCTGTTTCTGCAATTTGCGGAGAATTCGAAGGAGCTTCTTTTTTCCCAATCCAAAAGGCTACGCCTAATCCCATTGCGATCGCAGCAGCGAGCCCTGCCCATTTTAGAATCGATGAGCTGTGAGTTGGCGACATCTCAGCTGTCGGCATTTCGATCACGACATTTTCATTTTCAGCTGCGGGAGCTGAAAGCCACGCTTCCATTTCGCAGAATTCCAAATAGCGATCCATCGCTGCAGGATCAACCGCGAGCAGTTGTTTTAAAGCCGCCCGTTCAGTAGCGGACAATTCGCCAGCGAGAGCTTGTTGGATGTTTTGATCCAAAATTTCAGAGTCCGTTTTCATTTCAAATTTCTCTCAGACTATCCGCGTTGGAACGCGATTCCCGCTTCACGCAATCCACCAGATTCGACTTCGCTCGAAAGATCAGTTGGGAAATAGCATTGGCTTTCATTCCCATAGCATCAGCGATTTCTTCGACCGATTTTGTGGCAAAAAACCGGCCTTCCACGACTTCGCGTTGCCGATCTGGTAATTTTTCGAGACACAACCGCAGGGCTCTTCGATGACGGGTAAATTCCAGTTCGCGTTCGTCGATCCGCTCGTTCGTAGCCACTATCATTGATTCGTCGATCAGTGGCGTTTCCCCACGCGCAGTGCGTTTTCGGATAAAATTTTGAGCCTGAAACCAAGCAACTTTTCTCGCCCATGCTCCAAAATTCGTCCCGATTTCGAAGTCGGAGCGTTTGTCCCAAACGAGCATCATGGCACCTTGCAACACGTCTTCCGCATCTGCTGTGTTTCCGAGAATCGCAATTAAGTAGGCGTGGATCTGGGTGCGATGCTCTTTCATGAGCATTTGAAATTCGGAATCGTCGTTTTGTGCCAAAGCAGACATTGCAGGGTTTCCCTAAAATGTTGGGTTCTGGATTATCTTACGATTTTTTTAAATGTTTTTTAAGTCCACGATCGAACCCTGTTGATTTGACCAAGCACCCCTGTTGGATCAAAAAGCTGTTTTGAACGTGCCCTGTCTGTTCGATGAACGAACCTTATTGGTTCATAAATTGGGGATTTCCCAGCCTTTTCGATAGGTTGGTTTTACGAGGGCATTGGCAGCTTCCGAATTTTTGAACTGACATTTCGCGGCATCCCATTCGAGGGTTTCTCCGGGAACGCGAATTGCTGTTGTGCCAAGCAAAACAGCCTCGGTGACGGGGCCGGCATGGGAGAATTGGGAAACGGTTCCGTTTGCTCCGTCCGCTCGAATGTCATCAATCCAATTTTGGAAATGATTGTGATCGGGAAGGATTTCGAAGGCATCGGGAACGGCGACGCCATCGCGGAACAGCATCGGTGGATTTTTGCTGGCGTGTGGGACGAGCAAAGCGCCGTTGGTCCCGATGATGATGCTTCCGTTTTTCGTGACGTCCTCGCGTCCACCCACCGCAGCGGCGATTTCGTCGGAGGGGATTTCGTCGCCGTCATACCAAGTCGCTTCGAAGTCGCCTTGTTTGGCGGAAAATTTCCAAGTAACGCTGCAATTCACTGGCCAGCTGTGTTCATCAACCGGACCGGGGCCGTGGGAAATGACGCTGAGCGGAGTGGGATCACCGAGGCCTTTGAACCAGGGATGAAAAATGTGGCACCCCATGTCGCCAAGCGTGGTCGTTCCAAAATCAAGCCGCTTTCGCCAGTTTGAAGGATGGTATTCGCCCTTGATAAATTTTCGGTCGGCTTGAACGCCCACCCATGAATCCCAATCGAAGCCAGCCGGAATCGCATCGTCGCGATCAGGTAGAGCATCCATCGAGCCCCATTTTTTGGCATTGATGGAATGGATTGATTTTACGGTGCCAATGATGCCTTCCTGAAGAATTTTTACGGTGGTCAAATTACTGCTTTTTGAGCCGTGTTGATTTCCCATTTGCGTCACGAGCTTCTTTTCTGCCGCGACATCGCGAAGTCGCCGTGCTTCGTAAAGTGTGCGCGTGAGGGGCTTTTGAACGTAAACATGTTTGCCAAGCTCCATCGCGCTGAGCGCCATCGGCGCGTGCATGTGATCGGGGACGCCGCAACCGGTTCCCACGAAGTTATCGGCTTCTTTCTCCAGCATCTCCCGCCAGTCAGAATAGTATTTGGCGTCGGGGAATTTCTGGAATGATTTAACCGAGCGCCGCTGATCAAGATCACAAAATGCAACGATCTTAGTGCCCTTTATACCGCCAAAACCCGCGAGATCGGAAGCTGCGCGCCCACCGCCTCCGAAGCTGGCGAGATGAACAGTATCGTTTGGGCCAACTCCATGCGCCGCGGTTTTCCAACCAATATAGGGTGCAGCGAGAGCTGAGGTTTTCAGGAAAGAGCGGCGGGATTTTGAGCGGTTCATGATTAAAAAGAGTGACAGGCTGAAATGAAACGGTCAAAACTGATTCGAAACGCGATGAGGTGAAATCGCAAAGAAACGAAGTATGTTCCAGAACTGTTTATGTCCGCCGAAAATTCACTTTTTGATTCCTTGCAGCCGAATGCCAGGCAGCTCTTTGAGTCGTGCGCGATCTTAAAGAAGCGGATTGTTGCAGAGTTGGCAGAGGACTCACCTATTTTACCGGATGCAGAGAAATTGACGGAAGCGAGCGGGCTGTTTTTGGAGAATCTCGAGAGGTGGTTTTTTGAGGTGAGCGATGCAGCTGCTTTAAAAGCGTCCCGGCATGATGCAAAAAACCAGCTGAACAAAATTCTCCTGCCCATCCAATTTATCGGGATTGAAAAAGATGCGGAGCAGTTCAGCGAAATTATTGCTTACGTGGAAAAATCGGCGGAAATCTGCCTGAAATTGATTAATCAATCGGGCCGGAACGCAACCGCCACGGCGGATGCTGAAGTTGCTCAGAAGCCAGAACCCGCGCCTGATGAGATTCGTCCGCTTTCCCGCTCGAATGACGAACATCGGCCTGGGAAATTGTTGGTAGCAGATGATGATCCGGAGAATCGGGAGTTGATGGCACGCTTGCTCGAACCGTATGGTCACAAATTGTCATTTGCGGTAGATGGAGAGGATGCGCTCGAAAAAATTCGCGCGGATGATTATGACGCGGTTCTGCTGGATATTCAGATGCCGCGAAAAGATGGTTTTGAAGTGCTCGAATCTCTCCACGATTCGGGACACTTGCGGCAGACGCCGGTGATTGTGGTGACGGGGTTGCAGGATGAAAGTGACGCGGTGCGTTGTATCGAAATCGGCGCGGAAGACTTCCTGTCGCGCCCGATTCGGCCGGCGCTGCTGATGGCACGGCTCAATGCGAGCTTGGAGAAAAAACGGCTCCGCCAAAAAGTGTTCGAGCAACATTTTACACCGGAATTGGCTCGTGAGTTGGCGCGGAATCCGGACCCGATGAAAATGAAGGCCCGCAATGCGGAGGTGACGGTTCTATTTTGCGACATCCGTAAATTTTCCACGATCTCCGAACGACTCGGGCCGGAGCAAACTATTGGCTGGTTGAGTGGCGTGATGGGTGAGTTTTCCACCTCTGTGATCGAAAATGGCGGTGTGTTAGTGGATTACACTGGCGACGAGCTGCTGGCTCTGTGGGGCGCGCCGAATGAGGATCCTGACCACGCAGAAAAGGCCTGCAACGCGGCTTTGGAAATCTCGGGAAAGCTCGAAGCGCTCAATGAAAAGTGGCGTCCGATTGTGAAGGCTGAGACCGCAATTGGCATCGGCGTGAATACAGGGCAAGCGCTCGTGGGAAATATCGGTACGTATCGAAAATTTAAATACGGCCCGCTGGGGACGACCGTAAATTTGGCGAGCCGGGTTCAAGGAGCGACGAAATATTTGAGAACGCCGTTGCTAGTTACCGGTAATACTCGCGAGCATCTCAGCTGGGGATTCAACACACGCCGATTGTGTAGCGTGCGGGTGAATAATATTCGAGAACCGGTTGAGTTATTCGAGATCGCGCCCCCTGGTGGATCGGTGGAGCACTGGGAAAATTTGCGCGACGAATACGAAGCGGCGTTAGATCATTTTGAGAAATGCCAGTTTCGAAGAGCGTCCGCAATTCTCGGCGATGTATTGGTCAAATTTCCGGATGACGGTCCCAGCTTGCAGCTGATGTCGCGGGTGGTGGATGCGATGCTACGCGGGCAGGAGGGGAAGATCGAAGAGTTCGATCCTATCTGGGAGTTGGAAGGAAAATAAGGCGTTTAACCACTGGCCTGTTCTCGGTATAAATAGTGCGCCGATCCGCGAATTTTACTGCTATCCTCACGGCGATGAATTTGATCTTTGACGTCCACCTTGACCTCAGCATGAACGCGCTGGAATGGAATCGCGACCTGAGGTTGCCGACCGAACAAATTCGCGGGATTGAAAACGAATTGCCGCAACGCATCAAAGGGCAGGGGTGTGGTACCGTCACCTTTCCTGACATGCGTCGTGGTGGAATTGGGCTGTGTGTCGGGACTCAAATCGGCGGGTGCATGAAACCACGTTCGTTCGTGGCGTGCTGGGAGTCTCCTCAACAAGCCTGGGCAATGACTCAGGGGCAACTCGCTTGGTATCAGGAGATGGAGAAGGCTGGAGAGATTGTGCAAATCAAAGATCTCGCCGGTTTGGACGCGCATTTGGAAAAATGGGCTGACCCGGTAAAAGCGGCGGAAAATGACGAACCAATCGGCCTGATTTTAAGCCTCGAAGGAGCTGACTCGATCGTAACGCTTGACCATTTGGAAACGGCATGGAATTACGGTTTGCGGGCGATGGGGCCAGCTCACTATGGGGAAGGTCGCTATGCAATGGGGCATGATGCGGTTGGTGGATTGAGAGAAGGTGGGCCGGATTTGTTGAAAAAGATGGATGAGCTTGGGATGATTCTCGATGTCACGCATCTGAATGACGATTGTTTTTGGCAAGCGCTGGAAATTTTTAACGGTCCCGTTTGGGCTAGTCATTCGAATTGCCGGGCGGTTGTCGACGATGTC
>ERZ887942.1064-NODE-1064-length-20152-cov-12.384187_pt1 | contig 20152 bp, 16 predicted proteins | sample MGYA00521099_ERZ887942 | MGnify/ENA primary metagenome ERZ887942 (study PRJEB32303, sample SAMEA104408605) | aquatic metagenome | biome: Brackish water; feature: Pelagic; material: water | place: Baltic Sea | collected 2014-06-07T06:48:00 | depth 16,251 m ...
AAACACCGTTGTTGTCAACATCGAAGAGGCATGCGCCGGTGCAGTCATAGCCTGAAACTGCAAATTCACATGAGGCGTCATCGTCTGTGGCCTCTACCTCATAATTGCATGCCGTCGCATACGTACAACCGGCAACCTCAAATTGATCACATACACCATCTTGGTCAAGATCCTCCAAGCATGTGCTTGAACAATCATAACCTGTTTCTGGATAGATGCAATTCCCGGAGTCAGTGGCCAATACGCTGTAATTGCAAGCGTTACTCACTTGACATCCTACGACTTCATTGTTGTTACAAACACCGTCATTGTCTGTGTCACCATCGACCACCACGCCCGTCCCATCCATTTCTCCAGAGCAGGTGTCGCAGCCCAAAGCAAATAGGCACGATCCATCATCGTCTGTAGCTGAAGTTTGATAATTGCAAGCAGTTGAGTCCATGCAGCCATCAATTTCGTTGGCGTTGCAAATACCGTCGTTGTCCGCATCCAGGTCGATGACAACCCCTGTCCCATCAAAATCACCGGAACAAATATCACATCCCGAAGCAAATACGCACGGTCCAATATCCGTGGCATTGCTGTTATAATTGCAAGCCACTGTATCCTGACAACCTGCGATTTCATCATCGTCGCAGGTGTTGTCATTGTCCGAATCTCCATCCAAAATGGTTCCCGTACCATCGAGTTCACCCGAACAGAACGAACAACCGGCTGGGAATGCGCACGTGACTCCTTGATCGGTGGCATTTTCATTGAAATTGCAGGCATTCGAATCTTGGCAGCCTACGATTTCAAACGCATCACAAACTCCATCGTTGTCCGTGTCCGTCAGGCAGCCACCTGCGCAATCATACCCGCTTTGAGCATATTGACATGAGCCGGAATCTGTTGCATTCTCAGCGTAATTGCATGCCGTGATGTCCAGGCATCCCACGACTTCAAATAAGTCGCAGACTTCATCCCCATCGGTATCTACCAAGCATTCTCCCGCGCAATCATACCCCAAGTCTGGAAGCGAACAGGAGCCATCGTCCTCCGTGGCAGTTGGATTAAAATTGCACGCCTCTGAGTTGTCACAACCCAAAATCTCATTCTCATCACATACACCGTCCGAATCGAGATCATTCAAACAATCTCCATTGCAATCGTGCAAGTCATCCGGTGCATACGTGCAGGACCCATCATCTGATGTCGCGCTAGCATTGTAGTTGCAGGCGTCTTGCTCCATGCAGCCCCCGCCCGACGTTCCAACTGTCGCTAACGCACCCAACGTCTGATTCGAAATATCATTCAAATCACGCCATTGAATGTTCGCTTGAAAAGTGGCAGCATACCCCTCACCTATGGTCAATTGAGCTAGAAGAACACGTCCATCTGATCCCGAATAAAAGGGAGAATTTGTGGTTGTGAACCACGTTCCTCCAAACTCTAAACCTTCCGAATTAAAGTCTCCGCCATTGTTGAATGCCGAGAATGGAATATCGAGTCCCACCTGCTGCACCTGACCATTCTCTCCTGGCTCCGATCCAATGGTGAACCAAGAGTCAAACTCCATATCTGGAAAAGACGTAAAGAAGAAGGCTTGAATTTGATCGGCCAAGTTGTATTCACTTCCGCCAAGGGAAAATTGATAAAAACCATTCGGGTCATCTGTCTGAATGAGGATTGGAGGTTCGTTCAAGTAAGCTTCGGAAGCTGAAACTGCGGTCACTTTGTAGCCTCCACCTGCGAATTGCGCATAGACACGGTATGTGGTCCCGTTTGTAGAGGTAGTAAACTCTTCAGCTGTGAGGCCGATTAATTGAGCATTCAAGTGCTGCTGGAATACGAAGCCAAGCAATACTGTGATGAAAATTCTGAAGCGCATAGGAGGCAGGATCTTGGTTTGGGAGACATTGAAATTACAATATAAAATCGCTAAGAACCATTATTATGTCTCCTAATTATAGAAATAATATGTTCAACGTGAAAAAGCCCCTCCAAAACGGAGAGGCTTTTATTTGTAGCGGGAGAGAGGCTTGAACTCTCGACCTCAGGATTATGAATCCTGCGCTCTAACCAACTGAGCTATCCCGCCAAGTCATAAGCGGGCGCAAATATAAGAATCTAGACAAAGAGCACGCACCACTTCGATAATATTTCATTCAATCGAGAAGCTAACAACGAAGAAAATATTTCCGTACATTAGGAACTCATGAGCGTAAGTGCAGCGATGGAAAAAGTGAAGTTTCAGGTAGAGTACCCTGTGAATAGCTCTAAAGGAGTCTTGTTCAATATGTTTAGCACCCCCAGTGGACTGGCTGAGTGGTTTTGTGATGATGTCAACATCAAGCAAGACATACACACTTTTCTATGGGACGGGAGTGAAGAAAGCGCGCGAATCATCAGTAAAAAGCGTGAGGACTTCGTTAAATTTCGTTGGATCGAAGACGAAGAAGCTGGAATTGCGAGCTTTTTTGAGTTTCGAATTAAAATTGATGACATGACGGGAGACACTGCGATTGTCATCACAGACTTTGCCGAAGAGGATGAAATTGATGATTCCAAAGAGCTTTGGGGAGCGCAGGTCGACCGTTTAAAGCAAGTTTTGGGCGCTTGAACCAGTGAATGGTTCAACTTTCTAGCGATCGGACGTACGGATTCAAAAGCTGAACGTATTCTTCCGAAAGCTTGACACTCCCGTTTTCGCGGTTCCCGCTTTCCACACACATCGTTTCTCTCTCTACACGTTGTGAAGGAGTCCTAGACCATTCAGATAAGAACCTTGTGGGCTCGTGTGACGGAGAGCCCTGGACGGTCAACTCACGACTGACGTACAAACCTTGGGCAGCCGCTTCATCGAACAGCTCTTCTCTTCGGTCTATGGGCCAAATTAACATCAATTTTCCGTGCTGTTTGAGACATCGAAGTGCTGAATCCAATAGGTCATGCAAAGGCAGAGCATCATCATGACGGGCTAAATTGCGAGCGAAATCCGGCGACTTTGGCTTGTCATGGAAAAATGGCGGATTGCTTACCACCACATCAAAACTGCTGCTCCAACGTTGGTCAACTGAAAATTCTTGTATCGATTGATTGAACGACTGAACTCGATGTGAAAATGGGGAAAGCTTGATGTTTTCACAGCTTTGTTCATGCGCTCCCTGTTCCAATTCAACCGCCACAAGTTGGGCGTTTTCGGCTCGTTGTGCTAACATCAGAACGACGATTCCCGAACCAGTTCCTATGTCGAGAATGGATTTGGCTTGGCTTACTTCACACCAAGCACCCAAAAGCAAGGCATCCGTCCCCACTTTCATTGCGCAACCATCATCACAAACCGTGAATTGTTTGAACTGAACTTGCCGGTTACCCGATTTCCCCATGGTTACGACTTGGCCTTGCGTTGCTGCCACGTATCAAATTTAGGAAAGTCTCCGGGCCGATCGCAGCTTCCTTCGCGCAGTGGTTCGCTCAGTTCGGCATGCTGCATCATATCGGCAGGGAGCTGCTGATAAAGTTCCGTTCCTTCCATTTTGTGTGCCAGCATTTCATCGGAAACTTGGCCAATGCATTTGGCGGGGTTACCGACAATCAATGAGCGCTCTTGCCACGTGGATCGTGCATTGACCATAGCCAATGCGCCAACGATGCATCCTGCTCCCAATTGGACATCATCGAGTACAACAGCATTCATCCCGACCATGGATTGTTCGCCTATCATTGCCCCGTGAATCATAGCGCCATGTCCGATATGAGAAGCTTCCTTTAAAAGAACGGTTGCATTGGGAAACATATGCAGCACAGCATTTTCTTGAACATTGCAACCATTTTCCAAAATGATTCTCCCCCAATCTCCGCGCAAGACGGCTCCCGCTCCTATATAACAATGCTTACCAATCGTGACATGGCCAATTACCAGTGCTAGAGGATGAACGTAACTCGACAAATGGACGACAGGCGTCATTTTTCGGAAAGATTGGATCATAGAATTGGCTGGCTTTAGTCGGACGAATTCATGTTTTCGATGACCATGGCATAGCCCTGGCCAACGCCAATGCAAAGAGTCACTAGAGCAAAACGCTTTTTGGTCCGCTTGAGCTGATTGGCGGCTGTAAGTAACAATCGCGAACCGGTCATGCCTAGAGGATGGCCCAAAGCAATGGCTCCTCCCAGTGGATTCAGACGTTCATCCCGATCAGACAATCCCCAACTGCGACAACAAGCCAACGCTTGCGCGGCAAACGCCTCATTCAATTCAATGACATCCATGTCATCCAAGGTCAATCCAGCTTTTTTCAAAGCGCGCTCTGATGCTTGAACTGGTCCTATACCCATGATACGCGGCTCTACTCCCACAACAGCAGACGAAACAACCCGTGCCAAGGGCTGAAGCCCATGGGATTTGAGTCCATCTTCGGAAGCCATCAAAAGTGCTGCAGCCCCGTCGTTTAAACCCGATGCATTCCCAGCAGTAACGCTCCCCCCCTCTTTTCTAAACTCCGGACGAAGTGCCGCCAACTTTTCCAAAGTGGTCTTCGGCTTCGCAAACTCATCGTGTTTCAGAAAGAAACTCTCTTTTCTCTTTTGAGGAATTTCCACATCCATGCATTCCTCATGTCGCAGGACAGCATATTGACTCGCTTTTTCTTGAGACCAACAAGCAAATAAATCTTGATCTTCCCGACTAATTCCATGCAAATCCACCAAATTTTCAGCTGTTTGCCCCATGCCTTCAGTGCCATAGAGCGCATCCATTTTCGGATTGATGAAGCGCCACCCAAAACTGGAATCGTGCATTTGACTATCTCGACCAAAGGGTTGGGACGCTTTTGACATGACCCAAGGTCCGCGTGTCATGTGCTCTACCCCCCCAGCGATGATCAAGTCAGCATCGCCTACATGAAGAATTCGGGACGCATGAGCTGCTGCTGCCAAGCCTGATGCACACAACCGATTGATGGTTTCACCGGGAACCGATGATGGTAAACCTGCCAAAAGCCCTGCCATGCGGGCGACGTTTCGGTTGTCTTCGCCGGCTTGGTTGGCACATCCGAATAATACGTCCCCAATGGCATGCAAATCCAGATTCGGGTATTTGTGCAACAGGGCTTTAATGGGCAATGCCGCCAAGTCATCCGCTCTTAAGGTTGACAAGCTTCCGCCAAATTTTCCAATCGGTGTTCTCACACCGTCTACTAAGTATGCGTCCATGAGATTTCAACGAAGGTTCGGTCAAAGATAGGACTTGCTCCACGCCGAAAAGGCCCAATTCAAGTGCATTTTTGTGACATGCGCATTGCTTTCGTTTCCACATTCCCGCCCTACCGCGGCGGAATTGCTCAATTCAATCATCGGTTGCTTCAATCTTTATTGGAAGCGGGGCATGAAGTTCAATGCGTGAATTGGAAGCGACAGTATCCCCGTATTTTATTTCCGGGAGCATCGCAATTGACGGAGGGAAGTCAACTGAACTCAGGCCCTCCTGCCCTTCTTGATTCCATAGCCCCCCAATCTTGGGGACCTACGGCCAAGTTTCTGATTGCTACAGAGCCTGATGTGTTGCTGGTTCCTTTTTGGCACGCGGCACTGACCCCTGCATTGTTAGGTGTCATTTCGAGAATGAAAAAGGAGATCCCGGGATTGTCGGTGGTGAGCCTAATGCACAATGCGACTTCTCATGATTCAAAATTCTGGGACACGGCGCTAACAAAGCGCTTTATTCGACGGATAGACCAGACTTGGACTTTGAGTGAACAGGTCTCTGAACGGATTTCAGAATTGGACCCAGGCCGATCATCTTCGGTGTTTTTTCACCCGCTCTACGACCAATATCCTGCTTTGCAAATTCAATCAGAAGCGAGGACAGCGCTTCATTTACCTCCTTCCGAAGAGGCAGATGTCTTGTTATTTTTTGGATTGATTCGCACGTACAAAGGATTGCAAACCTTAATCAATGCCATGCAGCATTTGATGCATCGGCCAAAGCCGGTTCACTTGATCATCGCTGGAGAGTCCTATGATGATTGGGGTGCGTATCAAGTTTTGATCGATGCCAGTGAAGCAAGTGCTCAAATCCACGTGCATACTCGGTTTATTTTGGATGAGGAGTTGCCGACATTCTTTGGGGCATGCGATGCTGTTTGCCTGCCGTACTTAATGGCATCGCAAAGCGGCGTTACAGCCATTTCATTGCACTATGGAAAACCTGTGATCGCCAGCGATGTCGGCGGGTTGGCCGAATACCTCCAAGAGCCTGGGACGGGATCCGTCTGCGAACCCAATCAGCCTCGAGCGCTTGCTATATCCATCGAACACGTTCTAGATGATTTGCCTGTTGATCCTAGAGCCTTTGACGCTGCTCGGGTGCGTTACTCATGGAGCAAACTGGCCGATTCGTTAACAAAAGAACTCAACGCACAGCAGCGCTTTTAATGTCAGCAGGAACGGCCATGCGCTCGTCAAACACAAATCGCTGCACCAAGACTGTTTCTCCGCGGTAACGCGCATACATCCGCGCGCCGTCCCACTCATTGAGTTCACCGTCATCATCGTAAGTGTCCATGATTGGATCCTTCCAAAGCAATTCGATTGTTTCAGGCTCTTCTGAGTTCGCAGACCATGCGCGCATCGTAATGGCCGGCTTGGTGGCTGAAAGCGTGTTCAACCCTTCCGGTGACAGGTGGTTGTTGAACGTTTCCAAGTGCACTTTTCGAAAAAGATTGAATCGATTTTGCCATGCGAGCGTGTCAAAAGCAGCAAGGCTTCGACCGGCTTGCTGCACATCGATTTCGCCATTCGAATCCACTTGCATCGTGTGTGACCACTCCGGAGTTTCATGATACACCACCTCCACCTTTCGCAGGGACGAAGAAGGGAAATCGAACATTCCCGTGTATCTCCAATCTACTTCTTCTGTAAAGAATCGCGTCGACAAGAAGCCCGTGAAACCTTCCATGTGCAACACAAATGGCTCTTCTGCCACACCCATTTGCCCATCTCCAAGCACCATGTAGGTGCCCGTGTGACTTTGGGTAGCCGTTCCGATGTACCACGTTTTAACAGGACGATCTCCGCCTTGATAAATCTCGACTTTTTTGGCTCGCCCTGCCAATAACCGATTCACGTTGTCCTTTTCGGCTTCTGAGACGGGACGCTGCACAGCGACACGCTTGAATGTTTTCAATAAGAGGTCTACAGCATCCTTCCTCGCTTTGTGCTTTCCATTGAGGAGCCAATACCGCTCGCCCTGTTGCCGCTCCAAAAGCGCCTGTCCCCCGTCTTTGTCCGCAATGAAAATGCGAGAGACAGAAGCCGTGTCTTTTACCGCAAAATCAGAGGCAGCAAACCCCGACAGTTCAGCCGACTTTGTTTCAGAATAATACCTCAATCCTGCAGCACATGCTGTAGCCACAAGTAAGAAATAAAAAAGGCGAAGATTCCGGTGCATTCAAACCAAATTTAAGGTTGAGAAAAAGGACGATTGTATCGTCTGCGGCGAAGAAACGTAAAAAACCACCCCAAAAAGCCAGCAAGCAACAAGGGAAGCATCACCGCAATCAATTGCCATCCAGCTCGCTCATTTCGAATTCGTTCCGCATGCAATGGACGCAATGCGATGCTGCGTGAACGAACGGATATTGAAGCCACATCATCGAGGAGATAGCTCACGGCATTGTTCAGGAACTCCTTGTTGTCATAGACGACTCTCCCGGCATAGCGATCGTATCCCAAAGGAAGAATCATCGGACCATTCGGACCTTCTCTGACCTTATTTCGAATGATGTCTCCGTCACCGATCATGATTTGAGCGGTCCGATTGCTTCTTTCACGGAATGCAAAATCCATGTCGTTCTTCAACGTGTCAGGCAATCGATGGGTAAAGGCTGAAGAGAACTCGCCTTCCAACAAGACGGCAAACGGTTGGTTAGGTAAGGGATTCTCGGAAAAATATTCGGGGGTCAAATCCACAATGCTACTGGAAATTCGGACTGGAGCTTTGTACTCTCTCGCCATTTCAGAGCTTCTCAACAAAACTGTTTTCTCGATCAATGGGTCTGTTCCCACTGTATCCAAGCGAGAGACAAAATCAAAATGGATCGGATCTAGATTCGTCGTAATTGGATGGCCCATGCCCTGCGGAATGGCGATGGGCGCAAAGTACCAATTGAACATTTGGAGGTTGCGCTGATTGCCCAACGGGCCTGCCCCCAGTGCAATCGGTGCACACTGAGCATCGACGACGAGGTTGCGATTGAATCGTACACCGTACTGAAAAAGCTGGTCGTAAATCCCCAATTCATTGGTGGTACCCATGGTGAATTGACTGGATGCCAAGCTGTCCATGTCCGTGTGAATGGGGTCAATCAACCACAGCACCTTGCCTCCGTTCATGATGAACTGGTCCAAGATGACTTGATCTTGATAATTGAAGCTTGAATCCGGTTTCGCCACTATGGCCAAGTCGAAACGGTTCGTGCGTTGTGCCATGCCTTCGAGTCGTTCTGAAAGCACGTTGAGTTGGCCATTGAGCCGAACTCGATAAACATCAAAATCTTGTTCCAAGTCCATGACGAAGTCGGCCACTTCAGGGGCCTCTAACTCGCCATGCCCTTCAATCATGGCAATGCTAGGACGTTCTTCTCGTAGCAGTCTTCGGATTGCAGAAATCAATTCGAACTCAATCGAATTGATCGAACCTTGAATCATTGCCTCCGTAGGTTCGGGCATGTCAGATTTGAAAAACTGGACTGTTTCCTTTCTATTGCGGTACGAGATCATTGCCCCTGGCCAGACCGTTTGAAAAGCCTTGATTCCATTTTCCTCAAACGCGATTCGAGTAAACGCCAAGCCTTGATCAAATAACTTCTCCTCGTTCTGACCGATCGTTTGGCGGTCATCTGAGTCATAGATATTAACGAATTGAAATCGCATTTTTCCCGAAGCCACCTCTGCAAATTCATTCAATTGGAATCGAATGGAACGTTCAAGTCGTTTCCATTGAGCTGGATATTCCCCGGACAAGTAACATGTTACAAAAACCTCGTCCTCCAAATTGGACAGCAAATCTTGGGTTGACTCTGTCAGCGTATGCCTCCCCTCCTCCGTCAAATCCCATTGAAAGGGAAACAAGTTCACCGCAAAAGTGACTGTGGACAAAAGTGCCAATCCAAGTCCCCATTGCACCAAATCATGCCGACGTTTTCCGCGTGTCCAAAGCAAGGCCAAACGGGCGGTCCACAAACTCACCCCAATCACAACCAAAAAATACAAAATATCGCGACCATGAAGCAGCCCCTGACTCATGGCCCGGTAATGCGATTCCATACCAAGTTGACTAAAAGCAAGGTCCCAAGATCCCAGCCATGAAAACTGAGAAAGTGCGGTGAATCCGATGAATGTAAAAACCAAAAGAAGCAAGGAGAGTAGAAATGCAACCAACGGATTCCGCGTCCAAGTTGAGACCATGACGCCAATGGCCGTGAAAGCTGCCCCTAAAAGCAATAGTCCGCTGTAGCTCCCTCGAATGGCGCCCGCGTCAAAATTCCATTGTGGCTGCCCCAATTCCCCCAAAATGGGGATATACAAAAGTGTCGGCACCAAAGCGAACACCATGACGGCAAAAGCACCCAGGAATTTTGCCAACACAATCTGCCCTTCGCCTAAAGGGCGTGTGAGCAGTAGCTCCATGGTTCCCGTTCGGTGTTCTTCTGCAAACGAGCGCATGGTAATGGCCGGAATGAGGAACATAAAAATCCAAGGAGACCAGGCAAACAGAACCTCCAAAGAGGCCTGTCCTGCATCCAGAATGTTTCGTTCACCTGGGAAGACCCATAAAAAAAGGCCGAGAAGTAGCAGAAAAACGACCACTACGACGTAGCCCATTAATGTGCTGAAAAACCCCCGAAGTTCTTTGAGAAATAATGCGATCATGTTGCGAAGGCGCAAGTTAATGTGAATCAGTGAGGCCACGTGATTTCAGATGACCAATCCATGCTCCAAGCAATGGGCTCCGCAGCAAACAGTGACTTTGTTTTCGGCCAAACACTGCCAAACAGCTCTGATCGTCGATAAGCATTCAGTGCCTGCTCATTGTTCCACCAACTCATCGTGGTCCGCTGGCAATGGTTCAGCGTTGAGCGAAGCATCAGGACCTTTCTACAACCCGGTTGCGCCTCTATTTTCGATTGAGATTCAGCAAATATGGCATCAAATTCGGAGGTGCATTCTTCTTTGAATTCCATGCGCACAATGCGAACGATGCTCATTTCATAAGGTGTTTTCATCTTCAAATCGAATGCGGATGCGGTGGTCTCTGCCAAGACCCAACAAGGCATCTGCCCCCCCTCTTCCACCGGGGGCACTGTGGTTGTTGATGGCGATTTCAAGCAAACCGGCATGATTGAAAACGGCCACGCGCTCACCAGCCAAGACATCCTGATAGTGATCATGTACTTTGCGAATGCCCATGCGCGGTGTCCGCATCTCAATTTCGAACTTCCGTCCCTTGCCAAATTCCTTGAAAGCCTTTTTCGTGATGTTGGTGATCACATTGCCGAAATGGTCGATGTAGTGGACATGACCAATCAATGTGTGTCCTTCATGGGCTAGTCGTTTCGGCGAGCCTGGCCGCAATTCACCCACTCGCCGCCCAATTAAATCTGCGGAACCCCCTCGCGCCAAATGCGCCGCCGCGAGGACAAATACCTCCCGTTCAGGGAAGGTGGGTGCATCAACATCATAGCGAAGTCCCGACAAATCAAACACCTCTTCCGGTTCCTGGTCTGCAATTAAACGAAACACTCCGGTATCCGCACCAATGAAGTACTGACCGTGCAACACCATGATTCTGTGGGGAGTCTCAGGGGTGTCTGCGCTGCGAACACAGATCAAATGAACCGTCCCTTTGGGGAACTCAGGATAAACAGAGCGCAACAAAAAAGCGGCTTCCACCACATCAAATTTCCGTACAGAATGCCCCACGTCGACGATACGAATGTCCGGAACGCGCTGATAAAGCGCACCTTTCAGGATGGCCGTATAGAGGCTTCCTTCGCCAAAGTCAGAAGTGATGGTTGCAATTGACACTTTGCAAAGGTGAGAAACCTATTTTTGTCTTCGCATATGCAACAGAAAGAGATTTCCATCCAAAATGTTGATCCGTTGATCCTATTGGGCAACGACAACGAAAAATGGCGCTTAATTCAAAAGCAACTTCCAGCGCTCAAGTTGATAGCCCGTGGCGACACCATCATTGCAAAAGGTTCTTTGGAGGACCTAGGGCGATTTGATGAAGTGATGCGCATGCTGCTCTGGCACATAGAGCGGTACCAAAAATTGACCGATGATGACATCTATCGTCTGCTCAATGCGGATGAATCAGAAGTACAGCGTCAATCTAAAAAGGACGACACCCTGGTTTATGGTCCTGGAGGCCACCGCATTACAGCGCGCACGCCCAATCAACAAATCCTTGTCGACACCATTCGAGCGAATGATATGACTTTTGCGGTTGGCCCAGCGGGAACCGGCAAAACTTACACCGCTGTCGCCATGGCTGTCGCCGCTTTGAAGGACCGTCGAGTTCGGAAGATTGTATTGACCCGACCTGCCGTAGAAGCCGGAGAAAACTTGGGCTTTCTGCCGGGGGATTTAAAGGAAAAGTTGGATCCATACCTGCAACCCTTGTATGATGCATTAACCGACATGTTGCCGTTCGACAAAGTGGCTGACCACCTGGAAAAAGGCGTAATCGAGATAGCTCCGTTGGCGTTTATGCGCGGTAGAACACTGGACAAAGCATTCGTCATCCTCGACGAAGCCCAGAATACAACGGTGGCACAAATGAAGATGTTTTTGACCCGGATGGGACGTGATGCCAAATTTGTCATCACGGGGGACATTTCTCAGGTCGACTTGCCACGACAACAAATGTCGGGCCTGCTTTACGCACAGCGCTATTTGACGGAAATCGAGGGCATCGGAATTGTACAGCTCACGGGCGCAGATGTCGTGCGACACCGTCTCGTTCGCGCTATGATTCAAGCTTTTGAAGTCGCAGACGCCTCGCAACAAAAGAATTCACAATCCAAACCTTGACCGACGATTAGGTTCTACATCATGAGCTCCACACTCGCGCAATCTCAATTCAACTTCCCCGGACAAACCAACGCCTACCACGGCAAGGTCCGGGACATGTATTCCATCGGCAGTGACCTCATGGTCGCCGTAGTTTCCGATCGGATTAGTGCATTCGATGTGATTCTCCCCAAGGGAATTCCTCACAAGGGCCAGGTACTCAACAGCATTGCAAGTTATTTCCTCGATGCGGTAAGTGACCTTGTTCCCACCTGGAAATTGGACACCCCGCATCCCAACATTACGATTGGTCATGCCTGTGAACCCATTCGCCTGGAAATGGTGATTCGCGGCTATCTCACGGGCCACGCTCACCGAACGTATGCTTCGGGCAAACGCACCTTGTGCGGTGTCGTCATGCCCGAAGGAATGAAAGAACATGATCGATTTCCGGCACCGATCATTACCCCGGCAACCAAAGCCGAGGAAGGTCACGATGAGGACATTAGTCGGGAAGACATCTTGTCCCGAGACCTTGTTCCTGAATCACTTTACCAGCAACTTGAAGACACCACGCGTGCCCTCTTCCAGAGAGGAACAGAAATGGCTGCCAAGCAAGGTCTGATTTTGGTTGACACCAAGTACGAATTCGGTTTGCGCAATGGGCAGTTGATGCTCATTGATGAAATTCACACCCCCGATAGTTCGCGCTATTTTATCGCAGAAGGATATGAGGAGAGGCAAAATGCCGGTGTCCAACAAAAACAATTGAGCAAAGAGTTCGTCCGCGAATGGCTCATGGAGCATGACTTCATGGGGCTCGAAGGTCAACATGTTCCGCACATGCCCGAGGAGTTTGTCCAGACTGTCAGCCAACGATACATCAGCTTATACGAACAAGTGACCGGCATGCCATTCGTTCCGGATGGATCTACCGACGCTGTTGCAGATATTCAAGTAGCCGTTGAACAATGGCTCAAATTCAACCGATGAGCAGAAAGAAAGCCCGCGCGCCTTGGCAAGAAGATGCATTGAACGCCATCGCTTGCCTTAAAAATGGGGGCGTCCTGCTGCACGCAACGGACACCGTTTGGGGATTGGCTGCAGATGCAACCCACGCTGGAGCAGTCGAAAAGATTTATCGAATCAAGGATCGCGTCTTGGATCAACCCCTCTTAATGCTCGCTTCCAACGACCGCATGGTGGAAATGTTGCAACCTCAACTGCCTGATGAAGCCTGGGAGTTGATGGAGGTCAGTGATCGTCCTGTGACGGTTGTGGCTCCATTTGCTTCTGCCTGTCGCTATGCCATCCATCCCTCCTTAGTAAATGCGGCAGGAGCTTGCGCTGTTCGGCTCATCCAAGATGCTTACTGCCAGTTTATCATTGACGGATTGGGCAAGCCTATCGCTTCTACAAGCGCGAATAAATCGGGCGAATCGAGTCCTGCCGTTTTCACTCAAATTGCCAATAGCATCAAGAAGGAAGTAGACTTTATTGGTTTGCATGGACAACAAAACAAAGCCCCTTCAGCCCCGTCGATGCTGGTCGAATTCGACGAAAGCAATCGATTTCGGATTATTCGGCCCTGAGGATGGCCGCGGCATAGCCCCCTCCCAACTACCTTTGATATCAAGGACTGCTCCTGCATGAACTATTCTGACGACCTCTACCACCCCCTGTTCCGCACCATCGGCGCCATTGCAGACGAAAACGACCAGCAAGTCTTTGCCATCGGTGGGTACGTGCGTGATCTTTTGTTGAATCGTCCGTCCAAAGACATCGACATCGTAGTTGTCGGTAGCGGCATTGCTCTGGCTACAGAAGCTGCAAAAGTGCTACGTGCCGGCAAGGTGACTGTTTTTAAGAATTTCGGGACTGCCATGTTTCGAATCGGTGACATGGAAGTGGAATTTGTGGGAGCCCGCAAGGAATCCTACGAACGAGGTAGTCGGAAACCCATCGTCGAGGATGGCAGCATTGAAGATGATCAAAAGCGTCGGGATTTCACCATCAACGCCTTGGCGTTGAGTCTGAACGTTGACACATTTGGCGATTTAATCGACCCCTTCAATGGCATTGGAGATCTTCACGCCCAGCGTATTCAAACTCCGCTAGATCCTGATATCACTTACAGCGATGATCCGTTGCGTATGTTGCGGGCCGTTCGATTTGCCAGCCAACTCGGGTTTCAAATCACATCTGACAACTTAAAATCCATCCAGCGGAATGCGGAGCGTTTGGATATTATTTCCACGGAACGCATTCACACCGAACTGCACAAAATCATTTTGAGTGATGAGCCGTCGGTTGGCTTTAAATTGCTCGATCAATGTGGATTGCTTCAGCGGTTTTTCCCGGAAATGACCAAACTGAAGGGGGTCGAATGGAGACAGAACATCGGGCACAAGGATAATTTTTACCACACATTGGAAGTCTTGGACAATGTGGCCGAACAGTCCGATAATTTGTGGTTGCGTTGGGCCGCCATCTTACACGACATCGCCAAGCCTGCAACGAAGCGATTTCAAGACGGACACGGTTGGACTTTCCACGGTCACGAGGATCGGGGAGCGCGCATGGTTCCGAAGATTTTCAAACGACTTAAATTGCCACTCGATGGCAAGATGAAGTTTGTCCAAAAGATGGTGCTACTGCATCTCAGACCGATTGCCTTGACGAAAAATCAAATAACGGATAGCGCCATACGCCGTCTTCTTTTTGACGCGGGCGATGACATTGATCAGTTGATGATCTTGTGCAAGGCCGACATCACATCGAAAAATGAGGCGCGTGTGAAGCGTTACCTCGCTAATTACGAGGTGGTCATTCAACAATTGAAGGAGGTTGAAGAAAATGATCAGTTGCGCAATTTCCAACCTCCCGTTACAGGCGAAGAAATCATGGAAACGTTCGGGATTCCACCGAGCAAACCCATAGGCACAATTAAAAATGCCATCAAGGAGGCCATCCTAGAAGGTGAGATCCCCAACGAAATCGAAGCAGCACGCACGTTGATGCACCGAATTGCAGGAGATATGGGCCTCGTTAAAGCCAAGGGCTGATCAGCCCTTCCAACCGTCCTTCAATGTCACCGCGCGATTGAATACCAAGTTTTCTGGTTTGGAATACTTGGAATCAACCGTGAAATACCCTAAACGGGTGAATTGGTAAACGGTTCCAACTGGAGCTTCTCCAAGGCTAGGCTCCAGCTGACAACCCGACAAAACCTGCAAACTCTCTGGGTTCAGGTTGTTCATGAAATTCGCATCCTCTCCGCCTTCGGGATCTTCGCTCAAGAAAAGCCGGTCATACAAACGGACTTCGGCTTCAACGGCATGTGATGTCGCCACCCAATGCAAGGTGCCTTTGGCCTTCACTCCAGACGTGTCCTCTCCACTTTTGCTATTGGCCACACGATTCACATGCACTTCAGTGACTTGTCCGTTCTCGTCTTCCTTGTGATTCACATACTCAACGATGTAAGCTGACTTCAAGCGGACGGTACGCCCAGGCGCGAGACGAAACCACTTCTTGTTGACATCGACACGGAAATCCTCCGCCTCCATCCACAACTCGCGACCAAATGGCAATTCCCTCGAGCCCGCTTCAGGATCCTCTGGGTTGTTGTCGGTTTGTAGCCACTCCACCTCTCCTTCAGCTACATTCAAAACAATCAATTTGATCGGATTCAAAACGGCCATGGCACGCGGAGCTCGTCGGTTCAAATCATCCCGTAGCGCCCATTCGAGAAGTCCTACGTCGATCGTGTTGTTTCGCTTGGCAACGCCCACACGTTCAGCAAATTCGCGAATCGCTTCAGGGGTATAACCTCTGCGGCGCAAGCCACTGATGGTCGGCATACGGGGATCATCCCAACCGTCCACAGCATTCTCTTCAACCAAACGGAGCAATTTCCGCTTGGACATAATGGTATAGTTTAAATTGAGACGCGCAAATTCGGTTTGTTCAGAAGGGAAAATTCCCAAGGCCTCAATGAACCAATTGTAAAGCGGACGATGGTTCTCAAACTCCAAAGAACACAAACTGTGGGTGATGCCTTCCATCGAGTCCGACTGCCCATGCGCAAAGTCGTACATCGGGTAGATCACCCATTCCGAACCTGTTCGGTGATGTTCTATGAACTTGATGCGGTAGATGACCGGATCACGCAAAAGCATGTTGTCATGTGCCATGTCAATACGGGCGCGCAAAACACATGTTCCTTCGGCGTGCTTGCCTTCCTTCATTTCCTCAAACAACCGCTGATTTTCTTCAATCGAGCGGTCCCGAAAAGGACTGGCTGTTCCGGAAACGCCTGGGGCACCCTTTTGAGCGGCCATCTCTTCAGGCGACTGGTCATCAATGTAGGCCTGTCCTTGAGCGATCAACTGTTGCGCAAAGGCATAAAGCTGACCGAAATAATCACTGGTATAGTATTCTCCTCCCTTCCACTCAAAGCCCAGCCACGAGACATCACGTCGGATTGCATCCACATACTCTACACTCTCTTTTTCCGGATTGGTATCGTCGAAACGCAGATTGGTGATGCCTCCGTATTTCGATGCCAAGCCGAAGCTGACGCAAATGGCCTTGGCGTGCCCAATGTGCAAGTAACCATTGGGCTCTGGAGGGAATCGCGTCAGAATACGCCCGTTGTTTTTGCCGCTCGCAAGATCAGCTTCAATTTTTTGCTCAATGAAATTCAAGGGCTTCTTCGCCACATCGTCTCCTGCACCATCCTGATTTGACATGCCGCAAAGTTAATCGGCTAACTTCAGAATCGCAGAGCTTCGAGATTAGATTATTGCGCCTCTTTGTGGGCTACATCAGTTGCACGTAGCGCATGAGGTTTTCCTTGTAGGTTCTGCTAATCGGGACATCCTCATTGCCGATGCGCACAGTACTTTGAAAAACATCAATGTGGTCAATGTGCTCAAGGTTGATCACGTTGTTGCGCGAGACGCGGACAAAGCAGTCAGAAGATAACATGTGCACCATGTCCTTCAGTGACGCTTTGATGTGATAGCTGCGACTTTCCAAATGAATGGTGCTGTACTTTCCTTCGACTTGAATGAACCGAATGTCTGCCAATTCTACCCGACGCAGCTTATTGCCCACCTTGGTATAGAAATGACGCATTCCCGCGATCGTGCGGGACGAAATCTCACTCAATTTCCCCAAAAGATCCATAGGGTTGTCAATCCCGTCGTCATCTTGGGTTTGGGATTGCAACACAGCGGATAAATTGGGGTTGTTCACATGCGTTGCCCCTATGACCCCTGAAGTCGACTGAACTTGGTCCATCACCGTTTCAAGCTGACCCCAATCTTTCAATCGGTTAATCGAAAGCAAAGGAGCTCTGTTTTTGAGCGTATTGCGCAATCGATCCCACTCTGTCAACTGATCCAATTCGGCATCCCAAATGACAACCTCTGGCTCATGCTCAAGGAGCGCCATAGCCGCATCTTCGGGCTTTTCAGCTAATTGAACAGCATATCCGGCCCTTTCCAAAAACGCTCCGAGGCTTTGGGGTGAAGGCTGATTGATCAGAAGAACTTTGGCTTTCCGCATGCTAAAAAAACCCATCTGAAGGCCAATTGTTCTCTGCTCGTTACAGATGACAATTCAATATTCGCTATTTTTGCCACGTGAATCATGCTGATTATTCATTTTCCGTTCCATTGGAACACGTTGTCTGTCCGATGCCTTTGGGCTCAACAGAGACGGAAGTCGCTGAAGACACGCTACTCGACACAGCCACAGCTGATGGATGGCAGCTGGTGCTTTACAACGACGAACACAATTCGTTTGATCACGTGATCGAGATGCTGATTGAGGTCTGCGGACACGATGCGACACAAGCTGAGCAGTGCGCTGTCTTGGTACACTTCAAAGGGAAATGCACGGTGATGTCCGGTGCTTACGATGACTTAGAGCCCAAATGCACCAAGTTGCTCAGTGCCGATTTAACCGCTGAAATCGAAGCCTAGCCGCTCATTCGGAGCACATTGTATTGATATGGTCAATTGGTTTATCTTGACATCTAACTTCTGGCGTTCTCGCAAGTGGTTGGAAACAAGGTTGCCATGCAAAGAACATCCTATTCTAATGCACGTTCAGTTGATATAAAAAATGGGCGAATGCTCGTTGCATTCAGCTTGATTTCTGCGTGCATCTGTTTTCAACCCACGTCACTGGCTCAAGGTTTTTTCAACATTGCTCCAGAACAAAATATGGTCTACACAAATCCATTGGGTCAATGGGGATCGGGGATATCCTTAGTGGATTGGAATCAAGACGGATGGCCTGATGTAACCGCTTGTCGAGAAAATGGCCCCGCCATCGTCTACACACAATCTGAAGGTCAATTTCTTCAAAGTGCATTGGGTCCATTCTGTGCAGGAGAAGGCAAAAGCATCCAATGGGTGGACGTCGACAACGACGGTGATTTAGATTTATTCATCACCCAAGAAGCCGCACCTTTGATCATCATGGAGCAAGCCGATGATGGATTGTGGATCGAACGAAGCAACTTGAGTAACCTGCCCCTATTCATGCCATTGGCCTCTTGCGCCAGTTGGTCAGATTATGATCGAGATGGCGATCTCGATGTGTATTTGGGAGCCTACCACATGGATGAATTGGACGAATTGGGACTTCCAGAGGATTCGTTGTTGTGGGACGTTTGGAACACGGGCACTTCTGAAGAATGGCCCGCAGTCACCAATAAAATGTTTCGCAATGACGGCGACTTTGTATTCACTGATGTCACCGAGGCAACAGGACTTGGCAATGGCATTCAATTGACGCTGGCCACTTTGTTTCACGATGTGGATCTGGACGGTTGGCCTGACTTATTGGTCGCCAATGACAAGTGGAATCCCAATGCCTATTACCGCAATCAGGGCAACGGAACTTTTGAGGACCTTTCCATTGCCAGCAATTTTGATTTTGTTTTGGACGCCATGACCTTGACAGAAGGTGACATCAACCAAGACGGTTGGCGCGACTTCCTCATCACCAACACCCCTCAGGACACCGATATCTTATTGACCTACAACCCAGAAACGGCCCAGTTTGAAGACATCACCAATGCGCATTTTGGATCCTTGCTAGCTGAATCCTGGACGTGGGGAGCCCGTTTTATAGATTATGACAACGACACCGATCTCGATGCGTTTGTAGCCGAGCATTATCCGGCCCAACCGTATCAATTGAATCACTTTTTTGAAAATGGGGGAAGTGAAAATGACCACTTCTTTTTCATCCCGTCTACTGATATTTTCCCAGAAGACTTCACCAATGCCCACTCGGTCGCATCGGCCGATTGGAATCGGGATGGGCGCATCGATTTTGCCGTTCACAACTTGGGAAATCACAAGATTCGGATGTGGGAGAATGTCACAGTCAACACGAACCATTGGGTTGAAATTGAATTGCGAGGAACGCTATCCAATAGCCAAGCCGTTGGGTCCTGGGTCGAGGTGCATTGTGATCATCCAGCGTCCCCTTTTCGATCGTATACGGCGCTCGGAGCTGACTACTTGTCGCAATCTGACTTGGTTCTGCATTTCGGCTTAGCGGATGTCATCGTGATCGATTCCATTGTGGTCCAATGGCCAATGGGATCTACTGAATCATGGGCTGGCCCTGAAGTGGACCAAATGCATGTTCTCATCGAAGGACAATCCGAAGCCTTCAATCCCTGCCCGTCGCTTGATGGTTCTTGCGCAGGCTGCACGTATGCAGCTGCATGCAATTACGAACCTGAGGCCCTGCTCGACGATGGCTCCTGTTTCTTCGATTGCTTTGTCAACAGTTCAAGCTGTGGCCCCGGAACAATCTGGGATGAAGTCTCAGCGCTTTGCATCCCGATGGCCTTCAATGACTGCCCTTCGGACATCAATTCAGATGGAGTCACCAACATGGCCGACTTGCTCTGGTTCCTATCTGACTTTGCTGTGGCATGTCCTGAATGAAGGAGCCCTCTCTTTTTCTTGGTTCTGATTTCATGGGCATTTTCGGCTATCATGCCATAATTTGCAGTCATGGAAGACGGGATGCGTGTGGCGGTCATTGGAGGCGGAGC
>ERZ887942.1067-NODE-1067-length-20116-cov-5.546134_pt1 | contig 20116 bp, 17 predicted proteins | sample MGYA00521099_ERZ887942 | MGnify/ENA primary metagenome ERZ887942 (study PRJEB32303, sample SAMEA104408605) | aquatic metagenome | biome: Brackish water; feature: Pelagic; material: water | place: Baltic Sea | collected 2014-06-07T06:48:00 | depth 16,251 m ...
CGACGGCCACGGGCCCCTCAAATCCGGTGGTTTCTTCGGGCTCCAGAGCGGCGAGGACCGTCGGGGCGTCCTTGATCTCGTCGAGCTCGAGCGGAACGGCCTCGGTGATCGTCGCCACCCCGTTCAATTCGGAGGATGGTGGCGCGACGGACTCCGCCCCAGTGGCGAACGACGTGAGAAGACCGAAAACGATGATGATGAAACAGAGTCGCGCGATGCCCATGGACGCCTTCCTGGCTTTTGGATTCGCAGCCGGATCCTCCGGCCGCCGCACGCAGAACAGACGGAATCAGCCGACGTTGGCCTCTGGTATTCCGCCGACGATCTCGCTGATGCGAACGCAGAAGTTCTCGTTGAGGACCAGCACCTCGCCTCTGGCGACATGCCGACCATTGACAAAGATGTCCACGGGGTCTCCCGCCGCCTTATCGAGTTCGACAACACAGTCTGGCGAGAGCTTCAACACGTCGTCCACCAACATGCTGGTCCGACCGAGCTCGATCCGGACGTCGAGATCGACGTCGCCGAGCATGCCGATTTCTGATGACGTGGTGTTTGCAGTCCCCTGGCCGAAATCCGGAAGTGGAACGGAGACCGCCGATTGGGCCTCCTCCGTCATCTGCTCGACCTGGGCGTTCGCATCGCGAATCACCGCGTCGGCGACGACCCCGGGGTCAACTTCCGGGGATGGAATCGGATTCTGTCTTGGATCTGAATCGGTCATTCGGTGCGGCTCCGCCGTCCCTAGGGATCGCGTGACAGGTGGCACGCACCGGCATCCATGCCGGAACCACCTCGTCCAATCATCGGACAGGCTGGCGGCGGGACTGCAGATATTGCGGGCCACGGCTGCGCGTTCAGCGCAAGCAGTGCGCTCCGGGGCAAAATGGCCCCCGAATATCGATTCCACCCGGCGGCCCCGGGCGGCGCTTCTTCGGTTTGAAAAACTCGCGTCAGCGATTCACGCGGCGACCCAGTTCCATGACCACGATCACGTCGTGGATGATGGGCCCGTCCGGCATCGCCTGGATTCCTGATGCCGAACCGTCGAAAGATTGATTCGTCGTCGAAATCGGCATCGAGCGAGGCCGACGATCAAAGAGGCCGTTATTGCCGAGCGATCGAGCGACCCGAGCCTCCAGGGCTCCCAATTCGTCCGAATCGAGGTCCCGCCGACTGGCGGACTTCCAGATCGACATCAAGGCCGCTTCGATCTTTCCGGGGGCGCCCTGGGCTTCGATCTCAAGCCAGCGCTTGTCCCGATGATCCACCTCGAGATAGACCTTGGTCGAGTACATGAACCCGATGCCTGAAGTCTCATTAAAGAGGTGGTCGTCGAAAATAAGGACCTCGGCGAGTTCCGGCTCAATCGAGGCCGCGTCCATGGCGGTCGACATCTCGCTGGCTTCCGTCCGGGTCGGCTCGGAGAACATCATGAAACCCCCACCGATGAGACCCGCCTCAGCGAGCAGAAGGGCCATGGTCATCATGGCGGTCTTCATTCGGGCGGACTTCCGCTTCGAATTCGGAGTGGTATCAGAGGCTTCATTTCCGCCCTGGTTTTCGACTTGATCGATCATCGCGACGACTCCCTGTGATCGGTTCCAAGAGACGGAACCCGAGTTGCAGACCGGATACCCGGCCAAACGGGAGAATCGTCGATCCGCCAGCGAGGCTTGAGCAAGCTGAAAGGCTTTGAAGCGGCGAGGGGAGAGTCGTGCCGGTCAATCAGTTCTCGGATGTTCCAAGACGGAGAATGCGTTCGGTACGACTTCCACCGAAATGACCTTGACGGCCTGAGAGTGATGCGGCGGGTCGCCATCGACCTGCCAGAGGGATGAATGTTCGAGTTGGATTCGGATCGACGCGCCGGCCCGATAACCCAACTTCGGATGATCAAGATGCCGCCCGCGTCGAAGCCGCACCAGCCAGCGGACGAGGTCCCACCGCCCGCGAGTGGGCATCACCACGAGGTCGAGCAGACCGTCGTCCATCTCCGCCCGTCGGGCCGGGTCGAGCCGAGCCGCGTATTGCCGGGAGTTGGCAACCATCACCACCGCTGGCCCGGGGCCGAACACCGTCTCACCGTCGACGATCGCATGAACCACTGGCGGCTTGAACCGGAGGAGACTTCGTATCGCCGGAAGCACGTACGAAAGATGATTCGCTGGCCCACGCCGATTTGACGCGAGATCGTGGACCACGTCGGCGTCGAAGCCAATCGAAGCCATCAGCACGATCACCTCGTCGGGCGATCCCTCGACGAGACCGCGAGCCAGATCGAGATGGCGAACCTGTCCGAATCGGAGGCGGCGCACCACCTCCTCGGGATCCGCGGTCATCCCGAATTCACGGGCGAACAGGTTCTCGTTACCTGCCGGCATATGGATCAGGGGAATTCCAGCGATCGCGGCTTCCGCGGCCGCCGATCGGACCGCACCGTCGCCACCAATCACCACCAATGCCCCTCGACCCTGAAGTGGCTCGCGCAACCATGTCTCGGGTGGCCCCGGACTGGTCTCCATCAACTCGATCTCGACCCCTTGGGCGGCCGCCACCGAAGAAAGCGCCGCGGACAGTCTTTTCGCACTCCCGGCGCCGGAGATGGGATTGAAGATCACCAGAGTCGACATGAGCGAGGAGAATATCCACCCGAGATCCCGAGCGCCTTGGTAACGGCCTCGCCTCATGGCCCCAAACGCCCCCGGACGCCCGTGGGTTCCGTAACATGTCCGCATGCGGGTTCCTCATTCCTTCCCACAATTCCGATGGACGATTGGCCTTCTGCTAACCCTGGCGGCAATGTGCTGCTTCGATGCCTCGGCGTTGGCCCGGCAGGATTCCTTTCAACTCGGCCCCGACGATCGCTGGGAGTTGGAGAATGAAGGAAAGGTCAACACCGCCGCCAAACAAGTACTCCAGGCCCGAAGAGCGCTGGCCCTCGGCGAGCCGCAGCGAGCTCGAGCCCTCGCCTCGGCATACCTCGACAAATTTCCCGGTGGCGAAGTTCGCCCTGAGATGCTTCTGGTTCGAGGCGATGCGTTGGTCGAGATGGGCGATGAGTACAAGGCGCTCTTCGACTATGAAGCGATCACTCGAAAATACTCCGGGAGCCGGGCCTTCGTCACGGCGCTGGAGCGGGAATATCAGATCGCCGTCGCCTATGCGGACGGTCTGAGACGAAAGTTTCTCGGCACCTTCCGCATTCTCGATGCCTCCGACGATGCTCAGGAACTTCTCATCCGAATCCAAGAACGACTTCCCGGAAGCCGGCTCGCCGAAGATGCGGGCATGCGACTGGCCGACTTCTACTTCGAACGATCACAGATGCGGCTTGCCGCGGATGCCTACGACCTGTTCGTCCAGAACTACCCCAGATCCGAGCAGATCGAAAAGGCCCGCGAACGACTCATCCAGTCCTATCTCGCGTCCTACCGCGGACCGCGATACGACGACACTGGGCTGCGGGACGCCAAGCGTCGACTCGAACTGCTTCGAGTGACCCAGCCAAGCCTCGCTCAGCGGGTCGGCTCGGACGCGCTGTTGGTTCGAATCGACGAGTCGGTGGCCCGGAAGTTTTTAACCACGGCCGAGTGGTATCTCTCGATCGGTGATCCGGTCTCCGCAGAGTTGTATCTTCGACGCGTCGTCGAACTTCACCCCGCGACGGTCGCCGCCCTCGACGCACTCCGACTCGCCCCCCGCATTCTTGCCCAAATGCCGGCAAGGATCGCCGCCGAAACGCCGGACTATCAAGCGATGGCCCAGGCCCTTCTCGGGGCCGAGGCGCCGAGGCAGCCAGGCGTGCAGGCCCGCCCGGAGATCCCATTGCCGGCGTCCAAGTCCCTGGCCCCGGAGACCCCGGTCGAGGCCACCGTGAATCCGGAGCCCGATCGATGATCGGCCAAGAGACATGCCCAAAGAGGCTGGCCGCCCTCCTGATTGCGATCTGCGGTGGCCTTCTTCCGTGGCACGGCTGCGCGAAGAGCCCGGACGAAGGCTGGACCATGGCGTCGACTCACGATGACCAGTACCGCACGATCTCGGTCCCGATGTTCACCAACAACACCTGGTTCCGAGGCCTCGAGGTCGAATTAGGACGGTCCTTGGTTGTCGAGATCGAATCGACGACCCCCTACAAGGTGACTGGCCAAGGAACCGCCGACACGCTCCTAAGGGGCCGGATTCAATCCGCGGAACTCATCAAACTCTCCGGCAGCGTCACGACCGGACTCGCCAACGAGATGCTCTTTAAGGCGGTTCTCGACTTCGAGTGGATCGACCTCGCGACGGGAGAGACGATCGTGGAACGCCAAGGTTTCGCCGCATCTGCTCTTTTTACGCCTTCTCGACCATCTCAGGAAACGATCGATCTTGCTCGTTTCGGCGTCGTACAGCAGTTAGCGGCAGATTTGGTCGATGCCCTTCGAGACGATTGGTGATTTTCGCATCAAGACCCACCCTTGATGCGAACCCTTGGCAATAATGACTTTCCATTTGAATTCCATGCCCGATGAGGTCCTCCTGATGTCCAGCGATCAAGGCCAAGGCTCGAACCCGAAGAAATCGGATCCAAGCCGACAGAATGAACCCTCCGGACCAGGTGGTCCTCAGCCGACCCGCCCTCGTCGTCCATTGATGACGTGGGTCATTCTGTTTTCACTCGTGGCCCTGGTCTGGGTCGTGATCGTCAGTTCGAACGATACGACGACGCAAGTTGATCTCAATGAGTTCAAGACGCTGGTTGAGAACAAGGATGTCGAGCTCGGCTCCGTCTCAGTCTCCGCGATTGAACTCTTGGCGACCTTGAAGGAAGGCACGACTGGATATCCGCCCAAGAACGGCGAAGCCTCCAGAGTTTCGGTGGAGATCGCGGCCGGCGGCCTCCCCTTCGTGCTCGAAGAATTGAAGGGACTGGGCATCGCGTTCGAGATGCACAAGTCTGACTCGACTTGGATGCAGTTACTCATCGGCTTCGGCCCCATCCTGCTCGTCTTCATCATCATCTGGTTCTTCATCATGCGATCGATGCGGAACGCCGGCGGCGGCCCCGGAGGCATGCTCGGCAACTTTGGCAAGAGTCGCCATCGCGTCCAGACCAAGGACACCGTGAACGTCTCATTCAAGGACGTCGCCGGGGTGCAGGAAGCCAAAGAAGAAGTTCAAGAATTGGTGACGTTCCTCAAGGATCCGAAGCGCTTCCAGCGTCTCGGAGGCCGAATTCCCCGCGGCGTGCTCCTCGAGGGACTCCCGGGCTGCGGGAAGACGTTGCTCGCCAAGGCGATCGCCGGCGAAGCGGACGTGCCGTTCTTCTCCATCTCCGGCTCAGACTTTGTCGAGATGTTCGTCGGCGTCGGCGCCAGCCGGGTCCGCGACCTCTTCAAGCAGGCCAAAGAGAATTCTCCCTGCATCATCTTCCTCGACGAAATCGACGCCGTCGGTCGTCGCCGGGGGGGCGGGTCCACCACGGGTGGGCATGATGAACGGGAACAAACGCTCAACGCGATTCTGGTGGAGATGGATGGCTTCGACGCCACCAACCAAGTCATCGTGATTGCCGCGACCAACCGAGCTGACGTCCTCGACCCCGCCCTCACGCGTCCCGGTCGATTCGACCGGACGGTGAGCGTTCCGCTCCCGGATCTCGAAGGAAGAGCCCAGATCCTTGCGGTCCATGCTCGTAAGGTCAAGACCGGCCCCGACGTCGACCTCGTCCGCCTGGGCCGTGGAACCCCGATGTTCAGTGGCGCCGATCTGGCCGCCTTGATCAACGAAGCCGCGATCATTGCGACGATGGCCGACAAGGACTTCGTCGAAATGTGCGACCTTGAGGAAGCCCGCGACAAGGTTCGTTGGGGCCGCGCCCGCCGAAGCCACAAGGTCGAGGAAGAGGATCGTGTCGCCACGGCGTATCACGAAGCCGGGCACGCCGTCGTCCAATCCTTGCTCGATGATGCCGACCCGCTGCACAAGGTCACGATCATTCCCCGCGGTGCCGCCGGTGGGGCCACCTTCAGTCTCCCCGAGAAGGACCGACATGGCTACGGCCGGAAGTACATCGAAGCGACGCTTCGCGTGCTCTGCGCTGGCCGCATTGCCGAAGAGAAGAAGACGGGTGATACATCCAGTGGCGCCAGCATGGACATCAAGATGGCGACTCAGTACGCCCGGGCGATGGTCCTCGAATGGGGTATGAGTGACCGGGTCGGTTTCGTCAACTACGCCGGGAGCGATCAACGAGAGATGTTTCTGCCTGAAAAGGAGTACTCGGACGAAACGGCAAGAGTCATCGACGAGGAGATCCGCAAGATCGTTGACGCCGCATACGAGGAATGCACCCGTTTGATCGCGACGCACTGGGAACAGTTGGTCGCGGTGGCAGAGGCGTTGCTCAAGTACGAAACGCTGAGCAGCGACGATGTCGACAAGTTGATGAAGGGCGAACGAATGGAGAAGCCCACCGTGGCCGAACTGCTCTCCGCGGAAGCCGCCAAGACGACCCTCCCGCCGCCGTCGGCCAAAACCGCCGAAGACCCTGGCAGCGATCTCCCGGACATCATGCCCTCCCCGGCATGATCGATTCCGCGAAGACTCGATCACGAGGGATGAAGAGAACTCACCACGACCCCGGCGCTGCCGGGGTCGTTTTTATTCTGTCCGAGGGTGATCACCGACATCAATCGGCGCCGTTGCAAGGCTTCCAAGTTCCTTACCACGACGATTGACCTCGACGACGAAGAGGATCAAGAACACGAGACCAACGAGGGCCACGATGCCGCCGAACGCACTCGCGCTCACGCCCGCGATCATCCAAGGGTCGAGGGGCGGCGACTCGGTACCCGTTGACATGTTTGACATTCTGAGCGAACCGACGAGTTGCAGTCCGCCCCCGACGATGGAAAGCACCAACTGAAGCACCATGGAGACGGCGTAGGCCATCCCCTTGAATCGACCGCAGTCTCCCCGGTCAAGCCCTCGTGCTTCGAATGCGGCAGACAAACCACCGCATATCCGACTGGCCACGAAGAACGCCCAAATGGTCTGAAACACCGGGATCACCATCAACCAGACCATGCCCGGATCCATCCTCTGGTGCTCGGCCGGGACGGCGCCCCCCGCCCGGTAGACCAGAAAAATCATCCAGATGAAGACGCCCAGGACCGCGAGGATCACGGCGATGATGATCAAGAGAATCAGAATGACGGCGACTGCACCCATACGAATGACCTCGATTTTGACTTGTCAGATCTCTGGCCACGCCACCGAGGCTCGACTGGAACTGGAACAAGGAAAGATGACGAAACAACTCGAAGAAGCTTGGCCCCGGCGGCGACTCACCATTCTCACCCTACCAAGAACCCCTGCAGACGAATCTCGATGTCTTTTCGGATGCCCCGGACGTCCATTACTTTGTCTCGGGAACTCGCTCCGGAGACGAGTCTCACATCGCGGATCGGGACGCCCAATGATCGCGCAAGGACGCTCCGAATCGCGTCGTTAGCGCTGCCACCCTCGGGTGGAGCAGAGACCCGAATCTTCAGTTGATCCCCGAGTCATCCGGCGACTGCGTCGTGTTTCGCTCGTAGCACGGCTTTGATGCGGATCCGCACCGCATCACTTTTCGACGGTACGGCGCAGACCGGCCGATCCGTCATGCACCGGACTCTTGGATGATGGAATCGAGCTCACGAAGCCGCGAGGCGGCGCCGTGAACCCGCGCCACGAAGACCGCGAAGCACGCGATGCCACCCAGGATCATCAGCACCCCGAGTCCATTGAGCGAGCCGCCGAACCCCGCCACGGGGCCGCCGGCATCCGCCGCGATGGTCTCGAGTCCTTGAGCGATCGCCTGGGCAAGTCCGCCCGCGAAGATGAGGCTGATGCCGGTCGCTCCCAATGCGGCGAACACCAACCCGATATCACGCCCGCAATCACCGTGAGATTCTTCGCGACGTAGCAACGCGCACCGCAGCGATTCAGGGATCCGGGTCACCACGAAGAACCACCAGATCGTGTTGAAGAACGGAATGACCGCCAACCAGACGAGGCCGGGTTTGAATCGGCGTTCCGGTTCGGGGACCGCCGCCGCCGCCCGCTGCAAGGTCAGAAGGAGCCAGGCGAATACGATGAGTATGACGCACAAGATGACGACGCCGAGCAATGAATTGTCGGTATTGGTTGAGTCCACTGCAGTCTGCGGATCCATGACTTCGCTCCAATCGTGGTTGGGAGAAACAACGCGACCAGACGCGTCAGGAAGATACTGACAGAACCTCGACCAGAGTTCGACCCGCAAACGATATCAATCGATCTTGACCCGGCCTGTTGCACCGAAGAACCCCGTGACGCGTGCATCATTCACGGAGATTCGACCGGCGAAGGACGAATCAAGCCGACTCGTCCTTCGAGCCTGACGTTGGGTGGTCATCAGATTCGGCCTTGTTATCTCTGAGTTGACTCGAAGGCTTCCGGACGCCTCGATCGTCGGCATTCCCGAGCATCGCCTTCGTGCGCAACAGATGGTGATAGTGCTGGGCGAATCGATGCGCCTCGTCTCGGATCGCCTGGCAGACCTTCAAGCCGAGGTTCTCCCGGCCAAGCCGGATCGGTTCCGCTCGCTGTTGCACGAAGATCAACTCCTCCTTCTTTGCGAGCGAGATCACCATGGGTGGTTTCACCTCGAGTTGTTCGAAGGCTTCGATCGCGGCATTCAACTGGCCGAGCCCACCGTCGATCAGGATCACGTCGGGATAGAGTTCGTTTCCGTCGCCCGCCTCGCGGTACCGGCGCGAAACGACCTCGCGAATCGCCATGTAGTCATCATTTTCGACGGTCCGGATCTTGAAGCGTCGGTAGCCGTCCTTGAATGGCCGGCCGTCAATGAAGCAGACCTTGGAGCCGACGGTTTCGCCGCCCGCGAGGTGCGCGATGTCGATGGCTTCTAGGCAACGGATCGGAGCTTCCATTCCCAACGTCTTCTGCAAAGAACGGATTCCCTTTCCCGGGTCGTGCACGAATGAAGTGACCTCGGGCTGCCAGTCATACTGACCGTCTTCCTTACTCCGGCGTTCCCGTTCATCGAGTCGATCAATCGAACGAATCTGATCACGGAGGACCGCCGCCCGCTCGAATCGGCGCGCCGATGCCGCTTCTTGCATTTCCAACTTCAGTTCACGAAGCATGGCGGTGCGCTTCGATCCGAGAAATCGAATGAGCCGATCGATGTCCTCGCGATAATTCTCCGGAGAGATTCGATTCGCGCACGGCGCCGTGCACTGGCCGATCGAATGAAGAAGGCACGGCCGGAACGAACGGTTCTTCGGTTCATCACTTCGGATCTCGAGCTCGCACGTTCGGTACTTGAACACCCGTTGAAGGAGTTGGACCGAGTGGCGGAGGGCGTTGACGGAAGTGAAGGGACCAAAGATTTTGGCCCCCTTGAATCGTGCATCGCCAGGATTCCTGGTCACGAAGACGCCAGGGAACTCATCCCGGACGGTGATCGCGAGGTACGGAAACGTCTTGTCGTCGACCAGCCGCTCATTGAATCGAGGCCGAATGTCCTTGACCAACCGAGCTTCGAGCAGCAGGGCTTCCCATTCGCCTTCACACTCCAGCACATCAAAATCATCAATCAGGCGGAGCATCGGGGATTTTCGAGGCCCCAGATCCACGGATGACTGAAAATAGGTCGAAACCCGATTGGGGAGCACTGATGCTTTTCCGACGTACAGGACGACGCCAGCCTGGTCCTTCATCAGATACACACCAGCCACTCGTGGAAGACCCCGAGCCTTGGCCGATAATCGCTTGAGGCGATCCTCAGCAGCCTTTCTTGGATCCTGATCTCCGTCTCGACCTGATTCCGGATCGACATCTGAATCGGAGTTTTCGGACATTGAAGAGGACATGAGCCATCCCTCGAGAGGTCAGTTTCGACGACAAAATCGATCGGAGTAGATCTCGTCGTCGATTTTCCCGATTGGTTAACATTGCGTTTCGGGAACAATGCGCTAGGATATACAGTCCATCCAACAGTCGGAGAACCGTAGGCCCGTTGGCCTGACGGCCTCAAACGTTCCATTCATTTGATGATCAATTTTCAGGAGTCCAAACGATGAAGAGCTTCCTCACCATTGCCACCCTCGCCCTCGCCACCGCACTGGTCGGCTGCAACAACAACAAGCAGGACGCGGCTGCCCCTGGCGCTGTTTCCGGCGAATGCTGCAGTGACACGGGTACCTGCTGCTCCACGGCCGCTGCCCCCGGCGCCGTCTCGGCTGATTCCTGCGGTTCGAGCTGCTCAGACGCTGCCGCCCCCGGCGCCGTCTCCAGTGACGCCTGCGGTTCAAGCTGCTCAGACGCTGCCGCCCCCGGCGCCGTCTCCAGCGACGCCTGCGGTTCCGCTTCGAGCTGCTCCGACGCTGCCGCCCCCGGCGCCGTCTCCAGCGACGACGCTTGCGGTTCCGGTTCGGGCGCTTGCCCCTTCAGCGGCCAGGCCGGCTGATCACCCGAGGCAGACGCCTCCCGTGACGAAATATGACGCCCGTCCCGCAACCTGCGGGGCGGGCGTCTTCGTTGCGCTCGATATAATGCGAGCCCCCACTCTCGGAGCTACCTGATGTATCGACCCCGTTTCGTATCCGCCAGCATTCTCATCTCGCTTGCGGCGATCACCGTCGGATCAGGTTGTGGCGGTGGAAATGCCACGCATCGGGCACTCAAAGAAGGTTGGTATACCTATGGCGACGCCCGCACCGTCGATCCCATCACGGTCCCAGTCACCGAACTCGAAGCGTGGAGCGGTGACGAGGTGGTCCTCGAGGGCTGGATCAGCGAAGTCTGTGCGAAGAAGGGATGTTGGATTCGGATGCAAGATGACCTTGGCGACTCCGTGCTCGTCCGCTTCAAAGACTACGGGTTCTTCGTGCCCCGTAATGCTCGTGGTCGACGAACCGTGGTGCACGGAAGCCCAATGCTCAAGACGCTCTCGATCGAACAACGACGTCACCTCCTGGCGGATGCCGGCGCCGATGCGGCCAGTATGGCGGCCATCAACACCCCATCAACGGAAGTCGTGCTCTATGCCGATGGCGTGTGGATCCAAGGCGGTGGTCTCGAAGCGCCGTATGCCCCCCCAGCCGCTGAAGACTGCATCGTGGATGAAGCCCCCTCCGCCAGTAACCCCGCACCGGTGAATGACCAATGACCAAGCGATCAAACTCGACGCTCTTGACCGGCGGACGCGTGCTTGATTCCCGTCGCGGGCTCGACGCCACCGCCGACGTCCTGATCCGAGATGGCAGAATCGTCGCCATCGAGACGGGTTCGGGCCAGATTGACGCCGGTGACGCTCATCGCGTCGACGTCGACGGCCTTCTGGTGTGCCCGGGTCTGATTGATCCCCATGTCCATCTCCGTGAGCCGGGCCAAGGCGGGAAAGAGACCATTGAGACTGGTAGTCGGGCCGCCGTCTCCGGTGGCTTCACCACCCTCTGCTGCATGCCGAACACCGCCCCGACGTTGGACTCGCCGGACATGGTCGAATGGGTGGCCATGAAGGCCCGGGAAGTGGCGTCCTGCCGGGTGCTCGTGGCCGCGGCGGCGACCCTCGGACGAAAGGGCGAAGCCATCGCGCCGATGCATGCGATGCTCGCCGCGGGCGCCACGGCATTCACCGATGATGGCGACGGGATCGCCGACGCCGACCTCATGCGGAAGGTGCTGCAAGTCTGCGCCTCGTTGGGCACCGCCTTCATGCAGCACTGCCAGGAGCCAACGCTCACCCGAGGCGCCCAGATGCACGAGGGTGTGGTCAGCGCCAAGCTCGGCCTCGTTGGTTGGCCAAGAGTCGCCGAGGAGCTCATGCTCGAACGCGATCTTCGTCTGAATCGTTCGATCGGCGCGAAGTACCACGCTCAGCACCTTTCAAGCGGCGGTTCTGTGGAGATCCTCAAGGCCGCCCGCGACGCTGGCGTACCCGCGACCGGCGAAGTCTCCCCCCACCATCTCCTGCTGACGGATGCCGCCTGTGAGGGATTTGATACCAACGCCAAGATGAACCCCCCGCTCCGCGAGGAATCCGATCGACGGGCCCTCTTGCAAGGTGTTGCCGACGGCATCATCACCGTGCTGGCCACGGATCACGCACCGCATACCACCGCAGAAAAGTCGCGGCCCTTTGAAGAAGCGCCGCTCGGCGTCATCGGGGTGGAGACGGCGTTGCCGCTCTATGCAGAGGCGCTCGTCAACTCCGGCGCCGTCGACTGGCCTCGCCTCATCGCGATGATGACCATCGAACCCGCCAGGCTCCTCGGCCTTGAAGGCGAAGGAATTGGGTCGTTGACTGTCGGCGGCCCCGGCGACGTCACCGTGATCGATCCCAATCTCGAATGGACCATTGACGCGGACGCATTCGAATCGAAGGCTCGAAACTGCCCCTTCGACGGCCGCAAAGTTCGGGGGCGAGCCGTGCTGACCATGGTCGGAGGATCCACCCGATGTCATCGTCTCTCCGAGGCCGACGTCTCGATCGGCGTCTGATCGCCCGATAGACCATTGGGATCTGCTGTTTCAGCAGTCTGAGTTCCACGCGGCAATGAGCAGACCAAGGTCCGCGCCGTTCACCAGACCATCATCGTTGAGATCGGCGGCACAGTCGCCAGTACAACCCCAGTCGGCGAGCATGATCCCGACGTCTCCGCCGCCGACCGTGCCGTTTCCGTCGAGATCCTCGGGGCAGGAGCCGATTGGCTCTCCAAAGTATTCGGTGGCCAGATCCCAAGCCTGCGGTCCGATGATCGAGCCCATGAGCCGGCCGGGAATATCGTCGCAGGGTGGATGAATGCCGCCCCAGATCCTGCTGAGCGAGCACTGATCGCTCGCATCAAAGTACGACGCCCATTGCAGTCGAATGTTCGTGGTCGGGCCGTTCTCAAAGACCAGAAACTCGTTTCTTGACGCTTCAAACTCCCCGAGACCATCGGGAAACCAGGGCGAACCCGTCAGCGCGGTCAGGATCTCAGCCGCCGCCCGACTGAAGGTTGAATGACCCGAGACGTACCCCGCAAAGTTTGGACTCACAAACGTGGGACGTTGGTACGGCCACCAGTTCTCCGCCAGAATCCAACCGCATCCCGCCGTCGAGGTCGCCGGATCGAAAATATAGTCCGGCCCCTTCCAGCATCGCGCCGCGATCTTCCCAATGTTGATGCCATCTTCCCCCAGAAGGTGCGCATGCCGTTCACCGGGGCCCGTGGATTCCTCGGTGAGCATCTCCACCAACTCGGGAACGAGTTTGAGCCCCTGAGCATGGAACCTCGGTAGATCCGGATCCGTCCGCTGACCGTTTTCTGCCATCCAGCGAATTGATGAAATCGGGCGAACGAAGTCGTACCACCCTTTGACGCTCCAGGCGGCGATCGCCGCATCATGCATTCCACCGCCGAGCGCGAAGTAGCTTTTGACATCCCATTCGAGGGCCTCGACCACGGGGCCGGTCCCACCGATTCGCTTTTCCGAACCAAGCGAATCGCTGACTTCGTTGAGCAATACGAACCAGTGTCCGGGCGGCGTCTCGCTCTCCGGACCGTCGGCCCAAAATTCCGCCAACACTCGGGCGTAGTCGCCGCGCGGCACCATCTGCACTGGATACGGCTCGCCAGTCACTGGATTGTTCGGGTAACCGGTTCCGCCATCTCCACCTTCGAAGCGATCATAGAAGCCCGCGAAGTCCTCCGGCGTCGTCGGGATGGTTGCGTTTCCGATCGAATTCGGACTGACGTCGATCATCACACCGTCGGCCGTATCAAGATGAGCGGACCAATAAAGAACCTGTTCGAAGCCTTCGAGAAATCGGATCTGGTCATCGGAACCCACCATGGGTGGAACTCCCGGATCGAGGAACACGGGATACGAGTCGCCATTTCGCTCGTAGTCGATTCGTTGCGCGGGGGTTAGTGAAAATGGACTGACCTGCCCCCACTCGGGCCCGAGAAATTCCGGGTAGCCCCCGATCTCAATGTTTCCCGACTGATCGACGAAGTACTCGAGCGCGAGTGGCTGCCATCGATTCGGTTCGAGGATGCCTTGAGTTCCTGGCTCCGGCGGGACCAGCGGCTCGTTCACCGGCAGATACCACTGATTCGCGTAGTCGTCGACTTCGTTGGCGCCGTCGGTCAATCCGAAGAAAATGTATTCGATCGCGATCCGGTTCCCGACCGCGGACGGCGCATCACCTCGCGTCGCATCGTCATCGGGGTCGAGTCCGAGTTCGAGCATCAGACCCCGGTACGCCGGTTCCATCTCCTTCCAGCCCGGCGAACCCCGAAAGCGATGCCTGAGCAATTGATAGGTGGCGTACGAGATGGCTTCGGACCGAGCCGCCTCCACATCACTCGCCGCAATGACTTCGTTCTCATGAAGCCAAGGTTGGGGACCGTCCTCGAAGACCGCCCACGCATCCCACATTGCCGATGAGATGTGAAAAAGATTCCGAGCATGCACGACCGGCCGCGCGTAATCGTTGCGAATCGATTCGAGCAGGAGATCATTCCAGCGTCGGGCGACCGAAGGATCTTCGGACTGAGCGACGGCGCCCGCCCCCGAGCTCAAGGCAACGATGAGCGACAAGGTTCTCACGAAACATCTGGGCACATGAAAATTCCGCGGAGGGGCCGATCATTGGATCGCCAAAAAGATCTCCTTTGAAAAGTAGCCCACACTCAGGGGGAAGGCGACAAGATGTGGATGATTCCTCGGCTTTTCTGACCGGCATCACGATAGAAGCGTTGCTGCGGGGCATTCCGAGGAACCGACGCTCCTCATCCCCGCGAGTAGGCGTCGTAACCGCTCCCTTTCCTGGGCATTCAGAGCCTTGGCATGGTCATGGCGGTCGGGAGCCTCGCGTGCATGCTTTCGAGCGTGGTCCGACTTTCCGCGCTGATTCGCACTGAGGCTTGAAGCTGAGAGGTCCGAAGCCCCGGAGATTGGCCGATCATCTGACTGATCTGATGATCTGACTGACTCGACAGATCCGGCCTGCATTCGGGCTATCGCGGACGTCCGCCTGCGGGATCATTCCGCCGGCGGATTCCCCGGCGAATCGATCGCATCGAATCCACCAGGAAAATCGACGTCAATCGGAAGATCCGGGACGTCGTCGTAGGGCGCGTCGAATGCGTCAAAGTCGGCCATCGGGAGGTCCGGTGGCTCAAGTGGCTCGACCTCCACGCCTTCCGGAAGCGACTTCAGAAAAATGCGACCGTAGCCCTTGGTCACGATCCGCGGATCAAGCACGACCACGCGGCCCGTGTCATCCGTCGACCGGATGAGTCGGCCGATCCCCTGTTTGAATCGGATCACCGCTCGCGGAACCTGGTCTTCCATGAACGGACGACCACCTTTGGCCTCGATGGCCTCATGTCGAGCCTGGACGATCGGGCGATCTGGCACATCGAATGGCAGCCGCGTGATGATGACGTTTCGAAGGGCCCGACCTCGCACGTCCACGCCCTGCCAAAAACTGGAGACGCCGAAAAGCACGGATCGATCATCCGCTCTGAATCGCTCCAAAAGGAGCCCCCTCGGTCCAGACTCATGCTGGACGAGCACCGGGTGCGAGTGTTCTTCGAGCCGCCCCTTGCAGCGATCCGCGGCTTCTCTCATCGCCGCGTTGCTCGTGAAGAGAACGAACGCGCCACCGTCCGTTGCTCGGACCTGCTCGACGATGCGATCGGTCAATCGATCGAGGTAACTCGCGTCACGAGGCTCGGGCATGTGCGGATCGACGAGGACTTTCATCTGTCTCGCAAAATCGAACGGAGATCCGACCTGCAGCGTCTTTGCCGATTCCGCACCCAATCGGGTGGTCACCAACGAAAAGTCATCGGCCCCCGTCGCCAAAGTCGCACTGGTGCAGATCACCGCACCGTCTCGACCAAACAGATGCTCCCGAAGCACTGGGCCGACATCAACCGCCGCACACGCCACCGTGACGCTGCCACGACCGCCCCGGCGGCGGCGATCCGCACGGGTCACCATTTCGGCCCAGTACACGCACCCTTCGATCCCCTGCTCGATCAGCATCGCCGTTGCTTCGGCGATCTCGGTCGCCCGGGTCGAAAGAGATCCCAACTCCATCTCATCTGCTTCGTTGGCCACTTTCGTTCGGAGAAGTTTGAGGCTTGACGCGAGTTTTCGAAGGGCTGGCGAGAGTGGGTTGTTCACAATCCCGGCTTCGGAGATTCGCACCGAGGCCCCGCCGGCACGCTCAAGCCACGCCGCCAGATCATCGAAGAAGGCGTTGGTCGCGGTCTCAACGGTTCGAAGCGCGACCACGGCGTCTTCGAGGAGCGGATCCGAATCGAGCCGGCCACCGATCGTGGCCAGCACGCCTCGATTCGTTCGTTCGGACAGGAGCATGCGAAGGAGATGCCGCACCCGTCCTTCGGAGATCCGAAGACCGAAGTGCTCCGCCGCGACATCTTCCACCGTATGGGCCTCATCAAGGATCACATGGGTATACGCCGGAAGGAACCCGGCACCACGAATCCGGAGTGCCAGATCACTGAAGAACAGCGCATGGTTACACACCAGAATGTCGGCATTCTCCATCCGGCGTCGGGCCGATTGATAGAAGCACTCGTCATGGGTGGGACATCGTCGGCCCATGCAGTTTCCGCCGTCACTCTGCACGTGGTCCCAGACGCCGGGCCGCTTCAACTGTGGCAGGGTCGCGAGCGTGCCGTCATGAGTCCGCCCCGCCCAACGCTCGATCTGCTGGAGCGAATGCCGTTCCGGCTCGTCGGCCAGAAGCCGAGTCTCGCGTTCGACCGCAAGCCGAAGGCGTCGCTTCGAGAGGTAATTCGATCGCCCCTTCACCAGTACGGCGGTGAACTCGTCTGGCACCAAGGCCCGAAGCAGCGGGAGGTCCTTCTCCATCAACTGCTCTTGCAGGCTGATGGTGTGCGTACAGATGATGATCTTCTCACCGCGATTCCCAAGCACACTGGAGATCGCCGGGATGAGATAGGCGAAGCTCTTTCCGGTGCCGGTCCCGGCTTCGACGAACAGTCGCTCTCGCTTCGACAACGCTTCTTCGACCGCCGTCGCCATCGCGACCTGCTGCGGGCGTGATTCGAAACCCTTGAGTCGTCGAGCGACCGGGCCGTCAGGAGCGAGCATGGAGCGGGCAGGGAGAATCATGAGGAACAACCGAAATCCGTGAAATCAAAGTACCAGCAGTTCCCGACGCGACGGCGGGTTCCGCAAACGCTGCCCGTCAGACAATCAGTTCAGCGGCCGCCGCTTGGGTTCACCCACTTCGCGAGGATACAGCCTCGGTACCGGCCGATTCTTCTCGATGACCACGACTCGGCCGGTCGTCGTCGGATAGACGCCAACCACCGCCGCATGCAACTTGTGGAGCGCCTGTTTCGACTCCTCAATCTCGGCTTCCGCCTTCGCGCCCTTGATGGCGAGAACGAGCCCGTCGGGATGGGCGAGCGGCACGGCGTATTCCGCCAGAACATTGAGGGGGCCCACGGCTCGAGCGGTGACGATGTGATACGACTCCCGTTGGACCGGGTCACGCCCCATCGATTCCGCCCGATCGTTGGCGACCTGCACTCGTTCGAGCCCAAGTGAATCGGCGGTCTCCGCGAGAAATCTCGCCTTCTTCCCGGTCGTCTCAAGAAGGGTAATGGCAAGGTCCGGCTGGACACAGGCGAGGACCATTCCCGGAAGCCCCCCGCCGGATCCGATGTCGATCAATCGTGTGGTTTCGCCGATTTTCTCGCGCATCTCCAGCACCCACGGGAGCAGGGTCAGGCTGTCCAGAACGTGCCGTGACCACACTTCCTCCGGCTCGCGAATGGCCGTGAGGTTCATCCGGGCATTGGCCTCGTAGAGGAGTTCGAGGTACCGGCCGATCCGGGCGAGATCATCGGGTTCAAAGTGAACCTCGGCCGCAGAGGCAGCAGCGAGGAAAGATTCCGGTGGCGTGGCAAAGGTGGGTTCGTTCATGGGAAGAGAGGGTGTACCACGACTGGCGTCGGCCTGCGTAGGCAGGCGGTGTCAGCCAGTACCGGCGACCTCCCATCGTTCCATCCGGCGTGGCCGACGAAGTCCAACATTGAGGACCAGACCGATCATCAACCACGCCGTCAGAAGGCTCGATCCACCGGCGCTCACGAACGGCAGCGTCATCCCCGTAATCGGGAGCAGACCAATGGTCATTCCGGTGTTGATCACCATCTGGGAGATCAGCAGAGTGACCAGACCGGTCGCCAATAGCCGCCCAAAGAGATCCCGCGCGAGGGCCGCCACCACGAAGCCCGCCGACGCCAGAAGCAGGAATAGCGACCAGATGACGATGCTTCCGAGAAGCCCCCACCGACACGCCACCACCGCGAAGATCATGTCGTTGTGCTCTTCGGGAAGGTGATTGAAACGAAGCAAGGTCGCCGCATGATCGCGGCCGACCCCCGTCAGTCCCCCGGCCCCCACCAGCGTCATCGCGCGATCACCCTGATAGCCGATGTCATCCCGATAGCGGTCGTCCCCCTCGATCTGCGCGATGAGGGCTTCGATTCGATCCTGTTGGTGATCCTTGAGGTATCCCCGCACCGGCGTAAAGAGCACCGCAGAAATGGCCAGAGCGCCGCTCAGCGTCAGAATGGAGAGATGCGAGATCTTTGCCCCCGCCACCAGCAAGAGGGCGAGCAAGGTCGGGACAAAGAGCAAGGCCGTTCCGAGGTCGGGCTCCAGCAGAATCAGGCCCATGGGAATGGCCGTGACCACGAATGGCAGCATGAAGCCTTGTAGGGACCGCACGTTCCACCGAAGGCGGAACCATGCCGCCAGTGCCAGGACCCACACGACCTTCGCCAATTCCGAAGGCTGCAGGTCGGTGATCCCAAGGTTGATCCAACGCCGGGCACCGTTGTAAGGACGAACCAGCCAAGTCGGAATGAACGGGATCAGCACGAAGAGAAGCAGCCCGGTGACCAGTACGCATAATGCCGGCACCCATCGGCGCAGCCGTCGGTAATCCGGCGAGGCCGCCATGACCGCCACAAGGAGTCCGAGCGGAAGGAACATCGCCTGCTTCCGCGCGAATCCAGGCTCGGTGGTATCGATCGCGATGATCCCAATCACGTTGAGCGTGAGTGCCGAGAGCACGACGATCCAGGCGGCGGTGGCCCAGCGAATTCGCCCGGCCTGCAGATCGCGATGCGATTCATGAAGTTCGCGAGCGGTGAACGCCGCCCGCTCCGGGCGAGCGGGGTCGTGGACGCGGGTGGCCGAGGTGATCGCTGGCTCGCTCAATCGTCGCCGCCTTCACCAGAGACGACCCGCTCGGACACCAGGTCCTCAGGCGAAAAGAAGGCGACTGGATCAACGATTCCCGCTTCGAATGGGAGGGCATCCAACCAGTCGAGGCGACGGATCTCCGGATCGATCCGGTCCAGTGCCTCGGTGCCGAGATATCCTTCGGCGGCCAGCGCTCTGATCAATTGCGCGGCGACCGGCCCGCCCGCTCGGCCGCCAGAATTCCCGTTTTCGACAATGACTGCGAACGCGTATCGCGGTTCCCGCTCGCCGGCTGGTGTCACCATCCCCGCGTACCAGGCGTGAGAAGCCTCGCCCGTCACCTGTGCCGTGCCGGTCTTCGCCCAGACCGTCGGTGCGGCATCGCCGAGGTCGGAGAAATCGAGGATGTCTTCTCGCCGACGATTTTCCAGCCAGAGTTGGCTGGCGGTCCCTTCCTTGGCGGACTTCCGCATTCCCGCCAACGCGATTCGAACTGCTTCGCGACTCCACTCACCGGGATCGACCTCCGCCGTGGGGTCATCTTGAAGCACCAGAACAGGCTCGACCCCACCGCCCTGCTTGGCAAGACGGGCGTAGGCGGTCGCGGCGTGCAATGGCGTCCAAGCCACCGACCCTTGCCCGATACCGAAGAGCATGCGTCCGATCTCGGTGTCATCGGGGATAAACGTCCCGGAACTCGCGTTGGCGAGGCCGGGGCCATGCGCCGCTTCCAGCCCAAACGCGCGATACCAGTCGTGCATCGCTTTAGGACCGAGGGTGTCGGCGATCGTGCAAAAGTAAA
>ERZ887942.1069-NODE-1069-length-20113-cov-8.614269_pt1 | contig 20113 bp, 17 predicted proteins | sample MGYA00521099_ERZ887942 | MGnify/ENA primary metagenome ERZ887942 (study PRJEB32303, sample SAMEA104408605) | aquatic metagenome | biome: Brackish water; feature: Pelagic; material: water | place: Baltic Sea | collected 2014-06-07T06:48:00 | depth 16,251 m ...
CCGGCCAAATAGTAAAGGCATATACGTATCGCAGATTAATCATATCTAGCTACTGGTTCACCCAATCAAATACCGAAATTCATAAGATCTCACCGTCCAGGTTTTACTACGTCATGCAATGCAACAAATTCTTGCTTAGAGTCAGGATTGCTCAAAAAATCGCATTTCACCCGAAACACCGACAAAAGGTTTTCTTTGGTTATCACCGATTGCGTATCGGCAAATGCATGTACTCGACCCGCCTTGAGTAAAACAACTCGATCGGCGCAGCTCATAGCCATGTTTATATCGTGTAGTACGACGAGCACTGAAAAGTCGTTACCTACCAACTTAAGCAACAACTCCAGTAGCAATCTTTGGTGGGCCAAATCAAAATACGACGAGGGCTCATCTAGAATAAGCAAGCGCGGTAGTTTAGCTGCCTGCCAAACTTGCGATAACACCCTTGCTAACTGAATACGTTGTTGCTCGCCACCAGAAAGGTTGGGATACAATTTTTTGGACAACCCCTGCGCATCCAGCTCGTTCAATACTTCGTCAACGATCGCCGCATCTATCTCACGACCAGTGTTGTGAGGAATACGCGAAAGATCAGCCACTTCTCGCCCAGTAAACGGAAAGCTCAGTAGCGACTGCTGCGGTAACACGGCCAAATGTCTTGCCAACGACTGGGGATGCCATTTACTAATAGCGTTACCGTGAAACCTTACTGAACCCGACTGCGGTGTTTGCTCTCCTGTAATAGTGCTAATGAGCATACTCTTACCACTACCATTTGGGCCGAGCAAAGCAACTATTTCTCCCCGTTGAATATCAAGGCTGACGTCATCAAGCAATCGTTTGCCTGCAATTTCTACAGAAATATTCCTAATTTCTAACATTAGCAAAACTGTTTTGTCTTAATAACAGAATAAAGAACGGAACTCCTAAAAGTGCAGTTATCACGCCAACCGGTAACTCAGCTGGTGCAATTACCACGCGCGCGAGTAAATCGGCCATGACGAGGAGCGAACCGCCAAGCAAGCCCGAGGCAGCTAACAGTATCCTATTGTCAGGTCCGGAAACTAAGCGAACCAAATGCGGCACAATTAATCCTACAAATGTAATATTTCCAACCATCGAGGTACAAACGCCTACGCCCAGCGCAGTTAGAAAAATCAATCGGCGCTTTAATTTCTCCACCGGCACACCCAGATGCCGCGCTTCGGATTCACCCAGTAGCATTGCATTTAGATTGACAGCCTGGCGATTCAATAACAGTAGAAAGGCAAAAAGCATTCCCATCCCTAGCTGTACACGATCCCAATCTGCCAAATCCAAATTTCCCATTTGCCACAAGCTCATGCGTCGCAACATTTCGTTGTCCGCGATAAACCCCATCAAATTATTTAGCGCGGCGGCTAAAGCACTGATTGCTATACCAACTAGCAACATGGTAGATACCGACGTACCTCGAGGTCCAGCGGATAAACGATACACTAACCAAGCTGCCAGACTACTACCAACGAACGCTCCAAACGCGATCATAGATAAGCCAGCGAACCCACTACCAAGGGCAAGCGAAGACCCAAACACAATAACTAAACTCGCGCCAGTCGACGCACCCGCACTAACCCCTATCAAACTTGGATCCGCTAGAGGGTTGCGAAACAATCCCTGTAATACGGCACCTGACATTGCCAATACCACGCCCACCAACATTGATAACAGTACTCTCGGAAGTCGAATTTCTCGAAGAATCATCCAATCTTGTGTGTTTGTATGAATATCAAATATGACCAAGGGCGAAATGTTGGTAGAACCTATAAATAAGGCTGCTAGGGCACAGCATGGCGCGGCAAGCCCTAGCAACCAAATTAGTTGTCTACCCGTCAACAAACGCATTTTGCTGGTCACCAATCTCGCAAGACTAAAAGCTTAAGCGAACACCTGCATACGCATTTCGGCCAGCTGAATTAAATCCTGTGACTTCCTGATAGTCCTCATCGGTAAGGTTCTCGATCCGCCCAAATAGCTGCCAGGCATCGGTTAATCGGAAGTTTGCGCTGACATCTAACACTTGATAATCATCTAACGGTACTAGACCAACCCCAAATATCTGATCAAATGCATCGTTTGCTATTCGATAATTAGCTAGTAATTTCAGATTGTTATCGTCACTGTTAAATCTCAACCCCAAATTTGCAAGCTGCTCTGGTCGACGAGCTCGAGTAATGCCTTCAGGGGTTTGAGTTTCGTTATAAGTAAAGTTTGCCGTAATACCAAAATTCGCTCCAATCGGAATATCCAACTCAAATTCGACACCGGTTGACTCACTACTCCCAGTCGCTTGTAAATACCCGCTAAAACCGATGAGATCAAAGAATATTTCGTCTTCAATTTGTTGATCAAAATAGGTCAACTTAATTGCAGCTCCACCCGCAAACAGATACTCAACTCCAACATCAATGCCTTGGCTGGTTTCTTCCTGCAAGTTCAAACCTGCCGCATTTCCGAAAGCAAAGGGCCCAAAGTTATAAGCCAATTCGGCCAGACTAGGTGCACGAAAGCCATTGCCAAAAGTACTACGCAGTTTAAAGGTATTCCCGTTATCGAGATCCTGCACATACGCCGCCGAAAGACGCCAGCTGGTATGCGTGCCAAAATCGCTGTTATCATCTCGACGAGCGCCAGCTGTAAAGAATAATCGATCGTCAAAGGAATGCTGATATTCCAAAAATAACCCTTTTTGATCCCGGTCCGATTCATCACCCGTGGCGGTGATTTCATATTTTTCATAATCTGCGCCGAACACTATAGTTTGCGAATCACCGAAGCCGTATGAACCTAAATATTCCAACTCACTGGTTTCTCCCATGGTCGCAAATGACTTTACGCCTGACTGCAATATCTCTCGATCTATATCGGTCTTGGCATAGGAAATAGAGTGATCCCCCAATACAGTCTTATACTCCAGTTTCAATTTAGCATTTTGTTGTTTAGAAAATGCCTCACACGCATCTACCGACGGAAAGCCGCAGTTGTCGAACTCGGTATCGGCGTCAATATCGCGCAAGACTAAAGATGCCCGCACAGCTTTGCTAATATTCCAACCTAATTTGGCATGGATAGTCGTATTTTTATAACCATCATCATCCCTCAAACTGGTGTCATCGACACGCGCATTGAAGCCATCACTTTCATTGCGTGTGATAGCAAGAGAATAATCCATAGCGTTACTCCCTCCGGATAATCGAGCGGCTGTGTTAACAGTCCCATAAGAACCTGATTCGATAGAAACACCTCCTGCCATCGTTTCACCAGCAGATCGGGTAATAATATTTACTACCCCTCCAGCATCAGCTCCATACATAAATGCCTGCGGTCCACGCAGAACTTCAACACGCTCCACGTCGTAGCTGGACAATAAATTTTCGATCTGCGGCCCAATCTGCGTGCTCGTTGGGTCCGACATATTGACCCCGTCTATCAACACCATAGTTCGAAAACCTTCTTCGCCGCGAATCCTCAAAGCGGTCGCTTTGCCCTGTCCACCACTATTGCTAACTGCAATACTGGCTTCGGTTCTCAAGAGGTTAGCTATTGAGCTATACCCTTTAAGTTCAAGCTCTTCGCGATTAATAATAGTGACTGAAGTCGCTATTTGTCTCATCGGCACCTCAATACGGCTAGAAGTAACCGTTAACTCATCGTAGACATTTTGATTTTTTGATTGCGCCAGCGTCAACTCAGCACCGCTTAATAGTGCCAAAGACGCAGCTATAGGTAAGTATTTCACAAGATAGTTCCTCAGGTTAAAGTTGCACTGAGGGAGAGATTACGGGGGGAACAAGAACAAGATTGAACACCCGCGACAAAGCCCTCCGCTTCATCATTACAAGTTACCTGTTGGCCGGTGTCGGGCTTAACGCGATGCGCTTTACCGTTGCGGGGGCAGCGAGGGAAATCCTATAGAGGACACCCTACTTCCCGTTTACCCTTTGTCGTAACACATGATCGTAATAAGCTGCGAACAAGCAATTACGCAAAGGCACCATCAGGTAGGGGAATCTTACGGAACAAACAACGCAGGCACAAGCGCCGATCAGGGTGAACAAAGCTCGCTCACAATTATCGGATATACTAAAACGATTCCTACAGGCGAGCGAACCCTATGTGAACCCTACAAGTTATTTGGTCAGATTCTCTTCTAACTCGGCTAACCTTGCCTCTAATAGCTCCAATTTTGCTCGTGTTTTTGCCAGTACGCCCGTTTGAATATCAAACTCTTCGCGACTAACCACATCCAACTCCTCTAACTTACTTTTCATAAGCGCTAGCGAATTGTCTTTTATCGCATCTGCCATCCCAGTAGGCATAGCTTTTCGACCAATTTCAAGGATTGAATCTATAACGTCTTGAGGCTTTTCCATGAACGTAAATATAGCAAAAGATTGCTATCTCAGTTAACAATACTCGATGTATATGCCAATCAATGCAATAAACCCTTTCGCTGAAAATAGAAAAAAGGGGCGCCTAGGGCGCCCCTTAAAGCAGCTAACAATTAGCTGGAGGAGGAGAAACTTATCATTGCCCGCTAGTGAATTCTGGGTAAGCTTCCAGACCACATTCAGCAATATCCGCGCCCGCATATTCTTCTTCTTCGGAGATACGGATACCTATAGTCACTTTAATTAGCAGCCACACAATCGAGCTGGTTATGAATACCCAACCGAAAATTGTTGCAGCACCGATTAACTGACCAGTAAAGCTTGAGCCATCATTTGTTAATGGTACTAATAACAAACCAAGCAGACCTACCACACCATGCACAGAAATCGCACCGACTGGATCATCAATCTTAAGTTTGTCTAAAGTTACAATCGAGAATACAACCAATGCACCGCCTAGGCCACCAAATAGGGTCGCTTGTAGCGCGGTTGGTGTAGAAGGTTCTGCTGTTATCGCCACCAATCCTGCCAAAGCACCGTTCAGCGCCATTGTCAGATCAGCTTTACCAAACATAATGCGAGCAATTATTAATGCTGCTATTAATCCTCCAGCGGCTGCTGCATTCGTGTTCATAAACACAACGGCCACACTATTAGCAGACTCGACTGAGGAAGTCGCCAGCACCGAACCACCATTAAAGCCAAACCAACCCAACCACAATATAAACGTACCTAAAGTAGCCATTGGTAAGTTAGCTCCTGGCATCGCTTTTGCTTTACCATCAGCACTATACTTACCTTTACGTGCACCTAGTAGCAACACCCCTGCAAGCGCAGCGGCCGCACCTGCCATATGCACAATCCCTGAACCAGCAAAGTCGGAGAAACCAAGATCACCAAGCGTATATAGACCAAAAACAGCCTCACCACCCCATGTCCAGTTTCCTTCCATGGGATATATAAATCCTGTCATGACTACTGCAAACACCAAGAAGGCCCACAGTTTCATGCGCTCAGCTACAGCGCCAGAAACAATAGACATTGCTGTCGCAACAAAAACGACCTGAAAAAAGAAATCCGCCGATGGCGCATAGGTCGCAGGTTCTTCTGCACCTGTAAAGCCGTCGCCAGTAATACCACTCAATACAGCGCTTCCTAAATCTGGGTACATAATCGCGTACCCACAAAGCATATACATGGTGCAAGCCACTGCATATAACGCAATATTTTTAGTTAAAATTTCAGTAGTGTTTTTTGAACGTACTAGACCAGCTTCAAGCATCGCAAAACCAGCGGCCATCCACATTACAAGCGCTCCACACATCAAAAAGTAGAAGGTATCAAGCGCGTACTGCGTTTCAATAATTTGATTTTGTAACAAATCCATGGGTTTTCTCCACGTAAGGATTAATTGATTAAAATTTATTTGGCGTCTAGTTAAAGAGCTTCATCGCCAGATTCGCCGGTACGGATACGAATGACTTGATCAAGATCCATAACAAAAATCTTGCCATCACCAATTTTTCCGTTGTTAGCTGAACTTGAAATAACTTCAACTGTTTGATCGAGCAGATCATCAGACACCGCGACTTCGAGCTTAAGCTTTGGCATAAAATCGACGCTATATTCAGCGCCACGATATAATTCCGAATGGCCCTTTTGTCGACCAAAACCTTTTACTTCGCTGACCGTCATGCCCTGAATGCCGATGCCTGACAATGCATCTCGAACATCGTCAATTTTGAAGGGTTTGATCACCGCAATTACTAATTTCATATTTACCTCCGGTAGATAAGCGGGGCACAAAGAAGATATGCCTCACCTATTTATTAATAGTTATAAGAAAGGCCTGTAAATGGACAAAACCAGGAAGATACTCGATACAATTTGGGGAATACTCATTTTTCAATACCTCAGACTTAATTAAATTGATTTACGATTCGCAAATTTGTTAAATGACAAGCTCAACTACAAAACGAATGCCAGCGACATTGTAGTTAAAGCAGGAAGCGTGCCAATTCATAAGTCCTTGAATATCAAACGGTTTAATTTGAATCGATGTTTTTGTGCCCTAAGTAAGTGCGCATTTATCCTATGCACCAAGATGATTGCCTCCTTCTGGTGCATCACGTTTTTGAATTTCTAACACCGACTAGAAACTGCACCCATAAAAAAAGCCCCGTGGTTAAACGGGGCTTTTAAATCGTTTTGGAAAGCTTTATTTAATCGGCTTCCTTCGCTTCTGCAGGTGCCGGATTCACTTCCTTCATACTAAGGCGAATACGACCTTGCTTGTCCACTTCCAAGACTTTTACTTCAACTGAATCACCTTCACTCAGATGATCACTAACATTATCCACACGTTCTTCTGAAATCTGAGATATGTGTACCAAGCCATCTCGACCCGGTAAAATGTTAACAAAAGCCCCAAAGTCCATAAGCTTAACAACCTTGCCTTTGTAGATTTTATTAACTTCAACATCCGCGGTGATTTCTTCAATACGGGCTTTTGCCGCTTGGGCAGCCGCATTGTCATTTGAAGCGATGCTAACGGTCCCATCATCATTAATATCGATCACGGCACCAGTTTCTTCGCAAATTGAACGAATAACCGAACCACCCTTACCAATAACATCCCGGATTTTCTCTGGGTTGATTTTGATTAGCATAATTCGTGGAGCGTAATCAGACATTTCTTCACGCGGAGAACTAATGACCTTACCCATTTCGTCAAGAATATGTAATCGAGCTTCTTTAGCCTGATCCAACGCGAGCTCCATTATTTGCTCAGTAATACCATCAATCTTGATATCCATCTGTAAAGCAGTTACCCCACCCGGTGTTCCTGCTACTTTAAAGTCCATATCACCTAAGTGATCTTCATCACCGAGAATATCAGTCAATACCGCAAATCGGTCACCATCCTTAATCAAACCCATCGCAACACCAGCAACTGGAGCCTTGGTTTTTACACCAGCATCCATCAATGCGAGGCTAGTACCACACACAGATGCCATTGAGCTAGAACCGTTAGATTCTGTAATCTCAGACACAACCCGCAGTACATATGGAAACTCCTCAGCTGTAGGCAAAACAGCGGTGACACCACGACGAGCTAATCGACCATGACCGATTTCACGGCGCTTAGGTGATCCTACTCGTCCTACTTCGCCCACACAGTACGGAGGAAAGTTATAGTGCAACATAAACCGATCACGCACTTCACCTTCTAATGCATCAATAATCTGTGCATCACGATCGGTACCAAGTGTGGTCACAACGAGCGCTTGAGTTTCACCACGCGTAAAGAGCGCTGAACCATGAGCTCTTGGTAAAACACCAGTTTGGACAGAAATTGGCCGAACTGTACGAGTATCTCGGCCATCGATACGTGGCTCACCACTCAATATACGACCACGTACCACTTGTTTCTCTAGGGTTTTGACTGCGCCCTTAATTTCTCCAGCGGCTAACTCATCAGTTTCTTCACTGATCAGCTGTTCAGCAACCAAATCTTTTACTGCAGACACTAGGTCTTGACGCTTTTGTTTATCAGCAGTTTGATACGCTTCTGTCATTCCGGCTTCAGCAATTCCAGCAACCGTTGCAGCCAACTCAGTATTTGCCACCGGCGCTTCCCAAGCCATCGGTTCGGTACCAACTTCGGCTGCCAATTCGGCAATTGTATCGATCGCAGTTTGCAATTGCTCATGACCGAACATTACAGCGCCGAGCATCACATCTTCCGCCAATTCCTTAGCTTCGGATTCAACCATTAGCACTGCGCCTTCTGTACCTGCTACAACCAAATCCAACGCAGACTGTTCAGTCAGTTGAGTTGCTGATGGATTGAGCACATAGTCGCCCTCAATATAGCCAACTCGAGCTGCACCAATTGGTCCGTTAAATGGGATGCCAGAAATAGCCAAAGCTGCTGAGGTCCCAACCATCGCAACGATTTCAGTATCGATCTCTGGATCAACTGACAGAATAGTACAAACGACCTGAACGTCATTACAGAATCCTTTCGGAAACAATGGACGAATCGGTCGATCAATAAGACGACAAGTCAGAATAGCTTTTTCTGAAGGTCTACCTTCACGTCGGAAGAAACCACCCGGAATACGACCGGCGGCATAAGTACGTTCTTCAACATCAACGGTTAGTGGCATAAAGTCACGTGGTTTAGCATTGCGAGAACAAACAACGTTCACCATAATTTGGGTTTCACCCAAACTGGCAATTACTGAACCCGCAGCCTGACGTGCTATTTCGCCCGTTTCCAATCGAAATTCGTTTTGACCATACTGAAAGGTCTTAGTTATTTTCATCTATTATTCCTCTTAAGCGCTTTATTTACGCAAGCCGAGGCGCTTGATCACGTCACGGTATCGTTCGATATCTTTGCTCTTCAAATAGTCCAGCAACTTGCGACGTCGGCTAACTAACCGAAGCAAACCCTGGCGAGAGTGGTGATCGTGGATATGTTCTTTAAAGTGCGGAGAGAGATCCGCGATCCTTTCGGTCATTAGTGCGATTTGCACTTCTGGTGAACCTGTGTCCGTATCAGAGCGTTTATAGTCAGCAACGACTTTACCTTTATCTTCGGCGGTTAATGCCATGATTTTCCTCTTGAATTGCTTGAAAGCAACAGCCCTGAAATACAACCAGAGAGCCGTACGCTCCATGCCCCGGAATGTACCGGGATAATCGCAACAGGCCTATCCTGTTGACTGATGACGACTCCAACCAAATAAACAATTCTAACTGGATGGTCGTCGAAGTCTTTATCGACCCCTATTCTGTGGTAACACCCGAACAGGACATTACCGTAAAGACGGACTATCATTAGTCCAAAATTAAATACCCAAACCTTGCATTAGACGCTAGGCTCGGGCGCGCGTATTCTACCTCCACCACTATTGCACCACAAGCACCTAAAACCACTAATTTTACCGATTAATCAAAGGCTTCTGTTCGTTTAGACTTTCCGATCAATATACAAGCTTAGGAATTTTTAAGGTCAAAATTCAGGTCTCTGACATATACCTAATGGACAAACTCTAGTTACTCAGCATCGAATAGTATTATTGCGATTTTTAGTAGCACTAATCTGAATCGACCTTATACTAACAAGGTATCCACAAAACAGGACCCGCTCAAGGTTAACCTTATGATTTTCAAACAATTATTTGACCAAACCTCCGCAACATTTTCGTATCTTCTTGCCGACGAAGTCTCACGCAAGGCTATATTTATCGATACAGTTTATGAACAACATGAGCGCGACCTGTCTCTGATAAGAGAGTTGGATTTAGTATTATTGACTTGTTTGGAAACCCATTGTCACGCTGACCATGTGACGGGCGCCTGGTTACTCAAATACACAACCGATTGTGAAATCATGGCATCCGAACACTCAGGCATAGAGTTACTGGATAAAAACTTACGCGGTGGAGCCAAGATCAAATTTGGCAAAGAAATATTAAATGTCATCGAAACCCCGGGCCATACCAATGGATGTATTAGCTTTGTCACTGAAGATAAATCAATAGTTTTTACAGGAGATAGCCTTCTAGTTCGTGGCTGCGGGCGCACCGATTTTCAGGAAGGTTCAGCCAAGCAGTTGTATCATTCGATCAAAGAGGGGCTGTTTGCCTTGCCTGATGACTGCATAGTCTACCCCGCGCACGATTACTCAGGTCGCACTGCGAGCACAATTGGAGAAGAGAAGAAGTTAAACCCTCGTATCGGTGGGCAAGCAAACGAAAACGACTTTGTCGGGTACCTAGAGAATATGCAACTACCGCATCCCAAAAAACTCGAAGTAGCTGTGCCTGCGAATGTAAGAGCTGGTCGACCGAAAGATGATCAATTACCAAAACAACCAGACTGGGGTCCCGTGGTCGTGTCTTATAGCGGAGTGACCGAAATTTCCCCGCAGTGGGTCGCCAGCCATATGGAAGAGGTACATATATTGGACGTTCGCACCGCAATAGAAGCTGCCGAAGAACAAGCGAGAATTTACCGTGCGCAACTAATCCCAATCAATGAACTTCGCGATCGAGTTAATGAAGTTCCAAAAGACAAACCAGTCGTAACAATCTGCCGGTCTGGTAAAAGATCTGTTTTAGCGGCGAACATTTTGCGTGAATTGGGCTGGAAAGAAATCGCAAATATTAGTGGTGGCCTACTGCGTTGGTATGAAGAAGGCCTTCCAATAGAAGCCTAAACACACTTACGATCTCTACTACCAACCGATAGTTTAACTTTTCTGAACAGACCTCCTGACGGACTGGGTTATCCAGCAACTAAATCACAAACAGAATGAACAATAAAAGGTTCGATATATGAAAAGCCTTAGTATTCTATTTTTAGGCCTAGTCGCCTTTGTAGCTGGCAGCGCAACTGCAGCTACCACAGGCATACCAACCAAAACTCAGCAGTACCAATTTCAATCGTATGGTGACGGAATTAGTATAGCGCTTAGCGAAGCCGATATCCCTGATCTGCAGGCCACTTCAGTATTAGTCAAGATGCACGCGGTTTCACTCAATCATCGCGACCTTAGCATGTTGGATGGCCAATCACGCTCCACTGCCGAACAGTTGGCGGGTATAGTTCCGGTCTCTGACGGTGCTGGCGAGGTGATTGCCATCGGCTCGTCGGTGACTGAATTTCAGGTAGGCGACCGAGTAATGACCGCATTTTTTGAGAACTGGTTGGAAGGTGATCTAACACCAATAGCAAGAGCAACCGTTCGAGGCAATCCAGCCAACGGTGTGCTTTCAAAATTTTTAGTTAGCCCGGAAACCGGTCTCATAAAAATCCCGGATCACCTAAGCTACACTGAAGCTTCAACCCTGCCATGCGCTGCGTTAACCGCATGGAATGGATTATTCAAGTTTACCGCTCTAAAACCAGATCAGTATGCTTTACTTGAAGGTACCGGTGGCGTTTCAATTTTTGGTTTACAGTTTGCCTACGCTATTGGTGCAAGACCAATAATAACCAGCTCATCAGACGAAAAACTAATGCGCGCACAAGGTCTGGGCGCATTTGGTACCGTGAATTACAGAAAACATGCTGACTGGGAACAGCAAGTTCGCACGCTAAGTGCCGGACACGGTGTGAATTCTGTACTGGAAGTCATCGGTGAAGCAACCATTGCAAAGGCCTTTGCAAGCTTGGCACCAAATGGACATATCGCGATTATTGGTGGGCTCTCAGGGGCGCGTTCTACGGAATTCACCCCTGAGGCGATCCAAAACAAAGGATTTCGTGCCACACAGTTTCTAGTTGGTTCTCTCTCCGACTTTGAAAAAATGAATGAATTTATAGTTGAACACCAATTGCATCCAATTGTGGACAGAGAGTTTACATTCGAACAAGCAAATGAAGCCTTTGCTTTCATGCGTAGCGGAGAACATTTTGGTAAAATCGTCATTCGAATAGATTGAAGGAATCTCCGAATTATCTATTGAACGTATGCGGTCAACATTGCAGAATCCCGGCTGCGGCATAACTTTACTCGAGAATACTTACTAATATGGAACAATTAACATCGTTTACGCCACCACATAGAATATTAATGGGCCCGGGACCATCGGACGTACCTCAACGCATATTAGATGCGAGCGCTAGGTCAACAATTGGCCACCTGGATCCTAAGTTCATTGATCTAATGGATGAGATCAAACTGCTGCTTCAGTTTGCCTTCCAAACGAACAATCGGCTCACCATGCCAATTTCCGCACCTGGCTCAGCTGGGATGGAAGCGTGTTTCGTGAATCTAGTCGAACCAGGCGAGAAAGTACTGGTGTGTATCAATGGCGTGTTCGGAATGCGTATGGTAGAAAATGTTGAACGATGCGGTGGTATCGCCATTACAGTAAACGATGATTGGGGCAAACCTGTAGATCCGCAGAAAGTAGAAGATGCGTTAAAAGCTGACCCAGAAATAGGAATTCTTGCCTTTGTGCACGCAGAAACATCTACTGGAGTTCGCTCCGATGCCGCCACGATTGCCGCGATTGGTAAAGCCCACGACTGCCTAGTAATAGCTGATACCGTCACCGCTGTGGGAGGCATAGAAGTTGATCTGGATAAATGGCGTATAGATGCAAGTTACTCAGGAACACAAAAGTGCCTCTCTTGTTTGCCAGGTATCTCACCTGTTAGTTTTAGCGCAGAAGCCGAAGCAAAGCTTACTAATCGAAAACAAAAAGTACAAAGCTGGTTTTTAGACATGAACTTGATCATGGCCTATTGGGAAGGTGATGCTGGACGCAGCTACCATCATACCGCTCCGATCAATGCTCTTTATGCACTTCACGAATCACTAATCATGCTTCAAGAAGAAGGCCTACAGGCAGCATGGACACGTCATTGGGCAATGCACGAAAAACTTAAGAACGGATTAAGAGAATTAGGTATCGGCTTCTTGGTTGATCCCGATTACCGACTTCCACAACTAAACGTGGTTTTTATTCCTGACGGTGTTGATGACGCTTCAGTGCGCAATCAGCTGCTTGAGGACTACGATATTGAAATCGGAGCTGGCCTTGGCGGCCTAGCAGGTAAAGTTTGGCGAATTGGCCTAATGGGGCATTCAGCCACTGAAGAAAATGTCGACGCTTGTGTTGGAGCATTAACTAAAATCATGGGGTAAATTGCCCATCCACAATCTCTTGTTTTTAAACGATCGATGACGGTTTTTAAAAACACAAAAAGCCTAGGCGACTAACGTTGCGTAGGCTTTTTAAATTTAACCGCTCTAAGCTCAGCTAAAACCAAGATCAGCGTGCTCAGCAAACATTTTTCTAGGTTTCAATAATCCTTCTTCTGACCAGTAGATAACGCCGAGAAAAATTCGACTATCTGTGTAGGCCCGAACCAACCCAGCCACGACTGGCAAGTCAGTTTTTAATTTTCGACCGTGTAACAAGCCTACTGCCTGCTCATTAGTAACCACCAGTTCTGGCAATGGATTAACTGCTAGATCGCTATTATAAAGCAATTCATCGCGTTCCTCTGGTGTCATTGCGTTTAAAGTATCCAGAGTGACCGCATCTTGAACTTTTAGCTCACGCACTCCCATCCTCCGCAACGCAGTTATATGCGCACCGCAGCCTAATGCTTCACCCAAATCACTGGCAAGCTGACGGACGTAAAAACCACCACTCGATTTAACTTCAACTTGCAGAACATCTGGCTCGATCAATTCTGCGCTTAGCTCATACACTTCCATCTGACGTGCCGCTCGCTCAACCTGCTTACCTGCACGAGCTAATTTATATAATGGCTTTCCATCCTGTTTTAGTGCGCTAAACATTGGCGGGGTTTGGTTAATCTTGCCACGGAATGCGGCCAATTCTGCATCCACGTTACGCTGGGAAACATCAACATCTCTTGTACTAGTCACAGTCCCATCACTATCTAGAGTATCGGTCGTAACGCCCAACTTCAAAGTAGCGAGGTAATGTTTATCGGTATGTAGGAAGTACTCAGCAAACCTCGTTGCGTTTCCTAGACAAATCGGCAACAAACCGGTTGCTAGTGGATCAAGACTACCTGTATGACCCGCTTTATTTGCACTGAATAGCCTTTTACTCGCTTGTAGCACCCGATTAGAACCCACACCGGTCGGCTTATCTAATAGCAATATGCCATTAATGTCTCTACCGGATTTTCGCTTTCCTACCATGCACTATCTAAAACGTAAAAGAACCCCTGAAGCCAAGACTAGCCTTCTTGTTCTTTACTATCCGTCCGACTCTGGTTCTGCAGGCTGCACGGAATCAATAAGTGCAGTTAAATCCGAAGCTCTTTGAACGTTATAATCATATTCAAAATGTAATTCAGGGCAACGTCGCAAATCCATGGCCTTGGCCAACCGGCTGCGCAAAAACCCACTAGCACGTCCAATACCTTCGAGTATATCTTCGATATCCTGATCAGTTGCCTTCGTCATTTTCGTTACAAAAACGTTCGCATGCCGACAGTCTGAACTAACACGAACTTCAGTAACGGTTAAACCCGCCACACGAGGATCGTTGACCTCGGAACTAAGTAGTTGGGCCAAGCCCCGCTGCACTGAACCTGCAATACGTTCATGACGTCCAAATTCTTTAGGCATTGTTTTATAAGGAATTGATATTTAAAGCTAACGAAAAGAGTCTACTTTAAGTAACTCTCTACTCTAGCGTAGCTTCGTGCTCAGTTTCTTCGAACATCTCAAACTGGTCACCCACTTTTATATCATTGTAATTAACAATACCAATACCGCACTCAGTACCCGCTTTTACTTCAGAAACATCATCTTTAAAACGTCTCAAAGAATCAATCTTACCCTCAAAAATGACCACATCATCGCGTAATACTCGCACCTTTGCATTACGGCGTGCCGCTCCTTCGGTAACAAAGCAACCAGCAATAGATCCTATTTTTGGCGCTCGAAAAACGTCTTTTACTTCGACATAACCAATAATATTTTCTCTAATAATTGGCGCAAGCATCCCGACCATCGCCGTTTTGATATCATCAACCACATCATATATAACGCTGTAGTATCGAATTTCTACGTTTTCCGCCTCAGACAATTTACGCGCTGAAGCATCTGCACGGACATTAAAACCAATCATCAACGCACTCGATGCAATTGCCAAATTAACGTCTGATTCATTGATACCACCAACCAATCCATGTACGACGTTAACGCGAACTTGCTCGGTAGATAATTTTTGCAGCGATTCCGACAGAGCTTCTAATGAGCCCTGCACATCAGACTTAATGAGTACATTAACCGTCTGCAGGTCACCTTCACCCATTTGTTGGAACATGTTTTCCAACTTAGCGGCTTGTTGACGTGCCATTCGAGTTTCACGATGTTGTTGCTGACGAAACTCAGCTACTTCGCGGGCTTTACGTTCATCACTAACAACAAGTACATCATCGCCAGCCAAAGGTACCCCTGCCAACCCCTGGATTTCGACCGGCGTCGAAGGTCCAGCAGATTTTAGAGACTTCCCCGCATAGTCGCTAATTGCCCGTACGCGAGCTGTTTCTCGTCCAGCCAACAAAGTATCGCCAGATTGTAACTGCCCTTGTTGAACCAATATCGTAGCTACTGCGCCACGGCCTCGATCCAAACGCGCCTCAATAACAACTCCAGTTGCCGGGCCATCTGGGCGAGCAGTCAACTCCATAATTTCGGCCTGCAATATGATCGCATCCAACAGCGCATCAACGCCTTCTCCAGTCTCCGCAGACACTGGCAGCATCATTACATCACCACCCCAGTCTTCAGGAATAACTTCTTGAGCAGATAGTTCTTGTTTCACTCGTTCTTGATCCGACTCCTCTTTATCCATCTTATTGATAGCCACTAACATTGGCACACCAGCCGATTTAGTATGCTTGATGGCTTCGATAGTCTGTGGTTTAACTCCGTCATCCCCGGCAACAACCAAAATCACAATATCGGTTGCTTGAGCTCCCCTCAAACGCATCGAACTAAATGCTTCGTGGCCAGGTGTATCCAGAAAAGTAATTAATCCCTTGTCAGTCTCGACTTGATAAGCCCCAATATGTTGGGTTATTCCACCTGCTTCCCCAGCAGCGACTCGCGACTTGCGAATGTAGTCGAGTAAAGATGTTTTACCATGGTCAACATGGCCCATGATCGTCACAACCGGGCAACGAGGTTGCAAGTTGCTATCATCAACTTCAGGTTCTTCGGCTTGCAAAAATGCTTCAGGATCACTTGCTTCAGCCACTACCGCTTCATGCCCCATCTCTTCTACAATCAGCATCGCTGTGTCTTGGTCAAGGGTCTGATTAATGGTCACCATGGTGCCCATTTGCATCAATACCTTTACTACCTCTGTGCCCTTAACAGACATCGCTGCGGCTAAATCACCAACTCCAATGGTTTCAGGTACTTCAACTGTATGAATAACCGGTGCAGTTGGCTTTTCAAAAGTATGTTTCTCGGTTTCGCTACTGACAATTCTCCGAGTGCGCGCTCGATCTTGACGCTTTTTACGAGCGTGAGACACGTGTAATTCAGCCCGACCACCGCGATTACCTTTTTTCTTTTCTTTACGAGTATTGGCTGGCGAAGCTGGTTTGGCATCGGTTTTTTTAGCTTCAGCCGGGGCCCGAGCTGGCGCTGGCTTAACTTCAGATTTAGATTCTTCCTCAGCCACTTTAACTGCTGGCTTATCAGTCGAAGCTTCTACTGCTACAGCATCATCATCGGCTTCTGTTTCTGTTTCTTCAACAACTTCTTCTTGCTTGGCGGCGGCCTCAACCGCAGCCTGCTCGGCTTCCTGTTGTTCTTTTAACGCAGCTTCTTCAGCTTCACGCTCTTTGCGTTCTTTCTCATCTTGCTCACGCTTAATCGCTTCTTCAGCTTCGCGCTTAACAGCTTCCTCTGCAGCTCGTTCTGCCTCTACCGCAGCAACACGATCTTCCTCTTGTTTCTCAATTACTTCCCTAGCAACAAAGGTACGACGCTTACGAACTTCAACTTTAACAGTACGTGTAGTACCGGTACGCGACTTCTGTCGAATCTCACTAGTAGTTTTACGTTTAAGTGTGATTTTCCCACTATCTTTTGTTTGAACGATGTCTCCCCGAAGATGCGTAAGCAAGGAACGCTTCTCTTCGTCTGACATATTATCGGTAACGTTTTTGCCCTTCACACCTGCTTCCGCCAATTGCGAAATTAGCTTTTCCGGCTCAACACCGATCTGCTTGGCAAATTCTTTAATACTTATAGTAGACATATATACGCCCCGGGAATTGTTAGTTTACTCGCCTTCCGCTTCGGCAAACCAAGGTGCTCGAGCAGTCATAATCAGCGTTTCTGCACGTTCACGATCGATACCTTCAAAATCAATAATTTCATCAACTGCACACTCAGCGAGATCTTCCATAGTGGTAATCCCTTCGCTTGCCAACAAATGAGCGGTATGTTCATCCATACCGTCCATTGTGAGTAAATCCTCTGCTGGCTTTGCAGCTTTTAACAGCTCTTCACGCAAAATAGCCTGAGTGACTAAGGCATCCTCTGCACGCTTGCGCAATTCATCAACCAAGTCTTCGTCAAACTCCTCGATCGCCAATACTTCTGCCTTTGGAACATAAGCAAGTTCTTCAAGCGTAAAAAAGCCTTCTTGAATCAGAATTGCAGCGACATCTTTATCGATATCAAGTTTCTTCATCAGGTCTTCAAGCATCTCTTGAGACTCGTTCGCAACCTTCTCATCAGCCTGATCCGCCGTAAGAATATTGATTTCCCAACCGGTTACTTCAGACGCCAAGCGCACATTCTGGCCACCACGACCTATTGCTTGAGAAAGTTGGCTTTCATCGACAACTACGTCCATCAAGTGGTTATCTTCATCCACCAAAATCGATTCCACTTCCGCCGGTGACAATGCATTAATCACAAATTGGGCTGGATCATCTGCCCACTTAGTAATATCAACGCGCTCGCCGGCGATCTCGTTCGATACACTCTGAACTCTGGAACCTCTAATACCTACACAGGCTCCGACCGGATCAATCTTGGAATCATTAGAACGTACGGCGATTTTAGCGCGCAAACCCGGATCTCGGGCAGCACTAAGTATTTCGATAACTCCATTTCCTGCTTCAGGAACTTCCAACTGAAACAGCTGAAGCACTAGATCTGAACTAATTCGATCAAGTACGATTTGTGGCCCACGAGTTACTTCACGAAGTTCCAACAAGATACAACGGATTCGGTCTCCGATTCTCAAGCCTTCTCGAGGAATCATTTTGGCCTTAGGTAGTAAAGCTTCGACACCACCTAAATCAATAATCGCATCGCCACGCTCCATGCGCTTAACTACTCCAGAAATCATCTCACCAATACGAGGCTCATACTCCAGTGATATGCGCTCACGCTCTGCTTCACGCACTTTCTGCATAATAACTTGCTTAGCTGCCTGTGCCGCTATACGTCCAAACTCAACCTTTTCCAACGGTTCTTCAATAAAACCACCAACTTCAATATTAGGCTCTTTCTCCTTGGCATCTTTCAAATAAATCTGGCGATCTAGAACGATTTCCTCTTCTTCGTCATCAGCAATCACTTCCCATTGTCGAAAGCTTTCATATTCGCCGGTGGTTTGTTCAATTGCCACACGAACGCCAATATCTTCGCGATTACGTTTGCGGGTCGCCGTTGAAAGCGCTGCTTCAATTGCTTCGAAGATGACTTGTTTGTCGACGTTTTTCTCACTAGAGAGAACTTCCGCCATTAATAATATTTCGTTTGCCATTGCAAAACCTCTTTATATACCTTTGCCTAGCTAATCGTAGCTAGGCACCACTCTTGCCTTATCCATATCATTATAGTTAAGACTAAATTTTTCGCCTTCGACTTCCACTACAACCGAATCTTCATTTGCAGCTAACAGCTCGCCAGTAAAACGACGGCGATTATCCTGAGAAACCTTTAACCGTAAACGAACACTTTCACCTACTGCCGCCTTAAAATGCTCGGGCTTAACCAGCGGCCTATCTGTACCGGGCGACGACACTTCTAAATCATAAGCACCAGAGACCGGCTCATCAATATCCAGAATCGCACTGAATTGATGGCTGGCCTTCGCGCAATCAGCGACACCTACTCCGTCGGGACCATCAATATAGACCCGAAGCGTTGGTCGTTCCCGGCCCAGTATCTGCACGGCAACAACCTCAAAACCCAACGCCGCAGCGCCGGGTTCCAACAAGTCATGGAGGTGCTCAACGGTCAATGCCATCAGTCTTGCTACGCCTCCAATACTGTTTCGTTTCACCAATAAAAAAGTGGGCCTGAAGCCCACTCTTACGAATACTTGCTGTAAGAACAGAAAACCCCGCCATTAGCGGGGATCGCTGTTACATTTTAGTGGCGGTTTTATTAGAAATACACACCTCAAAAATGCCTTGGTAGCGGGGGCAGGATTTGAACCTGCGACCTTCGGGTTATGAGCCCGACGAGCTGCCAGACTGCTCCACCCCGCATCAGGAGGCGAGATTCTATGCTAATGGCGAAGCATAAGCAACTGAGTAATCAGCCATATTTAAAAAGATGTAGGATTCTATAAGCTGCTGTTTTAAAATGGTTTTAGGATAAGTATTTGAATTAATCTGCCAATTAATAACTGATTTTATTCGTCTATTTCGAGCAATCCAGCTGATCAAGCATTCAAACAGAAATATCTGCGTACCAAGTACTATAAAAGTAAACCCTAAATAGCAGCTATTCAGGGCCGTGAGCCAAATTTGCGCTCTTCCTCTGCCCGAAAATAGATGTTTATTTCAACTGAGAGCGACACCTACTTTAGTAAGCCAATTTGTAATATGTCATGAACTATTGCTGCTGGAGTATTAGCGGAGGTGTCTATCGTGTAGTCAGCATATTGCTCGTACAGAGCAGTTCGCTCGTTTGCAATATCTTCGAGCCTTTGGCCCAATGGCGCAGCAATGCCACGCGTATCAAAATTGTGTATACGATTCCGTAGCTGACTAATAGAACATGATAAATAGATGACCTTGCCTGCCTGCTTGAGTCTGGCCATTGATTTGGCGCTATAGACTATGCTTCCTCCAGTAGCGACTACTTTGGAGTCATAATCATTCTCTAGCACAACCTCCTGCTC
>ERZ887942.1070-NODE-1070-length-20111-cov-5.869615_pt1 | contig 20111 bp, 13 predicted proteins | sample MGYA00521099_ERZ887942 | MGnify/ENA primary metagenome ERZ887942 (study PRJEB32303, sample SAMEA104408605) | aquatic metagenome | biome: Brackish water; feature: Pelagic; material: water | place: Baltic Sea | collected 2014-06-07T06:48:00 | depth 16,251 m ...
CTTAATACTTTTGCTCCAAGGAACAAGCGACGCGCAAGTGAAGACACAGGCCCAGATCATTCTTGAAGACCTGCAGACCCGACAAAACCGGTTATTCGAAGCCTACGCTCGAGAGGAAAACCCGGTAGATCGGACTTCCATGGAGACTCAGCTCTACGGGATAAAGGACGAGTACCAAGCTCTCCTTTCCAAAAACCAGAGCAACGTAGCAGTACTTGTTACATTCGGCCTTTTCCTGGCTCAAATTGATCAACGTGAAGATTCGCTCAAGCTACTCCTGAAGGCCGATTCGCTCGATCCGACGCAACCGCAAGTTAAAAATCAGTTGGGAAATTTCATGACAGAAGAAGCGAACTTCGCTTTAGCACTACCCTACTTTCTTGACGCCATAAGACTACAACCCAAAGAACCGCTTTATCACTATCAATTGGGCAACTTACTCTTCTATTTCAGAGAAGCTTTCATTAAAGCGAAAGTATTCACAGAAACACATCTGAATGAGCAGATGTTTGACGCATTCAAGAATGCTGCCCGATTAGGATCTGACAATTTGGCCTATCGTTATCGGTTCGCTGAGGCGTATTATGATATTCCTGACGCAGACATGGAAGAAGCCCTCGAAGAATGGGAGGATATCGAAAACTCAACCTATTCAGATGCAGACAAACAGATCGTGCGACTGCACCAAGCGAATGTTCACCTGATCCTCGGAAATCGCGAAATGGTACCCTACATTTTGGATAAAATAACCGATCCAAAATATGAAGACAACAAACAGAAGATTTTGGAGAAACTCAGAGAAGAAGATTAGATACTAAAACAAGGACTTCTGAGGGCCATCTTTGCCGCTATCGCTGTCTTTATCCTCTTCTTCGGGCCTCTCTTTCGGTTCTGAATCTAACTCTTCCGGTTCCGATTCTATCAATTTCGGATCATCACCCATTTCCAGAACAACTGTTTCATTACTAGACTGTTCTGGTGGCACCAAAGTAGACTCACTCTCCGAAGAGCCGCCCTTATTGAAAATTGACGGGCGGTCATCGGTCGCCAAAATTGACTGCTCAGTATCAAGGACTGATTGACCTTTCGCAACACGCTTACGGGACACAGCCCATTGACCCCCTCCAACCAACACTAGGTAAAACAAAATGATGCCGTAGATTGCTTCGACGTGAAAATAGATCTGGCTGCTCTGCGGGGACCAACAATAGCCACCAATTCCCAACAATATCAAAAGAGCCAACCCAATAAAACGGGTCCAGAAACCGATCACTAACAGAGCCCCAAATATCAGAATCATGCAACCGACGAATACTTTTACGATATCCGGTGCTCCAACGGAGAAAAACTCCAGCGTTTGATGAATGATATCCGACCGCCCCGCCATCTCGCGCGCAGCGAAAAAACTAACCAGAGAACCGGTAACGAGTCGGACAAGAAAGAGTCCTAGATTATGAAGGAAATTTGCCACAGTTTTATTACAGTAGCGTCTCCTCTGATTTTTAAAAGATCAAAGAGACTACTCGTCTACCGCTGCTTCCAGGATGGAGTCATCCATATCGAAATTGGCATAAACGTTCTGAACGTCCTCCAGGCCCTCGAGAATATCAATCACTCTCAATACACGCTTGGCATCGTCGACTTCAGACACCGGGACCAAATTCTCAGGAATATAGGCCAACTCAGACGAATCTGGCTCGAGACCCGCTTCTTCCAGTGCACGACTAACTTTCTCGTATTCAGTTACAGGACACCTGACTTCAAAATGGTCACCATGGCTTAGGATATCTTCCGCCCCTCCCTCAAGGGCCTTATCCATAAGTGTCTCTTCGTCAGTCTTATCACCAGCTATAATAAACTGCCCCATTCTCGAAAAGTTGTATGCGACCGCTCCAGGCCCCCCGAGATTACCACCGTTCTTCGTAAGCGTGCTACGAACTTCGCTTACACTCCGATTCGTATTATCAGTGGCAACTTCGATCATCAAAGCCACACCACAAGGAGCATACCCCTCGTAAAGCACTTCTTCGATCGTCACTCCCGGTAATTCTCCGGTACCTTTTTTAATTGCCCGCTGAACGTTGTCATTCGGCATATTGGCCGCCTTAGCCTTTTGCAGAATCGTCCGAAGCCGTGGGTTCATTTCAGCATCTCCCCCACCCGAACGGGCAGCCATGATCAGCTCTTTACTTATTACGCTGAATATTTTTCCGCGTTTAGCATCAATCGCTGCTTTGTGACGTTTGGTGGTGGCCCATTTACTATGTCCTGACATGAGAAATTACTGGTTTTTGGGTTTACGTTTCGGTTTTTTGCGGATCAGTGGGTTTTCGATCTTTTTATTGGGGTCATTCGCTTCGATTTCTGCTGCTATCTCATCTTTATCCTTACGTTTATTCGTAATGGTTTGTTGTAAGATAGTCATCAAGTTCTGAATCGTCCAGTAAAGACATAGCCCTGATCCAAAGTTGTATAGCATCACCACCATCATGACTGGCATAAATTTGAAGATAGCCTGCTGTTCCGACGACGCGGCCGTGGGCGTCATCTTCATCTGGAAATACATGGTAAGACCCATTGTGAAAGGAAGCAGGTTAAAATAATGACCGATGAAGGGGATATTAAATCCCCAGGAGAAAATCTTTTCCGGCTGTGATAAATCAGATATCCACAAAAATTCGGCGAAACGTAGCTCTGATGAGGTTCGCAGCATGTAGAAGAATCCAATAAAAATCGGGATCTGTACCAACATAGGCAAGCAGCCTCCCAGGGGATTCACTTTATGCTTCCGATAAAGCTTCATCATTTCTTCGTTCTTACGCTTTGGATCCTCCTTATACTTCTCCGTAAGCTCTTTCATAGGCCCTTGGATCTTCTGCATCTTCTTGGCAGAGCGGGCCGAAATCTGTGTCAAAGGCCAAAAAACCAGCTTCAGGGCAATAGTGATGATGATAATAGCTATTCCCCAGTTTGGTATCACCGAGTGGATCTGCTTCATCCCAAGCAACAGGACTTTACTCACAGCTCCAAACCAACCGAATTGCATGACCGCTTCCTGATTTCTATCCATGCCCTGCAATCGGAAGATTTCCTTGGGACCTACATAGAAATTCATATTCGAAGTCACCTTTTCATTAGCACTGAGTCCACTGAGCTCGAATTGGGCATCACTACTTAGGGCAATCATCGAATCCCCTTTGTCGTTTAACCGGTCGATGGGTCTTGGCCTAACCGTCATTCCTGTTCCAGGAAGATCAGGGGTAAGCAAGGTAACAAAAAACTGGTTCTTCAAGCTTACCCACGTGAAGCGCGAGGCTTCAGTGATAAATGGAGGAGGGTTCTTGTTCGAACCGATACCCAAGAATCCATTAGAGGGTATAAACTTATTCGATCCGACAAACTTCTCATCCCCATCCTCATAATAGCCGGCATTCAAATAACCTCCCATCAAGGTTCCTCCTCCCAACAACGCTGGTTCAATCGTTCCCAGGTGAAGATGATAGTCTTTCAAAAGAAGGTTTTCGCTGCCGGTGTTAATGAACTCTATGCTGTGCCGGATGGAGTAGGGTTCACCCTCGTCACCCGTTTCGTTGATCCAAAAGTTCTTACGTATTAGCAGACCGTTCTCTTCCTGCCGCTCAAAACTGATCGCCCCGTTTGTCTGTGAGGTCTTTGTAAACGGTTTGTCGAATTCACCATCACCGACAGACACACCCAACATCGGTGCGTTTCCATAATGATTAAACAGAAAGGGATTATCGGAGTCTTTTTCGGCAGCATATTCCTTCAGCGCCACTTTTTTGATAGCGCCCCCCTGGTTGGTAAATATGACCTCGATGAGCTCGTTTTGCAGATAAGAAAGCTCTTCAATCACCGCTTCGGTAGGAGCTACCGCTTCGACGATTTCTGAAACCGCCTCGCTCACTGCTTGAGACGCTGTGGGCACAATCACACCCGGTTGCGCAGGAGATTCCGAAGTCCCCGATTCTGAAGCCGGCAAACGCTCAGGTTGAGGAGCATCTTTGGTATTCTTATTCATCAGCGCCATAACGGCGAAAGCAGCGACTAAGAATAGGGCGCCCAAGAGTGTGTTCTTTTTATCCATTTAAATTATAGTGATTAGCCTTCCAGGTCCAAAAGGGACTCGGGTTTAGGCAATGATTGGCTACAAGTAGTCAACGGTTTGACGGGGTCGAAGCCTCCGAGATGAAATGGTTGGCATTTCCCCAACCGTATTAAAGAATAATAACTGCCTTTTATCGCACCATGAGCCCTAAGACTCTGAATGGCATACTCAGAGCAGGTCGGATAAAAACGGCAACAACCTCCGGGCCCCAGCAACGCGTTCTTCATCGGGCTCAGAAACCATTTGTAAAACTGAATCAACCCCACGATGAAATACCGAGGTAGTCGGAGGATCGCGATGTGGATTTTCAATTTCATTGAGCAGAACGCTTGGGGTGGGTCACATATTCGTAAGCTTGAACAAACTTTTTTTCCAGCTCTTCGAATGTAAAGTCTGGAAACCGCTTCCGAACCAAAAAAACGCAATCGATGTGCTCAGGTAACGCGTGTTGATGCTTTCGGAAGAGCTCACGACAGAGGCGTTTGCATCGGTTGCGAACGACAGCGTTGCCCACTCTCCTTGATGCGATAACACCCATTCTTCGCACAGGTTCGCTCCCTTCAGCCAACTTAGGATGGAAAAGGGTAAAAAGAAAGGGTGCGCTCTGAAAGGCCCGACCATGCTGGCGTACAGTTTCAAATTCTCGGGCACGTCGCAAGTGCTGCCGGGCCGTCAGTCTAAAACGCATACGGCTCGGAACTCGCTGAACACTACGCAGACAAACGTTGTCTACCTTTACGACGGCGGGCTGTTATTACCTTACGGCCACCCTTGGTGGACATGCGTTTGCGAAACCCGAACTTACGGGCTCTACGGAGTTTTGATGGTCGAAATGTCGGTTGCATAGTGCTGTAAAAAAAGGAGTCATACGCTAGGTCCGGTAGACCCCTTGTCAAGTATCCAAACGCCTTAACACAGCTCCGGATGACTTTTTTCAAAAAAATGCTTGATCCAACCCCCAAAAACCTCAGTTTTCCCACTTCTTTGTTAGACGTCCCGTTCGTCTAGCCCGGTCAGGACACAGGGTTTTCATCCCTGCAACAGGGGTTCGAATCCCCTACGGGACGCCATTTTAAAACCCCCACCTAAAAAGTGGGGGTTTTAATGTTTATAGATACCCGTTAATGCGCTTCATGAAAGGTTAGCGAAGTGAAACGGCAGCGGAGAGAGAGGTTACCATCGGTTTGCCTCAGAACCCTAAGCGAACCATTGGAGTCTCAGTCACTACACGGTTCAGGATCTGAACATCGATGGACCATATATGGTGAGACCATTATCGCGAAATAGCGGATAGTTACGCCGACCTAATATTAGGTCGTCTAATTATGAACGTCATTCTCTTAACCGTTTTTATCGGACTCATACTCGTGAGCTTGGCCATCGTGTTTTTCTTCTATACACGCATGGCATCTCAGGGAAGCAGCCCTGAACGGGATAGTCTCTTGCCTCTTCAGGAGGACCACAATGAAACGAAAAACGGGAATGAACAGGCCTCAGAGAATCAATAGTTTAAGATGAGCGAAAATAAACTGACTATAGAATACAACGATCGGATCGTTCGGATGTTCATGATGGCTTCCATCATATGGGGATTTGTCGGTATGCTGGTAGGCGTACTGATTGCATCTCAGCTGAACTACAAGTTCCTGAACTTCAACATGGAGTGGTTGACCTTCGGTCGCCTCCGCCCATTGCACACCAACGCCGTTATTTTTGCGTTTGTTGGAAACATGATGTTTGCCGGAGTTTACCACTCGACGCAGCGTCTGGTAAAAGCGCGCTTGGCTTCCGACTTCCTATCAAACCTCCACTTCTGGGGCTGGCAGCTCATTATCGTATCGGCCGCAATTACGTTACCACTCGGATTTACCCGCGGGAAGGAATACGCAGAACTCATCTGGCCCATCAACATCGGCGTGGCACTGATGTGGGTCGTGTTCGCCATCAACTTCTTTTGGACACTGGGTATTCGAAGAGAAAAATCACTCTACGTAGCTATCTGGTTCTACATCGCGACAATCGTGACCGTCACGATGCTCTACGTCGTCAATCACCTATCACTTCCGACCAGTCTGACTCACTCTTATCCTATTTTCGGAGGTGTTCAGGATGCGCTCGTTCAGTGGTGGTATGGCCACAACGCAGTGGCGTTCTTCCTAACCACTCCAATTTTGGGAATCATGTATTACTACGTGCCCAAAGCAGCTGGTCGTCCGGTATACTCCTACCGTCTGTCAATCGTTCACTTTTGGTCTTTAGTCTTTATCTACATCTGGGCCGGACCTCACCACTTGCTCTACACTGCATTGCCTGGTTGGCTCCAGAGTCTCGGCATGATCTTCAGCTTGATGCTTTGGGCTCCATCGTGGGGAGGTATGCTCAATGGTCTGCTCACACTTCGTGGTGCCTGGCACAAATTGCGCACAGATCCAGTGCTTAAGTTTTTTGCGGCCGGTGTTACTTTTTACGGCATGGCTACCTTTGAAGGGCCGCTACTCTCGATCAAATCGGTCAACGCGCTCGCTCACTATACAGATTGGATCATTGGCCACGTTCACTCAGGTACTCTCGGTTGGAACGGATTTATGGCAGCAGGTATGTTTTACTTCCTCGCTCCGAAACTTTGGAAGACCAAGCTCTACTCGGTCGCACTTGCGAACATGCACTTCTGGTTGGGACTCGTAGGCATCCTGCTCTACGTTGCTGCCATGTGGGTTTCTGGTATCACCCAAGGACTTATGCTGAATAGCGTAGATGCCAATGGAGTGCTCGCCTACTCCAATTTTCTGGAGACCGTTCAATCTATCAAGTTACCCATGCTGTTCCGTGTGTTTGGCGGAGGGCTCTACTTAATCGGTTTTGCGATCATGATCTACAATCTTTGGAAGACCATCAAATCCGGAACTCCGACAAACGGTACTTTCGAGGTCGATGCCAATGAACCAAAGGAAGAAACCATGGGCCTCATCGGCGCGATCGCCAGCCCTTCATTCCTCTACTCTGCAGCCATCATTGCCTTCCCATGTGTCTGGTTGTTCGCAGACGGAATCGTCGGGCACTTGGGTGGACTGCTGTCTATTGCTACCTGCGTAGCAGCCGTCTTACACTTCAAAAAGAGCAGTGCTTCATTCGAAGACTGGCACGAGAAGTTCCTTAAGAGTTCAATGCCCTTCACCGCACTTGTTTTAGTAGCCGCCGCTATCGGTGGTATTGTGCAGATTGTGCCACTAGTTACTATAGATCGAGAGAACGTCGCAGAAGATCGCATACAAAAGGTCTACACGCCGCTCGAGCTTGCCGGTCGTGACATTTATATCAGCGAAGGCTGCTACAACTGCCACTCACAGATGATCCGTCCCTTCGTGGCAGAAGTTAAACGTTACGGCGATTACAGCCGGTTGGGTGACTCTATTTACGATCACCCCTACCAGTGGGGATCACGTAGAGCCGGACCTGATTTAGCACGAGTGGGGATCAAGTATGGTGACGAATGGCACTATACCCATATGATGAATACCGGTGCGCTATCACCTGGATCCACCATGCCAAATTATCCGTGGCTGGCGAAGAAAGAAACTAACATCGCTGCCCTGCCCGGCAAAATTTCAGCGCTTCGGACCTTGGGAGTCCCCTTTACTGAGAAATCCGACGAGGAAGTCATTGCTGAAGCAAACGCTCAGGCGCAACGGATCGTTCAAAACTTAAAGGACAAACAAATCGAGGTTACCAAAGACAAGCAGATTGTAGCACTCATCGCTTACCTGCAGCAGTTGGGACTTACCGACAACCATCAGCCCGACGAAGTAACCGCCGCAGCTCAATAGAAATAAATCATTATGTGGAAACGAATCGAATATATGGAATGGCAAACGTTACTGCCACAAATCGGGTTTGCACTCTTCGCGATCGCTTTCGTCATCATCATATGGCGAACCCTCAAAATCAAAAAGCAGGACCTGGATAAAGCCAGTAGAATGCCTCTGGATAACGACTGAAAACGCGAATCATCAAAGCTCTAAAAAGACTGTCATGAATAAACAATTACCGCCTGAAGATCCACTTAGACCACATACCTTTGATGGGATCCAAGAGTACGACAAAGCATTACCCAACTGGTGGCTCTTCACCTTGTATGGAGCGATCGTCTTCGCGATCGGTTACTGGATTTATTACGAAAAATCCGATAAGGGGCCTGATCAATACCAAGAATACGAGGTCGCGTTGGTCCAGCTTGAAGAAGCTGTTTCAGAGGCGGCCAAGATGGCTCCCGAAATTTCCAACGAAACGATCGTTGCCATGAGTAAAGATTCAGCTGCGGTATCTGCCGGACAACAACACTTTCTGGCAAATTGCGCTGCTTGTCACGGAACAGAGCTTCAGGGGCCCCCTGCACCGGGAATGCCGGGTGTAAGTCTCGTCGACAACGAGTGGGTACATGGTTTTCAACCGATGCAAATCCGTCAAACTCTGGTAAATGGTGTCCTCGAAAAAGGCATGCCTGCCTGGGGACCCGTTTTAGGAGACAAACGCATCTTGGAACTTACTGCTTTCATACTCAGTAAGCAAGCGGCTGATTTTCCAGCTTCCGCTGTGGAAGTTAGCTCTCCTCAAGCAGCAATTGCTCCTACCGTCCCGGCAGCAGCCGTTCAAGCTAGTGCTGCTCCCGCAAAAGAAGTTACGAATGAGATACTCGTGGCGATGAGTCAGGATCCAGCTATCGTGGCCGCAGGCCAAACCCGCTATTCAGGCCTCTGCATAGCCTGTCACGGGAATGAACTTCAAGGACCCCCTGTAGAGGGACTTCCCGGTGTGAGTCTCGTCGACGCAGAATGGCTGCATGGCAACGAACCGATGCAAATTCGAAATACGATTCTCAAAGGCGTAATCGAAAAGGGTATGGTTCCCTGGGAAGCGGTCGTCGGGCAAGATGGAGCCAACGAACTCGTCGCATTTATTCTAAGTAAACAGCCGTAACAATAACGCAGGAGCGACATTTGCTCCACACACCAAGGCCATTATGAGCACTGCTCAAGCGAAACGCCACAAGCCAAGACGTACCCAGCTCACATCCGTCAACGATGATGGGTCGCGCTATATAATTCACCCGGCCGATACCACAGGAATCTTCACAAATTGTCGGAGAATCCTAGCCACGCTGCTTATCCTGTTCTACGCAGCCCTACCATGGATCAAAATCGGAGGATATCCTGCTGTATTTCTGGATACGAATGCCATGCGTTTCCATTTCTTCGGTCTCACTTTCGTATCTCACGACATCTGGCTTGGGTTTTTCCTCATCACAGGATTGGGCTTCGGGCTCTTTTACGTGACTTCACTATTTGGGAGGATCTGGTGTGGATGGGCCTGCCCGCAAACCGTATTCCTTGAACACGTCTATCGCCGTATCGAACGATGGTTGGAAGGCGACGCGCCAAAACGAAGAAAACTAGACGAAGCTCCCTGGACTATGAATAAAGTCGCTAGACGAGGTTTGAAACACGGAATCTTCTTGTTCATCTCTGCGGCGATCGCTCATATGTTCATGGCATATTTTGTATCCATACCCGCCCTTTGGGATATGATGCAACACAGCCCTCGTGAACACTGGAGCGTATTCCTATTCGTGTTTGTGTATACCGCTTTGCTCTATTTCAACTTTGCCTGGTTCCGTGAGCAATTATGCATCATCATATGTCCGTATGGTAGATTACAGTCGGCGTTGATCGATGACCACTCAGTCGTCATCGGCTATGACGAAAACAGAGGTGAACCCAGAGGCAAGGTCTCCGATCCGAACGCCGCTGACTGCATCGACTGTAATCGTTGCGTCCAAGTCTGCCCAACAGGAATTGATATTCGGCAGGGCCTCCAAATGGAGTGTGTCGGGTGCTCCAACTGTATAGATGCCTGTGACTCCATTATGGATAAAGTCGGACGCCCGAGGGGTCTCATCCGCTACGATTCGTTCCAAGGCCTGGCCGGCGAAAAAACCAGATGGATACGCCCACGAACCATCGCCTACTCTATTCTTATGTTTATCGGTATGGCCGTTATGTATTTTTCGATGAGTGGTCTGTCATCTGCATCCATTACGGTTTGGCGGATGGGCGGCCCTCCATATCACGTCGACGAATCGTATGTCAGAAACCAATACATGGTCAGGATTACCAATCGAAAGAATCAACCGACTAGCTTCAGCCTTTCCATGGAAAACTCCCACCCGGAATACATCGTCAACGGAATCGATCAACCGCTGTTGATTGATGGAAACGGAGACTCTCTCAAAGCACTGGTGGTTCTAGCACCTCGAGAATCCTACGACGGAGAATCCACCATGCTGCTCAACGTATTGGACGAAAAAGGTAATATTATCGCAGATCGGAGCGTAGAATTTATCGGCCCCGACCCGGCACTTCTTAAATGAGCAAGCAAGCAAAAGTGACGGGATGGAATACACTCTGGCCTTGGGTGATCGTAGCATTCCTGATCGTTATCGTAGCCTGGGTATGGCTCATCCGAACTGCGTCCGACCACGCTCCAGAACCTATCCCCCTGGAGAGCGAGGTAGATCGTGGTTAGCGAAGGATTACTTGACCTGATCAACCCTGCCTCAGCATTAGTCGCTGGGGTCATAACAAGCCTCCACTGCATGGGAATGTGCGGCCCTTTGGCCTGTGCAATCCTTACTCCAAAGAGTGGGAGCGCCTCATCAAAGGCCGTAACTTTCGGCGGCTATCACGTCGGAAAAATTCTGTCTTATACCTTGCTTGGTGCACTTTCAGGGGCCATCGGAGCGACCTTCGTTTCTGCAACATCAGAAGCGCCGTCGCATATTCTTTCGTGGTCACTAGCCGTCTTTTTTCTTTTTATAGCTATCGGCTTGGATCGCTTTGCAGCCAAGATTCCCCTCGTAGGAAAACTAAGCCGCGTAGTCATGCGAAGAGCCTACCAAGTCAACGGAGGCGTTCGCGGTCTCGGGCTTGGACTAGCAACACCATTCATTCCCTGTGGACCTCTCTACCTGATTATTTGGATTGCAGCCATCTCTGGCAGCGCTCTGAGCGGAGCAACGATGCTGGCAATGTTTGGCCTCGGTACGATCCCCGGACTGCTCGCCGGGCAACTCGGGTGGAGTTTTATTTCAATCCGTCTGAGCCCTGACCGTCTAGCTCGTTGGAGAAGAAACGCAGCCCTGATCGCCTGTGGGCTGCTCGTTATGCGATCGTTCATGGACACCAGCTTCGCTACCCTCATTTCCGGAGGAGCGATCTGCCACTAATCGGAAAGCCCTATGAGCACCTTAAAAGAGCTTAAGGCCCGGGCACTGACTCGATGTGATCATTGTGGCACTGGTTTCCATCAACGTGAAGAGAGCGAAACATTTTGCTGTTCCGGCTGCGAGTACGTCTACGGATTGATCCATGATCAGGACCTCGGCACTTTTTACGATCTCCAAGGGACCACATCAGCACCAGTTGGCTTTAAGGTCTTTACGAGTCACAATTTCGACTGGTTGGGTGATCTGAGCACCCTAACCGAAACGACTGACCCGACTTCTCCCTCACTAAAACTATCCATCGAAGGCATCTCCTGCATCGGCTGCGTCTGGCTCATTGAAAAACTGTTCTCGCAGCTCAAAGGAGCCCGGCAATGCCGCATAGATGTTCAGCACGGAGAGATAGAATTTACTTGGTCAACAGGCACTTTTGATACCGTTTCGTTCGCGAAAAAACTTCATGGATTCGGCTACACGCTCTCACCCAAGCAGGAACAAAGGCGCAGTGAGACGAAAAAGATCACCTGGCGAATCGCACTTTGTGGGGCGTTCTCGCTCAACGGGATACTTTATACACTGCCCAGCTACCTGGGCATGGAAAGCGCCTTCCAATTTTCGAATTATTTCCTCTGGTTATCAGCCATCTTCGCAACGTTAAGCATGCTGATTGGTGGATCCTACTTTATCAGAAAAGCCGCACAAGCAGCCGCTCAGAGTATTGTGCACATGGACCTACCCATAGCTATCGGACTCACTGTTGCCTATGGCGCCTCCTGCTATGCGTTTCTAACTGGAAGCACCTCGCTTCTCTACTTCGATTTTATTTCCACCTTTGTCTTTTTGATGCTCTGTGGAAAATGGCTGCAAACCTACGCCATCGACCAGAATCGCAATCGATTAGCTTCTATAGAAATCCGACCACCCAAAGTTTCGAAACTAACCGCTGGCGCCGATAATGAAGAATTGGATACGTCCGAGATTAAACCAGGAGATCACTACCTACTGGAACCCGGAGTCTGGATACCCGTAGAGTCAGAATTGGTATCCGATCGGGCTTGTATGGGGATGGATTGGATCAACGGAGAATCAGATTCCCGACTCTATGCCAAAGGCAATATAGTGCCTTCAGGCGCTATCAATCAGAGTGCTTCCGAAATAGAACTCATTGCCCAAGAACACTGGAAAGATTCGCTCCTGCAAAAGTTATTACAAAGCCGCAAAGAGCAATCCAGTGGCGATCGGGTTGCCCAAAAATGGATCACTCGCTACCTGCTTTCAGTCATGGCCATTGCCTGTATTGGAGCAATCACTTGGTTCGCGCTCGGCCATGCTGAAACTGCTATGGTCGTGTTCGTTTCGGCATTAGTTGTCTCCTGCCCTTGTGCGTTGGGCGTCGCCCTTCCTCTTGCCAATGAATTGGCAACCTCCCGCCTCAAACTTCAGGGCGTATTTGTACGCTCCGACAATCTGTGGAACCGGTTGAGTCAAATATCCCAAGTCGTTTTCGATAAAACAGGGACCCTCACCAGATCCACTCTCGATTGGACAAATGCATCTGTATTGACGGAGCTAAGCGCCGATGGGGTTGAGGCTCTAAGCGCTTTAACTTCCGAATCTCGGCATCCAGTAGCCTCCACCATTTACGAGACTCTCCTTTCAAAGGGTAGCTACAAAGATACCGCTGGCTGGTCAGTAAACGAGGAAATTGGACAAGGAATGATCGCCTGTAAGAACGGTGTTGAATGGCTCTTGGGCCGAGCAAGCTGGGCTTTGGGAGAAACCGATAACCAAACCGTTTTAAGCCGTGATGGCAGAAAGGTTGCCACATTTACTTTCGAGGATCGCCCATGGGCCGACGCAGCATTCGAAGTCGATGCTATAAAAAACAGCGGCCTTAAAGTCGTCATACTGAGTGGAGACACCAGGGAGAAAGTACAAAAAGCTGCGGATAAATTAGGTATCTCCAGTGATCATATAGTCGGGGAAGCTAGCCCCGAAATGAAACGTGACTGGCTACACAATCACCAAGGCAACCAATCACTGATCGTGGGTGACGGTGCCAATGATAGTCTAGCATTCGACGAAGCTCTTTGCTGCGGAACTCCAGCCGCCGAAAAGACCACCCTGGCTGGCAAAGCCGATTTCTATTACCTGGGTGCAGGCATACAGGGGGTCAGAAGTCTCTTACAAATCGCCTCAAAGCGGGTGATTGCGATTCGTCTACTTCTTTTCTTTGCGCTTAGTTACAATCTAATAACGATCTCGCTCGCCTTGGCTGGAATTGTGACGCCGTTACTCGCAGCTATTCTGATGCCGCTCAGTTCGATCATCAGTCTCATTATCGTGTGGGCGGCCCTTCGCACGAAAGCTTAAACACCCTGCGAACGAAATTCAGTCGGGGTCATTCCGGTATGCTTTTTAAAGGACCTGTTGAATTGCGTCAATGACTCGAACCCGACTTCAAACGCGGCTTCACTGACCCGTCGATTCGGGTTTAGCAAAAGGTCCTTACTTTTTTCCACCCGCAGACGAGTCAGATAATCGACAAAGGTGATACCCGTGTAGTTCTTAAATACTTTGCAGAAATATCGGACGCTCGTATTCACGGCCTTCGCGGCTTCCGTCAGTGTGATCGGTTCATCAAAATGGTCTTCAACATACCGACGCGCTTTAGTTACCGTCTGCGGTTCGACCTTCGTTTCACTTACCGCAATGGAGTTACCGATCAACGACAAATGCTGCGCAAAAGTAGACAGCATACGGACAAACCCCTCATACTGCTCCTTAGTCAAAACTTTGGACTGGAAGTATGCTTCTTCAATACGTTTGAGATCAGCATCCATACCCCATTTGACCAGTTTTTGGGTCATGCGATCGAAGTGCTTGTCCGTGGGGTTATCCAACAATACCTGTCCTGTCTGAAGAAAGGCGATCACCTGATCACCGACTCGAATTGGAACCATTGTGTCGCACAAGCCGGCAAAACAACTGAGTGACTTGGGTTCCAATTGGGCCTTATCTTCAAGCTCCGACTGAATCTCCAGGCATGCGACGCAACTCTTGCTCGTCTTGGCCATAATCGCACAGAACTTGTTCTGTTTAACCTTACCCTGCATTGCCATCTGGAACGACTGGATCGGGCGAATCGCCAACGGCATACCACTCGCTTCGGAAAACGCTTTTTCGTAATCCTGAAACATTTGGGTTTCGGAAAGCTTCTTTGCAAGATTGCGACTCGTCTTGAGATCAGACACTTTCGCTCCGGATTCGGCTAATTCCATAGTCCATGAAACAGATGGTTATTACGCCGTTCGTCAAAGCCCTTTTACGAAACACTCGCGTGAATAATCGGAGCTAATCAGCGTTATCACTTGATTTTTAGCCACAACCCCGAGGAAAATGCGCCCAGCTCTGGTCTCGATATGCGTAGCACATAAGCCAGAACTCTACCATAATGGATGTCCCATGAGTCCATTTTTCAATATCGCTCGTAAGACCAGCCTCAGCAGCGAGCTCATTCACAAATACAACCAGCCTGCTCCCCGGTATACCTCCTACCCCACCGCATTGAAGTTTTGTGTGATCGACGATATTGAAAGCGGCAAAGCCATGTACATGGATGCCGAGGATGAAGGTCCATTCTCGCTCTACTTCCATTTGCCATTTTGCAAGAGCCTCTGCTGGTTCTGTGGATGTACAAAGATTATTTCTACCGACGAGAGTCTTGCGGATAAGTACATCGATTACCTCGAAAAGGAAATCGCTCTAGTGCGACCCAGTATTCAAATAGGCAGAAAAGCCATACAGCTTCACTTTGGAGGAGGGTCTCCAAACTTTCTAACGCCAAGACAAATCGATCGACTCAGCGACATAATTCATTCGAATTTCGAATTCGAGGCTAACGCTGAAATGAGCGTCGAGCTGGATCCCCGTACCCTCACGGAGGAGAAAGTAAAATCCTTTCAACGGATGGGCATCAATCGCGCTTCGATCGGTGTGCAGGATGTGAATACGAAAGTCCAAAAAGCAATTCATCGTATTCAGCCCACTGCCATAAATCATGAAACGATTGGTTGGTTGAATGATGCAGGGATCAAAGAATTAAACGTCGATCTTATTTACGGACTCCCATACCAGACACCCAAAACCTTTGCCAAAACCCTCGACGAAGCGATCGCCTATAATCCCGATCGATTTGCCCTGTTTAGTTATGCCCACGTCCCATGGAGCGTACCAGCCCAAAAGATCCTTGAAAGGTCACCCCTACCCTCACCAGACGAGAAGATAGAGATGTTGATGCTCGCTATGGATAAATTTAAAAACGCAGGCTACCGCCATATCGGCATGGACCACTTCACGAAGCCTACAGACCCATTAGCCGTTGCACAGGAATCCAAGACGCTCCAACGCAACTTCCAAGGCTACAGCCTCCACAACAATACCCAGATCTGCAGCTTCGGTATATCTGCCATCAGCCAAAGCAGACGCAATTACCGACAGAACGTAAAAGATCTAGATAAATACTGCCAAGCCCTCGACGAAGGAAATTTTCCCATTGAACGGGGTTACGTCCTAACCGAAGAGGACTCCATTCGACGCCAGGTTATCATGCATTTGATGTGTAATATGGAATTGGATTTCACTGCCCTCAGCAAGAAGCTCAGTATCGATTTCAAAAGCTATTTCCGCAAAGAAATGATCCAACTTCGACCCTTGGAAAACGATGGATTAATTCGCCTCAGTAAATCTCATTTGACGGTTACTCCCATTGGTCGCCTTCTTATCCGAAATATCGCTGTGGTCTTCGATGCCTACTTCGGAAAGAATAAAAGCGGTTACTCACGGGCCGTCTAGAAACACCCTCAAGCAGTTCACATTAGAATCGTCTATTCGTCCAGTTATTGAGGTCTTCTTCTATGCCTACCTAGGAAAAGAAGAAACTGAGTATTCAAGGGTGGTCTAGCCAACAACTCACTTTCAATTAATCGAGGAAATTAACATATCTCGGTTCAGTGCCCGCTGAGTGCAGGAACAGCAGCATATCTGAAGGGAATGAGATACCCGAATCAGCAGTCCAGTTCATAAAGACCGCATCTTCCCGAATGTTAGACCGCCTAGCGGTATCCAACCACACACGACCTACCTCGTAGTTTCCTCCTCCGGTATTCTTGAAATGCACTGCATCCCAAATCCAGGGTGATTCACTTCCATAAGCTGCCTCTCCAGGTTGCGAGTACAAAAACGGATTGTCCTTATTCCAATTCCTGGAAACATTCACCGTATCACCCACCCAAAGGATCTCAGACATGCCTCCATCTACTAGATAAGATGGCTGAGAGCTCGTCCAAGTAAAAATTGTTTGGCCTTTGTATTGTGGAGGTACCGCATTAAACGTACAGTTGAAGCGAAGGCCGTTACGGTACTCATACCAAGGCCCGAAGCTATTGTTTATACAGTCGGTGAATGTAGAATCAGTCACCGACTGATAAGTCCCAGCCGCATTGAATACATGCCAGCCACTAAAGGTCTTTTTACCAGGGAGGTTCTTCATGAAACCATTCGAAGCTTGGTCTAGCCCAATAAAGGTGGTCCCTCTTGCAATGTGGTTCTGAGCAAACGGCTTACCATCAAGACCCGCACGGGTTGCTAGAAGAATCGATTCCACAGCCGCGTTGGAACTATCTCTGATAATGCAATTAACGATTTCAGCATCCGCCGACATGGAAATACTGGAGCTATTGGAGCGATCGAGAATACAGTCTTTGATCAATATCTTCTCAGAGGCTCCACCCACATAGATGATCTCCCCCCGACAGTTTTTCGCTCTCACGTTATCAAAAATCGTATTCTTTCCACGAGTCCTATCGTGGGCTGACCAAAGTTTATGGCTAATGTCCCACTCATAACGTTTTTGATCCAAAGTATACCACTCCTTGCCTGTGTTAACAGGGGGTGCCCCCATATCGACGTCGATGTTCCTAACAGTAGTTTGGGCTACGTCATAGGGTTTAAATACAAAGTAACGCCTCACATTAGAGATGTTTCCGTTACTATCTTTCACCTGCAACCACTTCGTCGCTGGAACTTTTCCCCAAAGGTACAGGTTCCAGAACGTTGTGGGTGCTCCGTTGGCATCCCCAAGGAACGTAATATTGTTCGACCGTATCGCAAAAAGAGTAGTTACAGCTCTGCCCCCATTTCTTAGAGTCGGTATTCCACCTTCCATCGTTACGTCACGGTCAGTGGGCCAGATATCATAGGTCCCGGCAGGGAAGTATATGATACCTCCTTCAGCGGCCTGAGCATCGTTTAGCGCAGCAATAGCCGCTTCATAATCGTTCTTACCATCATTCGGAACGGCGCCATAGTCTCTCACGTTATAAGTGCGTTTTTTCGAAGGAGCCAATGTTCCTGTGGTTGCGGTTCCATAGATCCACTCTCCGTAAGACGGCTGAGCGCCATTACGATAATGCTCTGCAAGATTTGTTACCGGAGCGACTCGCCAGAAATAGGTAGTGCCTTCTTCGATACCATCAATATCTACAAAATTGTCCGCATTGATGCCAAGCCAACGAAATGTCCCTGCCCCCGTATTATCAGAATCCTGATTATGGGTGAGATCTGTCGGATCAATGAAGGAAGCTACCGTACTGCGTTGAATCATCCACGGTTTTTCCCAGGATTCTCTATCGTTCCAAGCCAGCTCAACATGGCTATATCCGAGTTCACGAACAACCATACCAGAAGCTGGTAGTCCATCAGACGATACTCGAACTGAACTCGTTTTAGTCGATGTGGACCCAATGCTATCCTTGACCGTAAGTGTGATCTCGTAAAACCCGGCGGACTCATAGCTATGGGTTACAGATACACCTTTCTGGGTTCCACTGCCGTCACCCCAATTCCATTCGTAATCCACGATTGATCCACCATTGCTGCGGGATGCTCCCGCATTAGCCGCAATAGTAAGAGAGCCTTCACCCGCAGTCGTTGCGACTGTAAAAGAAGCTATCGGAGCAGTTGGAACGTTACCTCCTCCTCCAGTACTGCCACCACCGTCAGATCCGGAGCCACCTCCATCGCCATAATTGACATTGGTTGCAGGAGTTACACCAGCTGCCGCAATCTGCGTGCCAGCAGAACTGCTGTCACTCAGGTTACTAAAGTCTGCGAACGCCAATGCTGTTTCTTCATGGGAGGTAAGCGCCATGCCAAAGAGAACTGTTTCAGGCAGCTCAATCGTCGCCTGATCTTGCAAGTTCCAATCCGAACCATTCTTAGAGTAATAGGCCTTCAGAAGATTACCCGTTCGGTTTATTTTCATCCAAACTGGATCGGCGATGTCACTCGTCATTGAAAAGCTCGTATTTCCGCCGACAGATAGTCGACTTTGATAGACGACCCCGACATTCTTCGCAGAAAACACAGAAAAATATTCAGAATCAGGAGCAACACTTTTTCGAACCATAAGCCCGGCTTTAGCCCAGTCCTCCTCTGCAACTAAGCTATCAAGCTTCACGATTCCTTCAAAGTTCCCTGATATTTCGCGATGAAAGTAGTGAAAGGCATCTTCGCTGTGTCCGATATCTCCTCCACTGGCTGCTACAATATACGTTCCGTTTTGAGAGTCAAAAAGCGCCTCACCCACCACACCTACTTTTCCGATATCAGCGCTCACATAGGTTTTGGATTCTTCAGAGCTAGATAATTTTACCAACTCCAACTCACTCATATCCGCTTCGATGGATTGGTCGGGCTCATGCGCCGCAACAGCCAGTCCGATAAATATGGAATTGGAAAAGTTAACCGTATCAGTTGCCAGTAAATCCCAATTGTCTTGGTCGTCAGAATAGAAGGCACTTATCTCATTTCCCTTCCTGACTAATCGCAGCCAGACAGGCGCGAGAACATCCCCTTTCCCGGAGCGACTAGTACCTTCTCCGAATTGATGTCGGCGCTCTAGCGCTATTCCGTTACCCACTGACACATTTAGGAACGCATGAAGAGAGTTACTCTGAGGAGACTGACGAAACATGATTCCAGCCTTCCCAAATTCGTCAGCGGCTCGCAAAGCACTGACCTTAACAGTGGCCTCAACATCTCCAGAGATTTCTTTGTATACATAGTGGAACTCATCATCTCGGCCCCACACCTGCCCGCCTGCGACAGACAGTCTAAACATTTCACTGGAATTGTCGTAACTGGAATCACTGGTGAGATCGTTAAGACCTACATCGTAAGACTCCAAAGAATTGGGATCCGAAGGTGTTGAAGGCGCGACGTTCGGAGTAAGATCAGCCGGACCATCTAACGTAGTACTAGTTACGACCGATGAATATCCGGATTTCGTCGAATCGTTAAACGCATACACACGATAGCTATAGGTAGTATTCGGCGTTAAGCCCGTATCGTTGAACTCCCACTCATCCACGCCGAGAGTTCCCACTTCCTTGAATTCTTCTCCCCCGACACGTCGTTCTACTTTGTAACCCCTTTCGTTAACCACGGACTCATTCCAGTATAGCCCTATAGAAGTACTGGAGATGGCCTTCGAAGAAACACTCGCCGGAGTTGAAAGCGATTGCCCCAAAGCTGACTGAAAGAGCCAAACGTTCAAAAGAAAAAGCGTTGTCGTATAAATCTTGGTCGTTTTGTGCATAGGAAATCTTAGTTCTACCAACCAAGGATGCACACTGATCATCCTCTGCC
>ERZ887942.1074-NODE-1074-length-20071-cov-19.768985_pt1 | contig 20071 bp, 17 predicted proteins | sample MGYA00521099_ERZ887942 | MGnify/ENA primary metagenome ERZ887942 (study PRJEB32303, sample SAMEA104408605) | aquatic metagenome | biome: Brackish water; feature: Pelagic; material: water | place: Baltic Sea | collected 2014-06-07T06:48:00 | depth 16,251 m ...
CCCCGTTGAGGTAGATCTTGAGGTCGCCACCAGGAACGAAGGTGGCAGTGATGAAAAACCAGGTGTCATTTTCGGGAACTTCGATAAACGCCACCACGTTGCTGGATCCTTCCCCGTCCACGCGAAAAGCCATTCTATTTTCATTTCCTCCGCTTTGAATAAAAAGAGACTGCGGGCCATCCCGCCCGTCTCCGCTGAAGTCAAAAATTCCGTGAGGATTTGTAGTCTCATCAACTTCGAGTTTCACCCGGGAGAAAAAGGAAAACTCGCCGGAAACGTCTGCAATAGCCGGATCAAGGTCAATATATCCTGTGTCGTCAAAAGGGTTTCCTCTGGCAAGTCCCGAAGGGAAGGTCGCCGCGGTATTGCCATCGAAGCCTGCGGATGTGGTCACCTCGGCGCCATCTGTGCCATTGGAGGAGCCAACGCGGTCGTTGCTGTTCTCTTCAAAGTCGTAGTAGTGGACGAGATCGGCACCGGAAGCGAAAAGGGGGAGCATCGGAAGTCCCAGGTAAAGCAATCTTCTCATGATGATCCCGTTTAAACGACAGGGCGTTGGAGATTTTGCTAAAGTTTTTTAAAATAATTGGTAGGCAGAGTCAAAATCGACCGTATGAAAATTGTTCTGGTATTTTTTTTCAGTCATTGCAAGCTGCTCATGCAATGCCATCTCCTGAAACGAACATTCGTATCATCCTCCCCACCCGCCGCAATTTTCTTGCAGCCACGACCGCCGCCGCCGCCGGGCTGGTCGCCACCACCCAGACCTCTCATGGGTTTCTTTTTCGTCAGTCGCCACCTTTAAGCCTCAATAGCCTGCCCAAAAGCTGGGTGAAGCTTGAGGGAGAGCGAAAAATTCAAAGTTATGCCAAGTATTTGAGTGGGCTTCGTCTCAAGTATGTCTCTCCGCTTCTGGTGATCAAAGCTCATGCCAAAACAAAGGGAAGTCTCTGGAATACACTCCCTCCCAAGTCGATGTGGCGTGCCATGGCCGGAACGCTGAAGGCTGCAGACCGTGTTGCGGCTACTCTTGGTCAGCCGATCAAGGATGTGACCTCGGCATATCGCAGTCCTTCCTACAATCGCCGTTGTCCTGGAGCGAAGTCCCGCTCCTGGCACATGCAAAATTTTGCGCTTGATCTTAAATTCAAGGCTTCCCCAAGCTCCGTGGCCCGAGCTGCCCGCTATGTGCGCTCCAAGGGGGCTTTCAAAGGTGGTGTCGGGCAATACTCCGGTTTCACCCACATTGATACCCGTGGTCAGAATGTGGACTGGTAATCTTTCCCGCTAAAACGAACTTTCAAAAAGGCCACCTAACGAGGGGGCCTTTTTTCGCGCTTTTTTGGATGGCGCAGGAGTTTGTTGGAAGCCGATGATCGGAATCCAATGGCGGTTGATTCTCTGATGGAAAGAAGGGGAGGCGATTCGCCTGACTCTATCCAGCTTCCACTGCACGGGCGCAGCGCAGGATTTTCTTCTCTCCCAAATGGGGGCCAAGGATCTGAAGGCCGACCGGAAGTCCGTCGATGGGTTCAAGAGGAACCGAAATTCCGCAATTGCCAGCGAGGTTTGCGGAAATGGTGTAGATATCGGCGAGGTAGTGCTTGAGAGGATCACCGGAGGCGGAGCCCATTTTCGGAGCAGTCTCGGGTGCGACAGGAGTGAGGATGGCATCGACCTTTTCGAAGGCTTCCTGAAAATCCCGACGAATCAAGGTGCGCACTTTTTGAGCGCGAAGGTAGTATGCGTCGTAATAGCCGGAAGAAAGAACGTAGGTCCCCAGGATGATGCGTCGTTTCACCTCGGATCCGAAGCCGGCTTCCCGGCTGTCGGTGTAGAGTGCGAGCATATCCTCGGGGTTTTCGGTGCGATTGCCGTAACGGACGCCGTCGAAGCGGGAGAGATTGGAAGAGGCCTCGGCCGGGGCGATGATGTAGTAGGTGGCGACAGCATACTCGGTGTGAGGGAGGGAAATCTCCACGATCTCGGCTCCCTGGGATTCGAGTTTCTTCGCTGTCGATTCGATCCGTTCCCGGATCTTGGGGCAGAGGCCGTCAGCAAAGTACTCTTTGGGCAGACCGAGTTTCATTCCCGAGACGCCGGAGTCGAGCCCTTCGGTGTAATCGGGGACCGGGTCGTTCAAAGACGTTGAGTCGCGAGGGTCTCCTCCGGCGAGGGCATTGAGGAGAAGGGCGGAATCCTCCACGGTGTGGGTGAGGGGGCCGATCTGATCGAGCGATGACCCGAAGGCGACGAGTCCGTAGCGGGAGATGCGTCCGTAGCTGGGTTTCAAACCTACGACGCCGCAATGGCTGGCAGGTTGACGGATGGAGCCTCCGGTGTCGGATCCAAGGGCAGCGGGAATCAATCGGGCGGCAACAGCAGCGGCGGAGCCTCCGGAGGATCCTCCCGGAATATGTCCGGGGGCGGCGGGGTTTTGAGTTGTTTGAAGTCCGGAGTTTTCCGTTGAGGAGCCCATGGCGAACTCATCGAGATTGGTTTTTCCAAAGGGAATGGCACCTGCGGCTTTGAGCTTGGTGATGGCGGTGGCATCGTAAGGCGAGGTGTAGGAGTCTTTGAGGAATTTGGAGGCACAGGTGCAGGGATGGCCTTCGACGTTGATGTTGTCCTTAATTCCAATGGGAAGTCCGCCGAGAGGCAGGGAGAGGTCGGCTTTCTCGGCAGCGGCGAGGGCGGCTTCGCCGTTGTGGGAGAGAAAGGCGCCGATATCGCCGTCACGGGAGGAGATCTGGGCGATAACATCTTCGACAATGTCACGGGCGGAAATTTTTCCCGAAGTGAGTTGGCGGCGAAGCGAGCTGAGAGAGGAGGCAGCGAGTGACATGGTCGGGAAAGATTAGGCGTCGACGACTTTGGGGACCCTGAGTTGGTTGTTGGCCTGGTCGGGAGCGTTCTGAAGGAAGCCTTTCGGAGGGAGGCTGGGGACAGGGATGTCTGCGCGCACCCGGTTGGACAGGTCGTTGGCGTGGGCGGATGGTGCAATGCCTTCGATATTGACCTCCGAGAGCTTTTCGATGTGCTTCATGATGTCCTCAAGCTGCCCGCCAAACCGAGCGACTTCCTCGTCGCTTAGATTGATGCGGGCGAGGTTGGCGACATAGCGGACATCGATGTGTGATTCGGCCATGCGCGGAGAATGTACCGGAGCCGCGCGGGATGGAACCGCAAAGAGGGGGCGTGGTGGAAAAAAATCCCTTCGGCGATTTCCCCTTTATCTTTCCGGAGCGTAAAAAATGCGTTGGAGTTTTTCCCGGCGTGAATTGGGCCCGGGTGGTGCCGGAGGGCGACTTTAAAAATGAGACGGTTGAAGCTGCGAATACTCGCAGAGGTTCTTTCCCGGACGGTCTTCGACAAGGAGCCGGAAAGGCCCATTAAGAAAGCACTCCGTAGCGCACGAGAGAGCTGTAGATCCACCAACAGACCGACACGGTGGCGGCGGCGAGGAGGACGAAGAGGACGGTGTTGCGGGTGCGGTAGCGGCGCTCGTTGATGATTTGTCCCTTGCTGAGGTCGGCGTAAAAACGGCGCTCGCGGCGGCGGTCCTCGAAATCATCGGGAGCCGGGATGGTGTTGCGTTCGCGTTCGCGTTGTTCGAGCAACTTCAGGGGAGCGTTCTCGATCAGTGATTCATACTTCGCGATCTCGGTGTCCAGCTCCGAAAGTTCATCGGGTGAAGGAGCCGGGGATTGGCGTTTCATTTTACGGAAGAACATAATCCGATTGAGTTTACTTGAAGAGATAGATCAGGAGGGCGAGAGAGCCCAGGATGATGACGGGCAGATTGAAGGCCAGCCCATTTCGAACCATGGTTTGAAAATCGGAGTTCGAAGCAATGCTGCCGGTCGAGGAAGACGACCCGCCAAAGACGCTGCCTTTGCGGGTGCCGGTGAAGTAGGAAACGGCCTGTTCGTATTCGTCTTCCGCCTTGTCCAGGGTGACAAGAGCTTTTTGGAGTTCGATGCTCAGGGATTCCTTGGGCCAGGCCTCGGGGTTGAGTGTTTCGATCCGGTTCAGATGATTGACGAAAGCGGTGCGTGTTTGGTCAAGATCGTCCATCTCCTGTTTCGACTCAAAAAGTTCGCGTTCGATTGTGGTGATGGCCGTGGAAAATTTTTCGGCGAGATTGAGTTGTCCGTTTAGAAATTCCTGTTTGCGGTGGTTCAGGTCTTCGAGCGCCAGTTTCTCCCGCTCAAGCTGGTTGCGCTGGGTTTGGAGCAATTCAAGCTGTGACTGGGCATCGGCCAGTTTCCCTTCAAAGTCTTCGGTGAAGGCGGGACTGTCAGATGGGATTTCCATCTGGGTTTCACGGACTTTAATGTGTTGTTTACGCTCTGCAGTGGTGGCCATATTGCGGGAGAGGTTTGAAAAAGGCTTACGTAGCCTAGCTCCGGCACTCGATGTAGACGAGTTTTTAATTAGGCAAACTTAGATTTCTTCTGATATTGATTGTTCAGGAGGATCATCGTCGCGAAATGGCTTTGAATACCACCGCCAGCAGGGGCGGAAGAGGGCTTTGAGGTCTTCGATAAAAAGGTAGGCTGCCGGAATGAGAAGGAGGGTGATCGCGGTGGCAAAAAGGATGCCAAATCCCAATGAGACAGCCATCGGTTTGAGGAACTGGGCATGAATCGCCCGGTCAAACATGAGGGGCATGAGGCCGGCAAAAGTTGTGATCGAGGTGAGGAAGATGGGCCGGAATCGCCGGACACCTGAAATGAGAACGGCCTTTTTCAACTCCATGCCTTCCCTTCTTTTCTGGTTGATGAAATCGACGAGAACGAGGGAGTCATTCACCACGACTCCGGTGAGGGCCATGATGCCGAAGACGGAGAGCCAGGAGGGAGTGATGCCGAGAAGGATGTGCCCGATATAGGCTCCAATGACCCCGAATGGAACGGCAAGAAGAACGATGAATGGTTGCAGGATGGATTTGAAAGGAATCGCCAGGAGGGCATACAGGACGAGGATGAGGCCTCCAAAGAGCCAATTAAAGCGACTGCCGGTTTCGCGGTCTTCTCTGACATAGCCCGCCCAAATCCAACTTTGGTTGGGATCTTGGGCGACAAGGGCTGAGATTTCCGGTTCCAGTCGTTCCGCCATTTTGAGGATTTCCACTTCGGGGGAATCCGGACGGGCATTGACGTATGAGACTTGCGCTCCATTGAGCCGGGTGATGGTTCCGGGTGCTTCCTGAAGCGCGGCGGTAGCAACGGTTGAGAAGGGGATGACCGAGCCGTTGGGAGCCTGGATGGTGAGATTTTCGAAGGTGAACATCGATTCTCGCTTTTCTTTCGGCAAGCGGACCATGACACGGATTTCCTCACCGTCGCGTTGAAGTTTTTGAGCCTCTTCACCATAGAAGGACTGGCGAATTTGTTGGGCGAGTTCGCGTTGGGTGATCCCCAGTTCAAGCGCGCGGGGTTTCAAGGTGATGGCGAATTCCTCGCGCTGTCGTTGATTATCGGCGTGGGCACCCTGGATGCCGTCCTGGGCTTCGAACAGGAGTTCCAGTTTTTCAGCGATGGTGCGTTTTGATGCGCTGTCCGGTCCACGGAGTTCAACGCTGAGGCCATTGAGTTCATCGCTGCCACGGCTCCGGCTGCCCCATTCTCCTGAAACACGAAAGTCCCGGACTCCGGGAATTTTTCCGACGCGCTCGCGCCAAATATCTGCGATTTCAGCGTTTGTGAGCCCTGGTTCGCTGCGCTCGCTTGGAGGCATGATTTCGAGGGAGGCGAATCCCTGCTCGGGATCGCCCGCTCCTCCGTGGCGGGATGAGCCGGTGCTGCTCATGACATTGCGAATCAGGGATTCTCCGGTGCCTGGATCAATGAGTTCCGCTTTGAGTTCTTCGGCGCAGGCCACGATGTGATCGATCTGTTTGTTGGTCTCGGCAAAAGGGGTGTTATCCACCATGCTGAGGTATGCCGAGATCCGGTAGCGTTGGATTTTGGGCATATCGACGAAGCCCATTTCACCGCTTTTGTGATAACCGACTCCGGCCATTGCGAGGGCGAAGAAGAGACAGATGGTGGTGTAGCGATGGTTCGTGGCGAAATGGAGCACCGGGCGATAGACTTTATCAATGAAGCGTTCGAGTGAGTCGGCAACTCTTTTTTGAAAGCGGGCAAAGACGCCCATCTTTTTTCGGTTGGTACTAAGATGCTTGAGGTGGGAAGGGAGGATGAGTTTTGACTCGATGAGGGAGAAGACCAGCACGGCGGCCACGATCGGGGGAATTTGATTGGTCCAATTCCCCCAGAATCCCGGGAAGTAAGAGAGGGGAATGAAGGCCACGATGGTGGTGATCGCTCCGAAGGTGACCGGGGTCGCGACTTCCTTGGTCCCCAAAACCGCTGCGTCAAGGGGCGGGAGGTTTTCGCGCAAACGCGTGTAGATATTTTCACCGGTGACAATGGCGTCATCGACCACGATTCCGAGAACAATGATGAAAGCAAAAATGCTCATCGTGTTCGCAGTGATGCCAAAGTAGGGCATGAGGAGAACTCCGCCGGCGAAGCTGATGGGAATGCCAATGACCACCCAGAAGGCGAGCATCGGGCGGAGGAAAAGTCCGAGGACAAGGAGGACCAACCCGGCACCCATCATGAGGGAATTTCCGAGGGTGGAAAGGCGTCCTCTGATTCGGATCGATTCATCGTCCCAGGCAAACAGTCTGATGCCATCCGGGAGGAGATGTTTGGTGTCATCGATATATTTGCTGACGGCGTTGGAGATCTTGATGGCGTTCTCATCGCTGGAGCGAAGGATGTCGATCATGATAGCGGGGCTGCCGTTGAAACGGGTGATCGTTTCGGCATCTTCGAAGCCGTCTTTAATGAGGGCGAGATCCTCGACCCGAAGCTGGGCGCCATCGGCCGAGGTCACGACAATATTTGCAAAATCATCACGGCTGTAGGCCTGGCCATCAGTCCGGATCATAATGGACCCGGCCGGAGTGCGGAGGGAACCTGCCGAGAGGGCGAGCGAGGAACGCCGGATGGCGCTCACGACGTCCTCAAAAGAGAGCCCGTGATCACGAAGCTTCCGGTCGTCGGCTTCAATGCTCATTTCGAGTGGTCTGTTTCCACGCATGTCGGTGCGGGAAATATCGGGGAGATCGAGGAGTTCGTTTTCGACCCGTCGGGCTGTCTTGTAGAGATCGACATCGCTCAGCTCACCCGTGATGGCGATGGTGAGGACCTCGCGATAGTTCGACATGTTGGGGATGTCGATGCGGGGACGTTCGGTCTCTCCGGGGAAGGTGTTGATGGATTCAACCCGGGCCTCCACTTCGTCGCGGAGTTCCCTGAGATCAACTCCGTCTTCTGCTTCGACATCGATATTGGCCGAGCCGCTGCGGGCGTTGGCCTCGATGAGCTTGACACCCTGGAGGTCGCGGAGGGCCCGTTCGATGGGGATGACAATGTGTTCTTCAACATCCTGCGGGCTGGCCCCGCGGAAGCGCATGTTGATTTCCACCTCGCCAATGTCGTAGGAGGGCTGGACCTCCAGCGGAATCTTGTTGAAGGCGGTGTAGACTCCACCCAGAAGAATCGCCACCAAAAGGAAGTTGGCGGCGATGTCATTTCGGGCAAACCAGTGGATCATCTGCGCCGACTATAACGGGAGTTTTGGAGGTGTCCTGTCGTTTCTTGCGAATTTACGTTTGAGACCGAGATGGGCCATTCCGGTGGTAAAACCGTCGTTTGGCTTTGGAATTAAAATTGGAGCACTTTTCCAAAGGATCGATTTTGCGCAGAGTGTGACGAGAAAAATTCTCCAAGGAGGCGGGTTGAGCAAGAAACGCAGGGAAGGAGAACGTAAAAAACCGGAACCCGTAAACGGGTTCCGGTGCGGGAAAAGGGGATCAGGACCGGGACGGTCAGGGCGCTGCCACCTTACTTGTGGTTGACGCGGGCGAATTGTTTGAGGCGGAGGCCGTTGAGGGCGATGAAACCGGTGGCATCGTTCTGATTGTAAGCTTCTTCCTGGCCGCCTTCCATGGTGGCAATGTCTTCGTCGTAAAGGCTGTTCGGAGAGCGGCGTCCGGCGTTCATGATGTTGCCTTTGTAGAGCTTGAGGCGGACTTCGCCATTGACGGTTTTTTGGGTCTCGGTGACGAGGGCCTGAAGGGCGTCGCGCTCGGGAGCAAACCAGAAGCCGTTGTAGACGAGCTTGGCGTAGGTCGGAATGAGGCCATCGCGGAGGTGCTGGGCGTCGCGATCGATGGTGAGGGTCTCGAGGTCTTGGTGAGCCGCGAGGAGAATGGTTCCGCCGGGGGTCTCGTAGATGCCACGTGACTTCATGCCGACGAAGCGGTTCTCGACGATGTCGATGCGGCCGATGCCGTGCCTGCCGCCGAGGTGGTTGAGCACGCGCATGATGCCGTATGGGGTCAGGAGGGTGTAACCGTCTTGCTCGCCAACGACTCCGAAGTCGCCGAGTTCCTCAATGTAGCTGGTCAGGTTGTCGTTTTTAAGGCCGATGATGTTTCCTTTTTCGAAGAGGCATTGGAGATACTCGGGAGTGTCGGGTGCTTCTTCGGGAGAGACGGAGAGGACATACATGTCCTTGTCGGTCTCGGTGGTACCGTCATACCAGGTGTCCTCGAGCGCGCCCGCTTCGAAGGAGATATGGAGAAGATTGCGGTCCATGGAGTAGGGCTTGCTCTTGGACGCCTGGACGTCGATGCCGTTCTTTTCGCAGTAGGCGATCATTTCGGCGCGGCCGGGGAATTCCTCGCGGAAGGAATCGTCACGCCAAGGTGCGATCATTTTGATTTCGGGAGCGAGGGCATTGAGGGCGAGCTCGAAGCGGACCTGGTCGTTTCCTTTTCCGGTGGCTCCGTGGGCGATGGCGTCGGCGCCTTCGGCGATGGCGACATCGAGCATGCCCTTGATGATGCAGGGGCGGGCGATGGAGGTTCCGAGGAGGTAGCGGCCTTCATAGACGGCATTGGCCTGGAACATGGGGAAGATGTAATCGGCGGCAAATTCCTCCTTGAGGTCGCCGATGTAGCATTTGGAGGCACCGGTCGCGAGGGCCTTGGCTTCGAGGCCGTCAAGTTCCTCGGCTTGACCGACGTCCGCGCAATAGGCAATGATTTCGGCGTTATATTTCTCTTTGAGCCAGAGGAGGAGAACGGAGGTGTCAAGACCTCCTGAGTATGCGACCACGATTTTCATCGCGGTTGGGATAAGGCAGAGAAGCGGGAATGGCGAAAGCTTTTTTAGGCTGGAAAAGATTTTGGGATCCCGGAGAAGAGAGGGGCTTGGGATCGGGGAACGGGCTGACGTCCGGGTTCCAAGGGTTAAGGGACTTCAATGTAGAAAGGTTGGGCGCTCATCCGGAAGAAGCTTTTGGAGGTAAGGGGAACAGTGGTTTCAGATGGACCGGTGATCTCGATGGGGGCTCCGATTTGGGTCCAGCCGGGCTCGAGGAGGGTGGAGCTGGATTCGAGGGTGTATTGAACGCCTTCGATACCGGTAAATGAGACGGTGGCGTTTGAGCCTTGGGTTGAGATATCGATGGTCGGGGGAGCGAGGTCGGGAAGGACGGCAAAGTTGTCGATGGCAATGGCTTTTCCGTCGGCAGCAGTGGAATTGGGATAAAAGTTCAGTCCAATTTCGACGATACCACCCAGAATGGCGTCAGTGAGTTCGACTTCGACGAATTCCTCGTCATCTTCATCGTAAATGTACCATTGGTCTTTGGACAAAGAATTGATCAGGCTCGACCAACCGGAGTCTGCCGTTTCATAGTCGTCACTATAGTAAAAAGTATCCCCCGAAAAGAGGTAGAATTCCATATCGCTGAAGGTTGTGATGTCCTCGACATAGACATCGCAATAAATGGTGTCGATGCCGGCCGAGTGGTAATCTCCGACAAAGTATCCTTCAGAGGAGATGATGTCGGCGAATAGGGAAACGGCCGAGCCTTGGGTAAAAGTGGCGAATATTTCTGCGTCGGTGGTTCCCGGGAGTTTCCATGGAGCGACAAAGGCTTCGTCCGTGGCGTAATTGTAGAAGCCCCAACCATTGGCATTGTCTTCTTCAGTAAAGGTCTCCAAGGCGCCGAGAGTTTGGGCGTGGAGGGGAGCGGCGAAAACCAGGAGCGTGAAGAGGGATTTCATGTGGATTTAGACGAACGATTCTTCATTTTTCAGAAATTGAATGAAAAAATCGACCCTTTTCCCAATTCCCGTCGTTTCGGGAGAAGTTTAAGGAACGAGGCTTCGGAAGTATTTTTCCGCGCCGGTCAGGGGTGGGGTGGCCCCGCAAACCGGTCGTTTTTGGAGGGAATGCAGCGTGGGCTATTGACCCGCTTTCTCAAGAAAGCGGACGAGAAAGTCGATGCGCTTTCGGACCTCGGGGGTTTCGAGAAGGCGTTGGCGGTCGTTGGGGTCGTGGATGAATTGTTGGGCGACGGCGTCCGAGCAGGTGGCGGAGTCGCCGGCTTTATCCAGGGTGGCATTCATCTGTTCGTTGACCTCGGAAGGGAAGCTGGAGAGGGCCCGGTTGATGGCGCGGCGAAGTCGATCGAGGGATTCTTTTTCTTCATGGGCCGGGAGGGTGGTGTCGAGAACAGGGCGGATGCTGGCGTAGGGGTAGGGTTTTTCATCGTGCCATTCTTCAAAGTAAACACGGAAGATTCCGTGGAGGAGGAGGTTGGACGTGCCTTCTTCGGATTCGCGGGAGGCCCGGATGAGGCCAATGGTCCCGACGGGGGCGGCGCCGCGTTCCGGGTCGTGGCTGTCATCGCCGAGGAGGTTGCCGACGCAGAACATACAGTCACCTTCCAGGGCTTCTTCAAGCATCTTCCGGTAGCGGGGCTCGAAGATGTGGAGGGGCATCCCACCGTGAGGGAAGAGGACGGTGTCGGGCAGGAGCATGACGCCGCACTTTTCGGGGATTTCGAGCGAGTTCATCTAATTGGTGTCGGGGGCTGGATGGCGGGTGGGTCACCTAGCGATTGGCTTTTAGCTTTTTGGAGAGAGCCTTCGGCTCGGCTTTTGGAGCTAAGTGCCAACCGCTAATCGCTAATTGCCAGGTGGTTCGGAGACCCTTCGACTTCGAGAGCTAAGAAAGAGCTTGGTTGAGGTCTTCAATGATGTCGTCGATGTGCTCGATGCCGATGGAGAGGCGAACGAGTTCGGGACGGATGCCGCCGGCGAGTTGTTGTTCCGCGTTTAGTTGGGAATGCGTTGTGGTCGCGGGGTGGATGGCCAGCGATTTGGCGTCTCCAAGGTTGGCGACGTGGGAGAGCAGCTTCAGGGAGTTGATGAATTTTGAGCCGGCTTCTGCTCCGCCTTTGATGCCGAAGACGACGACGCTGCCGCCTTTGCCGCGGAGGTATTTTTGGTTCTTGGCGTATTCGGGATCGTCTTCAAGGCCGGGGAAGCGGACCCACTCGACTTGCGGGTGATTTTTGAGGTGCTTGGCGACAGCGAGGGAGTTTTCGCAGTGGCGCTCCATGCGGAGGGGGAGGGTTTCGATGCCCTGGAGGAACTGCCAGGAGTTGTCGGGTGAGATGCAAGCGCCGAGGTTGCGGAGGGGGACGGTGCGCATACGGAGAATGTAGGCGAGGGGGGCGAGCATGTCGGGGAGATCGTGTCCCCAGCGAAGGCCATGGTAGGATCCGTCGGGCTTGTCGAAGAGGGGGTGTTTTCCTCCAGCCCAGTTGAAGCGGCCGGAGTCGATGACGAGGCCCCCGAGGCCCGTGCCATGTCCGCCGAGCCATTTGGTGAGAGAGTGGACGACAATGTCGGCTCCGTGGTTGAGCGGGTTGGTGAGATAAGGAGTGGAGCAGGTGGCATCGACGATGAGAGGAATTCCGTGGGCCTTGGCGATCTCGCCGACGGCGTCGAGGTCGGTGACTTCGAGAGCGGGGTTGGAGACTGTTTCGCAGAAGAGGGCACGGGTTTTGTCGTCGATGGCGTTTGCGAATTGCCGGGGGTCCTGGGAGTCAACGAAGCGGACTTTGATGCCGAGGGCGGGAAGGATGTCGTTGAACTGGGTGTAGGAGCCGCCGTAGAGATTCCGGGCGGACACGATGTTGTCGCCTGCTTCGGCGAGGTTGATGATGGAGTTGAAGATGGCGGCGGTGCCGGAGGAATGGGCAAGGCCGGCCAGTTCGTGGGCCCCTTCGAGGAGGGCGATGCGCTTCTCGAGGACATCGGTGGTTGGGTTCACGATCCGGGAGTAGATGTTCCCGAGTTCTTTGAGGGCAAAGAGGTTGGCGGCGTGCTCCGTGTCCTTGAAGGTGAACGCCGTGCTCCGGTGAAGGGGAACGGCACGGGCACGAGTGTCGGAATCGGGCTGATGGCCTCCGTGAAGGCAGAGTGTTTCGTGTTTCATGATGGGAGTTGTTTGGGTGTCGAAAGTTTGAAAGTGGTTGGAATACCTGGCGGTTGGCGATTGGTATTTTCTTGCGAGCCTGTGGCCCGGTGGTTTTGCCAAAGGCCAAAGGCTAAGAGCTAATTGCGAGATGGTTTGAGCGTTCTTTAAGTTGCGGGAGTCGTCCGGGGAAGCGATTGGGTTTCCGGATATTTCTTTTTCCAGAGATCGTAGGCTTGGAGGATTTGCTCGGTCTTGCGGGTGGGGGAGAGTTCCCAGGTGAAGGGCATTTCGGGTTTGAAATGTTTCAGAAGGTCGTCGTAGGGTAGGCTTCCGGTGAAAGGAACGCGGTGGTCGCGTTTTGGCCATTGCACGTCGTGAAGGTGGGCTCCGATGAGGTAAGGGGCCATTTTTCCGAGCCATTCGTCGTGATCGAGAAGACCGAGGTTGTGTTTGAGCCCGACGTGACCGAAGTCGTGCCAGTAGCCGATTTGGGGGCAGTCGGCGAAGTGTTCCTGAAGGGCGACCATTTCGCGTTCGTCGGGAACGTCTTCGTATTTCGAGCGGGATTCGACAGCAAGGATGACTCCGGCTTCCTTGGCGGGTTCGACGAGTCGTTCAAGTGTCTTGATGGCGCGTTCGTAGTACTTGGGCCCCGATTTTTCGCGCTTCTTGACGCAGGCCAATTTGTCGTCGGCGTATTCGTCGGTGAGTTGTTCTCCGTTTCCAAGTTTTCTGGTGAGGGCGCCGGTCCATTTTTTATGGGGCATGGGAGCGACGGAGCCCATGTGAAGGACGACGTAGTAGGCTTCAAACTTCTTGGCTATTTCGAGAGTTTTGAGGGTTTCGCGAAACGCCTTGTTGCGCTCGTTGACATTGTCTGAAGAAAACTCGTAGGCATCGGGGGCATCGATCATGACCTCGGTGGGCGAGGGAAAGTAGTTATGGACGCCGACGCATTTGAATTTTTTGGCGGCGAAGGCGCGCTGGATGCCGGGGAGCTTGGCGACGGTCATGCCGTGGGAGAGTTCAAGGGTGTCGAACCCCATTTCGAGGATTTCGTCGATCATGTCCTCGCCGTCGGTGTGGCGGGAGTTGTTCCAGCAGGTGGAGAAAGCGAGCATTTTTAATGGTGAGAAGTTGAACGTCGAACGGCGAACGTCCAATTTTGATTTTTTGGTTGAGGGCGGGGACGCAGGCCGGGACGGCCGCTCTCCATATTGGTTACGGTTGTTTTTCGACGATGCAGTAGAAGGCTCCGGTTTCGCCCTTTTCTGAGCGGAAGATGGGAGCGAGGGAGTGGGAGCCTTTGGTGAGTTTTGCGGTGAAGGTGATGTGGGTGTCAGTATCGGTGACTGCCTTGGTGGCGACTTCTTGTCCGTTGAGGACAAGGGCGGCGCTGGTGGCACTGATGGTGGCTCCGGGGTTGGCCCGGAAGGCTTTGCTCGCTCCAGGCACGTTCGTGCCAGCGGGGGCGGAGGCATTGATGGGGAGGTTTGCTTCCGCGGGGTAGCGACGAAGGGAGATTTTGTAAGTTCCTTCTTCGAGGACTTTGATGGCCCAGTGACCTCCGAATTTCTCTGCGAGTGTGCCTTTGGTGGTGCGGATCGAGCCTTGGTTCCAGGGAGGGAAGACGTTGAGCCAGTCGTGGGCGGTCATGGTGACGATGGGATGGTCCGGATGACCGAGGTGGATCTCAGTGGTTTGGGAGAAGGTGGGTTCAAGTTCGTTCCACCAGGCCTCGTAGAAGGCGCGCATTTTGGCGACACGGCCGGGCTTGTTTTTGGCGATGTTTTTTGTCTGACCGGGGTCGGCTTTGATGTCGTAGAGTTCCTTGCCGTTAATGAGGCGATATTGCTGTGACATGACTGCTGATTGACGCCACTTGACTGGATCAACGACGCGCTGGGAGTCGGTGATGAGGTAGCGGTCCGGCCATTGAACATTGGTATCGGGATCGGCGAGATCTTTGAGGGAGAGGCCATCGAATTTGACGTCGGCGGAGTTGGGGACATGGCAGACTTCGAGGAGGGTGGGGACGACGTCGATGGCGTGGCAGAGGGTGTCGATTTTGCGGTGTTGATTGAGTCCGGCAGCGGGCCAGTGGATGAACATGGGAACACGGTGTCCGCCATCATAGGGGGAGCCTTTCTTGCCCTTCATGCCGGCATTGAAGACGTTTGCGCCTCCAGCGGTTCCGTTATCAGTGGTGAAGATGAAGAGGGTGTTTTCGGAAATACCAAGGTCGGCGATGAGCTTGCGGGTGGCTCCGACGTTGTCATCGATGTTGGTGATCATGCCGAAGAAGGCGGCGATGTTGGGTTTTTGATCCTTGTAGAGGTCCAGGTATTTCTGTGGGCAATGGAGAGGTCCGTGGGGGGCGTTCAGGGAGATGTAGGCAAGGAAGGGCTCTTTTGCGGCGGCCTTGGTTTTGATGAAATCGTGGGCTTTGTCGAAGAAAACATCGGTGCAGAAGCCTTTGGCGGGGACGATTTTCCCGTTGTGGAAGTAAGAGCCGTCGAAGTAGGAGTTGTCCCAGAGGTCGGGGGTTTGTCCGACGCCGCCGCCTCCGTGGCGGTAAACTTCTTCGAAGCCGCGGTCCTCGGGGCGGTAAGGGTAGTTATCGCCGAGGTGCCATTTTCCGAACATGGCGGTGGCGTAGGCATTGGCGAAGTGTTGGCCGAGGGTGACTTCGTTCTCACGAATCATGGAGCGGCCCTGGATGGTGTGCCAGACACCGGTACGGTTGGTCCAATGGCCGGTGAGAAGGGCGGCGCGGGTGGGTGAGCAAGTGGGGGCGACGTGGTAGTCGGTGAAGACGGTGGACTCGGAGTAGAGTTTGTCGAGGTGGGGGGTCTTGATGACGGGATTGCCGTGGCAGGCGAGGTCGCCGTAGCCCTGGTCATCGGTGATGACGATGACGACGTTGGGGCGGGTTTGGGCACTTGAAATGCTGACGAGGGCGAAAAAGCCGAGGATTTTCTTAATCATGGTCTTAGAGATTCAGGAGATTGGAGGCGAAGCCGAAAGCGATGATGACGATGACGGCGATGAGGTTGGCGGTCTTTGAAAAGCGAAACTGGGGAAAGATGACCTGAATGAGGATCAGGAGGAGGAGAGTAAAAGAGGGGATGCGGATGAGATCAATCCCGCTTTTCGCGGGAGGAAACGCAATGACGCAAATGACGTAGACAAGAAGTCCCCGGTAGAGGGATTTATTTTTGAACTGGGGGTGGTTTTGCTCTGCCATGCGGGACCTCCATTCAAATATGAGATTTGAAAATTGAAAGATGGGAATTGAGGAGAGAGATTTGGGGCACGATGAATTTGAGCAAAGAAATGCTGATTGCGGTGCTGATGGGTGGACCAGGAGCAGAGAAGGACGTTTCGATGGCTTCGGGGAAGGCTGTTTTAAAGGCTTTGAAGGAAAAGGGGTTTAAGGCGGTGGGGGTGGAGGTGTCGGATCTGGAGCCAGAGTTGCCCGAGGGGACGGATTTGGCGTTCAACGTGATTCACGGGACTTTTGGGGAAGATGGAGATTTGCAGAGGTATTTGGAGGGTCTGGGCATTCGCTACACCGGGGCCGGGGTGAGGAGCAGCGAGGTGGCTTTTGACAAAAATCTAAGTAAGGAATGTTTTTTGGAGCATGGGGTGCCGACGCCGGGATCGGAGATTGTGGATTGTTCCGGGGGGGTGGGCTTGCCTGAAATGAAGGTGCCGTTTGTGGTCAAACCGCCGCGGGAGGGATCGAGCGTGGGGATACGGGTGGTGAAGGAAGAGGGGGAAGCAAGGGAGGCCATGGAACATGCCGCGAAATTCAGTCATGACCTTTTGGTGGAGGAATTTGTGGAGGGGCGGGAGTTGACTGTGGGCGTCCTGAACGGGGAGGTTTTTCCAATCGTCGAGATCGCACCGCCAGAGGGTGATTGGTACGATATGGAGACGAAATATCCCTGGCTGAGCGGAAAGGAAGTGGGTAGCCAGTATACCTGCCCGGCGGATTTGACGCCTGAAGAGACCTCGGTTGTGCAAACTGCGGCGAAGAAAGCCCACGATGCGCTGGGAATTGAGGTTTACTCTCGGGTGGATGTGGTGTTGACTTCCTTCGGAAGTCCTTACGTTTTAGAAGCCAATACCATTCCGGGAATGACCGAGACCAGCCTGCTTCCGATGGGAGCAGCTGAGGCAGGGTATTCTTTTGGCGATCTATGTGTGAAGATTGCCGAACTCTCTCTGGCCGCGAGGCCTTGAAAAAAATTCCCATGTTCTCCCGTCGTACATCAGGTCGCACGCGCAAGTCGCGCCAGCGGATGCTTGCCCTCAAGGTGAGTTCTCCGCGGATTGTGATGTTTGACTTTTTGAAGTTTGTCTCCCGATTTTTTAAGTTGGGCGTGGCGATGTTGGTGATGGTGGGAGTGGGATTTGGGCTGAGCCACGGTTGGAAGAAGCTTTTCGTCGAGAACAAGGAATTTCTGGTGAGTCAGGTGAACCTCCTGACGATGGATGGAGATGAAACGGAGTTTTTGACTCACGAACGTCTGATGGCCCGGTGCGGAATCGATGCAAGCGCCACGATTTTCTCCCTTGATACGGACCGGTTGAAAGCCTCCCTCCTTGAATTGCCCGAGATTACGGACGCCAAAGTGAGTCGCCGGTTACCGGGAATCCTGAAAATCGAAGTCGCCGAGCGTAAGCCGGTGGCCTGGGTGGCGTGCCGATCGCTTGGAATCAAGGAGCGCAGCAGGGAGCGTGGGTTTTTGGTGGATGAGAATCATATTCCTTTTCCGTGTGCGTCCGAGGAGCTTTGGAAGTACGGGGAAACACTTCCCGTGGTATTAGTGCAGTCGGCTGAGAAAAATGAAATTGTCGAGGGTGAGCCAATTGCCCACGAAGGCCTGAAGTATGCCTTGGATCTGATTAAGCTCGCGGATGAGAAGCTTGTCGGGGTGGAGAAGCCGGCCTGGGTGATGGTGAAAGACGAGATCATGCTGGAAATGAAGACTCTCGGCGGCGTTCTCGCGACCCTTTCCTACTACGATCAGGAACGTCAGCTTAAAAATCTTTCGAAACTCACTTCCCATGCCCGTGAGCAGGGGAAGGATCTCGCCCAGGTGAACCTCATCCCTCGTCGCTTCGTTCCGGTTCACTATCGCTGAAGCTCCCCTCAATTTAAGTTCATATGGCACGTTCCAAGATTCATGTAGGCCTCGAGATTGGTTCCACCAAGACCGTAATGGTTGTGGCGGAAATCAAACCAGATGAGTCAGCCAAGATTCTTGGGATGGGGGAGACCCGTTCGGCCGGGGTTCGGAAGGGTGAGATTGAAGACTATAAGCAGGTGAGAGCTTGTGTGAAGTCGGCTTTGCTTGAGGCGGAGGATGTGAGTGATGTCGTGATTAAGAGTGTTTTTCTCTCAGTCACGGGGGCGCATATCAAGGGGATCAATAACACCGGAACGTTCCGGCTTCCCGAAGACGAGCAGGAAGTGGACCGACACCATTTGGAAGAGGTGAAGGAGATTGCCCGGGATATCGCGATTCCCAGCGAGCATGTGTATCTTCACCATCTCGCGAGGCATTTCACGCTCGATGGCCAGGCCCACTCAACGGTTCCCTACGGTTTGTTGGGGCGCACCCTTGAAGCCGACTACCATATCGTGCACGGGATTCGGACGAGGATTCAGAACAGTATCAAGTGTGTGCGGGAGATTCCGCTCGATGTCGACGATGTCGTTTTTGCCCCGATTGCTTCGGCGCAGATTTGTTTGAATCGCGAACGCAAAGAGGACGGAGCTCTCGTGATCGATATCGGCGGTGAAACGACCGACTACGTTCTTTATCTTAATGGAGCGATTGCGGCCTCGGGATGTGTTCCCGTGGGAGGCAATCACGTTTCCAATGACATTCACCTGGTGACGCACATTCCGTTTTCAAAAGCAGAGAAAGTGAAAATTGCGGAAGGCAATGCCTCGGCTGATCCGGCGAGTTCGGTGGGAATTGTCAAAGTGGAGGATGAAAAGGGATTTCCGCCCATTGAGATCAACCGGCAGGTTCTCAACGATGTGATTCGCGGGCGGCTTGAAGAGGCTTTTGAACTGGTGATGGAGGGGCTTCCGGAAGGAGCACTGGACCAGATTGGAACCGGCGTTTTTCTAACCGGTGGATCGAGCCAGATGCGAGGCATCGGCGAGCTGGCGTGCGAGGTTTTTGATCTGGCGGTTTACAAGCCCGAGCAACCCGACGTGAGCGGGGTGCATGCTTATTTCAAGGATCCGCAGTATGCGACGGCGCTGGGATTGATTCGTTATGCCCAGATCCTCGATGAGGAGCGTCCGGGAGCGCGGATCGGGAAGATGAAGGGTTTGTTGAAGACCTTTTGGCCTTTTGGGTCGTAGGGTTGGGTGATCCGAATTATTGGAAACGGATGCTACTGCCCGGTTGGTGGGGCTGCTGGGGACTGAGCGGTTGCGAGCCCGGTTGGGGAATGAGGATAGTCGTGGAGTCTCCAGACGACAAGGTGACCACAAGAAGCAAGAGTGAGCATGCCAAAAGCCCCACGGTGATGAAGCAGCTTGGCTCGAAGGCCGTCTTGTATCGGCCAAAGATTTTTTCTCCGGCTTCGGCGATTGACGCCTTCATTTCAGCGTCCGCCTTGGCGGCCTCTTTCTCGACTTCGGCCTTGGTCTCGTCGCTTCCAAGTTCGGCAGCAGAATCGCCCATGGAAGTGACGGCTTTGGCCATTTCCTCCTGCGCTTTGATCATCTCTTCAAAGCCTTCTTGAGTTTCTTCCTGAGCCTCAATGTATTCGGCGATCATGGGAAATTGCTTCGCCATTTGAGATCCAATGCAAATGGCCCCCACAACAAAAAGAATCTGAGCGAAGAGAATGAGAGATCGCCCTTGATTGAGGAATCCGATCAGAGCCAGAACCAATCCCAACCCAACCGCAATGAGGGCGACCATATTCAGCACTGATTTGTCGAAATTTTCTTCGCTCTCCTCACCCGAATCTTTGGCTTTTTTGCTCTCTTTCTCAGCCTCCTCAAATTCCTTTCTGACGGCCTCTTCTTTCATTCCCATGGTTTTAGCGAAGGCCTCAACCATGTCGTCGGTCATCTTGACATCCTGGGTGATTGATTGAACTCCGCTCTGGGTCACGATTTTCACCATTTTCTTCTCGGCGGTCAACGAGATGTCTTCGGAAATGGACACCCAGGGGAAAAAATACAAAGCGAGGGCAACGACTCCACTTAGGATGGTGAAAATGCTAATCCAGGTGGGAGCGCCATTCTTTTTGGCTTCGCCCACTCCGTAGGGTGAGACACCGGAAATCTGCGGGCTGAGATTTATTCCTCCAACGGGAGCGACTTGAACAGGGGCGACTGCTGCGGCAAGGGGGGGCGGTGCGAGCTCGACAACCTGGGGGATGTCCGGCAGGAGGCCTTCGACACGGCCGGCGGGGACCCATTCATCGAGACCCTCGGTCCAAATCATGGTGTCATGGTCGATGTTACCGGTGGTGTAGTAGCTCTGGAGATCTTGAAAGGAATAGGGCCCCTGTTCATTCCCCTCACCATCCAGGACGCGCCACGAAGATTCGCTCATGAAGCGAAACTAGGCATTGAAGATCATTCGTCAAGTCAACCGGCAGACTTCCGGAAAGGGCGATTGGCTTGAGGATGGTTAGATGGGGCGAGCTTGCTGGAGGAGTTT
>ERZ887942.1075-NODE-1075-length-20067-cov-20.128373_pt1 | contig 20067 bp, 19 predicted proteins | sample MGYA00521099_ERZ887942 | MGnify/ENA primary metagenome ERZ887942 (study PRJEB32303, sample SAMEA104408605) | aquatic metagenome | biome: Brackish water; feature: Pelagic; material: water | place: Baltic Sea | collected 2014-06-07T06:48:00 | depth 16,251 m ...
TATCATTCCTCTCCCCGGATGAGAAGCGCCCAATGTAGCTTGTGCCCAGATCCAATCCATGAAAATTAGCTCGCGATTATGGCTTATAGAGCGTCAATGCGATCGCCATGGGAGCCAGACCCAGGTCGCTCTCACGCCCGTTTGCGGGTCCTTTGCCACTTCGTTGACCGGCAGCAATCAGGCGGAAGTCGATAAAAGCTCCCTTGGCAGTGTCAAAAGTCGCCGTTCCCTGGAAAGTCGGGTTGAACGAAAGATCACCAGCCAGAATCGAGGCACTCCCGCTGAGTTGGTAGACTTGCTCTCTTCCCTTGGTTGAGATGAGCCGGGTGAAGATTTTCCCACTCTTGATATTGCTCTCTTTCCAATCACCCATCTGGCCACGCACCGCATCCTTCAAACGGGTCCGGGCAAACTTTTGGAAAACCCGGTCCGGAATGGCTCTCTTCTCCTTGCTTCCGCTGGCAAAGAATTTCGCCTCGGACGGAGTGAAATCATACCAACCAAGATTGTAGGGATTTGGGAACCGGGCATTCCCCGGACGTTTCACCTCACCACGCGGGAGATCCCGATAGACGACTTCAAGTTTGAGGCCTCCCTTCCGGAGTTCCTCACCACCATAGAGAGCCAGCTTGTTCGTCGGCACCGGTTTCGGTTTGTAATCACGCTCCCGGGCGATTGCCTTCCAACGCTCCAAACCACCACTCAAGGCATTTTGGGCCACCTCTTTGCTTTGCCGGGCGAATTTCCCGGAAAGGTAAGTCCCATCCGGGGTGAGACAGTAGAGCCCCTGATAGGTTGAGGTCTGTGCAGGGAAAGTCCCGGCAGGCGAATTGGCGACATACTTTTTAAAAAGATTCGTCGCGGCTGGATTGGGCGGATCCTTTAACCAATCAGGAGGATAGAGAAAAAAGGTCTCCTCAATGACGCAGACATACTCGGAAGCAATTTTTTGAATGGCGGGATCTGACCAGATCTCTCTTCGCCCAATGACGCCGTTGTTTCAGGTTTCCCCGCAGGGATGACCGTTCATTGCCCAAAGTAATATCGGCCGCTGGAGTTTCTCCGCCTCTTTCGCGGCCTCGGAAAGGCTCCTGTGCCATCGCACGCCCCGCCAACCAAGCTCTTGAGCCGAGGGGCGAATGAAGCGAATCCACTCGTCGAGATTGGCGCTGGTCAGCTCCGGAACCGGCCAGTCGGAATGAACCTCGCCGGGCTTGAGTCCCCGACTGGGCTTCCACTCCTTGTCCATGGTGAGACAAAGGCAATCGAGCATCCCGTGATGATTGTTCCCTGAGGTAAAACGAACGGCGATTTCCTGATCGCCTGCCTTGAGGTCCTTCACTCCCGCACGAATCCATGCGACAAAACGAAGGTCAGCTTTGTTGTCACTTGCGATGTTGATTTGCTCATGGCTCCGGCCTTTGACAATCACATCCGTCCATTCTCCGGTTCCGATCCGAACCTGCAGTTTGGTTGCAACCGGATTGGCTCGAAGCCAAAGAACATATTTGCCGGCCCCGGGCACCTTGATTTTGTATTGGGCGGTTCCCACTTTGCTTCCCCAATGAGCCAATAATCCCTCCCCGGATAATTCAGCCCTCTTCACACTGGATTACCAGCCATTATTCTGAATCGATTTTTCAGTTGCAGATTCAGCCTCCACCCAGATCGATTGCGCGAAAGCAATTCCCAGCAAGGGGACCATGAGCATGGAGGTGGCGACTTTCATCAAGCTCTATGCAACACAAAAAGGCACGGCATTCCAGCATTGAACGAGCGAAAAGGGATTGCGGGATCACATCTCCCCTTCAAATTCCATGTCGTCGCCATTGCCTTCAAAGTCGACCTCGCGGACGCGTTTCTTATCCCGGAGTATCTCGACTTGCTTGCGAAGTTTTTCACGAATCTCGGCCCCGTGACGGACCGCTCTGATATGCACCTCCGGCAGAGAGCGATCTGACGTCTGGAGGACGATATTTGAGAGACCAAAAAGTCGCAGCCAAAACGGCTTCTCCAATCGGGTGTCTTTCACCCGGTACAGTTCGACCTCGTTGATTTCCTGATTGAGAATTCCTTCATAGATTCTCATCCGCTCGCTCGTGAACTCGAACACCATCAACTTGGTCCCAAGCCAAAGCCAGCCTCCATAAACAAATGGCACCAGGGCCAAAAGGGCCAACCAAGCAGTCGAATAGAAGGCACCAATCATGATCGCAATCATCACCAGAAGAGAGAGCACGAGGGGCCAAAAGTTGACGATCTGATGTGATCGACCTTTCCAGACGACATTTTCTTCCTGTGAGGGCATACCTGATCAATGCCCAAAGTTCCTCTCATCCGCAAGTGCAGAACCGAGGAAGAATTATAACAGACACATTTCCACGGCGGCTTTCACAACCGCCTGATGGCAGCTCATGCGCTGTCCCATAGCCGAGCGACTCGGAGTTTCGAAGGTCAACGACAGTGGACACCCCATCTTTGCCAAATAAATCGCTTCCGGCCAACCTTCCGGAAGATCCGGATGCTCCGAGTGATAGATCCAACCCGGCTCGGTCACAGGGTGGTCGTCGATGATCGTCTCGGGTTCGGGCGGAAAATGAGGGGCCGCGGCCTTGAGGATCGCTCGATACGGGGAGGCTTCCCCGCCGATATTAATTTCGTAGAAGTAAAACCCGCTGCTCTCCCAGTCTTCATGCAACGACAGAAACAGTTGAGGAGCCGGTTGCTTTTTCAACCATGAGGTATGAGCGCAAACCTCTTGAGTCTGACATTGGCAATAGTCGCGGTTGAGATCGATTCCGTGAACGTTCTCCCGTGTCCCTGCCTCCAGCCCGGTAGGGTTAAGAACGGGACAAATAAGCCAACGAAAGCGATCATCAAAAAAATCCGCCTTGAGCAATTCCATCAGGGCCTGCGGGCCCGAGGGTTCGTCACCATGCATCCCGGAAGAAAGGTAGATGCATGGCTTGGAAAGATCCCCTCGATCTGAAGCCAGCAGCGGATACCCCCCGACTTCAACCAAGGTTTCGCTTTGAAAGCCCCGCGCTGTCGCCTCCCGCGACCAAGCACGGAGAAAAGCGTGCCAGTCCATTACTTTTTAACAGGCATGAAGGGCCACTTTGGGGTGCCCTTTGGCGCGGGAGCAGTGGGAGTCTTGCCCAGCCCGAAATCCTCTGCCTTCAATCCCCGCTCTTTCCATATCTTGGCATTTTGACCACTCCAGAATCCGTAAAAGCTGGGATAAAACGGATCAACAAAATCAACGTCCGCCTTATCGGGAACGTCGAGATCAAGGAGGTGGTAGCTCCCGTTTACGACAAGACGGCGCAGGTCGTTGCTCAGAAAATCAACCGAGGCACCCATCGTCGTGCAAAGTGAACGACCGGTCGTTTTTCCATCGGGCGAGGTGTAGGTATGAAGCCAGGCCAGTGCCATCATGGGATTGTTCTTTGGCCCGTCAACAATCTTCGAGGAAGGGTCCAGAGTTTCGGTCACCGCTCCGCGGAGGAGGATCGTGTCCTTGTCCGTAAGGTGCTTCACCCCGTAAACGTCACTTGGTCCAAAGACATCCTCGACCGAATTCAGCACAGGATGCTTCCCCCGCCCTTTCTCGATCACGCCACGCGCACCCTGCCTCTTGTGACCGCCGTGGTGATTCACCCAGGTCTCGCCGAGAATTTTCAGGCCCCATTGGCCGGCGCCGATGCTTCCGATCTTGTCGCCCCCTTTAAACGCATGGGTCGCGGTCCGGTATCCAATCACAGGCTTGCCCGCATTGAGGTATTTTCCGAGATGCTCAATTGTCCCGGGAGTCAGGGTCCGCATACGTGTTCCGATGATCATGAGATCTGCCGAATCCAGCTTCTCCCAACCCACGATCCCTTTGGTGTTGTTTGGATCAATGTAAGTTCCATCTTCACTCCATGCAAAGAGGACGGTGGTGTCAAACCCATGCCGTTGGGAGAGGATTTTCGCCAACATCGGTGCGCTTTCCTCCGATCGATACTCTTCGTCACCAGAAACGAGAACAATGTGCTTCCCCTTCCCCGGACCTTCCTTGCCTTTGAAAGTGAGCCATTTTTCCTGTGACACTGCCGTCATGGTGGTGGCACAGGCCAACGCGAGTCCTAAAAATTTTTTCATCCAAGCCAATAAAGTGCGAAATTCACCATGTGGAAAGGGGGAAAGATCATTTTTAAAGCAAAATCGAGGGAATCCTCCAGAAAACGCCTCTTCATTCATTCGATTTTTCTTTAGTTTCCCCCCATGAAGATCCCGAACTTTCTGGCCCTGCTCCCGCTGATGGTCGCCGCTGAGACGACCTACCCCATGGTTTTTCACAAAGCACCCTCTCCACTCTCCCCTGACGCCGTCGTTGAAGACTGGCCCCGCTTTTTTGGCCCGCGCGACAATTGCACCAGCCATGAATCTCCTCTTCGAAAGATTTTCCCCAAAGAAGGATTGCCCAAGGTCTTCGAACTGGCCCGTGGAGACTCCTACAGTTCTCCCATTCTGATTGCGGGAAAACTCCTGCACTTTCACGCCGTCGATTCAAAGGAAACCTTGGACTGCCATGATGCCGAAACCGGAAAACGCCTCTGGACCTTCCACTATCCCATCACCTACAAGGACCGCTACGGATTTTCATCCGGGCCCCGTAGCAGCCCCGTGGTTCATCAAGGGAGAATCTACCTGATCGGAGTCACCGCAATGCTTCACTGCCTGGACCTCAAAACCGGCAGGATGATTTGGAAACGAAATCTCAAAAAAGAATTTGAGATCCCACAGTATTTTTTTGGCTACGGGCCAAACCCCGTCGTCCATGGAGACAAACTCATCGTGAACGTTGGCGGGAAGGAAAATAAAACCTCAGGCACCTCCGTAGCCGCCTTCCAACTCAAAGACGGTAAGACAGCGTGGAAGCACGAAGATCAATGGGGCGCCTCATATGCTTCACCCGTCATCACGACAATTCACGGCAAGGAGGTCGCCCTGATTCTGGCAGCGGGCGAATCAAAACCCGCCCACGGCGGACTACTCGTACTCAATCCAACAAATGGCACCCTCTACTCCCGTTTCCCGTGGCGGGCCGGGCTTTACGAATCAGTGCTGGCCTCAAGCCCACTTTCCCTCCCCAATAATCAGGTCTTTATATCCGATTGCTATGAACTCGGAGGAGTTCTTCTTCAATTTAATCCCGAGCTAAAACCAAGCCCGGTTTGGAGTGAGCGATTCTTCGGGATGCATATGATGATCCCACAGGTAATTGATAATCACCTTTATGGATTTGCAGGTCGCAACATTCCCGACACACAACTGAAAGGAATCGATCTGAAAAGCGGAAAAATCACATGGGCCGACGACATGCGTTGGAAGGAAGACAGCCGTGTGACAGGTCTATTCAGAGGGTCATTTTTACGCTTGGGGGAACGCCTCATTTCTCTCGGAGAAGACGGCAGCCTCCTTGACCTTCAGCTCACTAGCGAAAAACCCACGATCAAACAAAAGACCAGGCTCTTTTACGCCCGTGATACCTGGACCCCTCCTGTGATTCATCGGGGACTTCTCTATGTCACCCAGAACACCAAAGGATTTGATGGGTCTTCCCGGAGGTTAATTTGCTACGATTTTCGTCTTAACACAAAGTAATCACATCCCAACCTAAAACCGTTGATAACCATACATTTCGATTGACTCGCCAAATCATACCTCCAATTATTCAGGAATGGCCAAAGCAAAAAAACAAGCAAAGCGGTATTCCGCCGAGAAAAGAAAGGAAATACTGGACTTCATTGCAAAAGAAGGCAGAGGAGGACAAACCAAAGCCGTTGCAAAGTATGAAGTAACAGCTGCAACTATCGCTTCCTGGAGACGAAAAGAAGGAGGATTGCCGGCAATCTCGTCCACAGGCGGAGGTTCGAAAGAACTTCGTGCGGTGGAAGAACTTGCCAGCTTGCTCAAAGAGATCGCAACGACCGAGGCATTCCTTGCAAAACTCAAGAAGGCTTACAAAAAAGCAAAAACCAAGCTCTGATCACCATCAACCACACCAAACACAAAGAGTTCCGGTCAAAACGGGAGCTCTTTTTTTTTGCTCTCTATCCACCAAGATAACTCATCTCGGCCTTGGGTTGATCCACCTCACCCCTTTTTTCCGAATAGCGATCAGAACGCCTTCCCCATAGACCGCTGATGAAATCCACGACCTCGGTCTCTGTTTGAGCCTCGCGAAGAAGAGATCTTAGATCCGCTCCTTCACTGGAGAAAAGGCAGGTGAAAATGCGCCCCTCGGCTGAAACCCGAAGCCGGGAGCAGTCACCGCAAAACGGCTGACTGACCGAGGAGATAATCCCAAACTCTCCTTTCCCATCCACAAATCGCCACCGTCGGGCAACCTCACCCGGATAAGACGCCGGCACTGAAACCGCGCGCAACTCTCTCGTAATCCCCGCCAGAATATCCTTGGAGGTCACGACATGACTCATATCCCAGCCATTCGTTTCACCAACGTCCATAAATTCAATAAATCTTACGGTGACGTCATGCTCTCTCCCCCACCTTGCCATGGGAACAATCTCTTGCTCATTAACCCCCCGCTGCACCACCATGTTCACCTTCACGGGAAGCCCGCTTCGCCGGGCTGTCTCGATCCCGGTTAGAACACGTTCCAATTTGGCACCAACTCCGTTCATCTGACTAAAGACCTTCTCATCAAGAGCATCCAGGCTCACGGTGACACGGTTCAAACCCGCCGCCACCAATCCCTCCGCATGGTGGTTCAATAGAATCCCATTGGTCGTCATAGCGAGATCATCAACTCCCGGAACAGCGGCGATCAATGCCACCAAATCCTCCACTCCTCGCCGCATAAGCGGCTCACCTCCGGTCAGTCGAATCTTGGAGACCCCCAACTCAACACCCGCACGCACCGTTCTTACCAACTCGCCAAAGGTGAGAATCTCGTCCCTCGGAAGGAACTGATAGCCCGGACCAAAAACCTCCATCGGCATGCAGTAACGACACCGGAAGTTACACCGGTCCGTCAATGACAGACGCAAGTCGCGAAGAGGGCGTTTTAATTGATCCAACACGGAAGGAATGTTTCGTCATTTTTCAAAAACACCAGCGCAATCAACCGCTTAGGCCGGCTCAACTCTCCGTAATCGCTCTTCCGCCCAATCTTCAGGTTCCCTGGCCACCCGTTGACAAATGCGTTCCACACAGCGCTCCCACACTTCCTCTCCCTCGAGAATCTTGACTTCTATTCTCAGGAAGTAAATTGGCACATCAATTTCGTCGGGCCTCGGAAAACGGACCGCGTCCTTTTCGGTGGTCACAATCATATCCACCCCTCGGTTGATACAACGATACATGAAGGGTTCGATCTCTTTTTTGGAAAAGGCATAGTGATCCGAGAAAGTGGTGTGGAAGAGCACCTTCCCTCCCAGTTTCTTCAAAAGGCTGTCAAAACTCTTCGGCTGGGCAATCCCCGAAATCGCCCCAATATATTTTCCCTTGAGCGCTTCCAATGGGAGCACCTCGTCATGAAAAACTCCCTGAAGATGCTTCGGCCCGTGGCTACACTGAAGAATTTCAGCCTCTTTGTTATATTTCCGGACGCGCTTGATCAGAGCATCAAGAGCTTGTCCGTCACACTTGGTGAGAAATATATAATCTGCCCGGCAAAGGTTCGAGGGAGGTTCACGCAAGGTCCCCCGTGGCAAAATGTAGCCATTCCCGAAGGGCGCGTTCTGATCAACTAAAACCACATCGAGAGAATGGTCCAGATCGAGATACTGAAGCCCGTCATCCAAAAGCAAGGTATCGACCCCAAGTTCCTTTACCGCAAATCGACCGCCCCGCACCCTGTCGCGATCCACCAACACCACCACACCGGGCAAATTCCGGGCGAGCATATAAGGCTCATCCCCGGCGTATTTGGCTTTCAGCAATATCTTTTTGCCGTCACTGACAATTTTTGGAGGACTGGTAGCAATCTCACCGGTTTCCGGATTTCTCCACTCCTGGGGCTTCCTGAGCTCTTTGCTTTTGTAGCCCCGACTCAGGATGGCAACCTTGCGGCCCCTCGCGGTGAGCTCCCGGGCAAAGCGCTCCACAACCGGCGTCTTTCCAGTTCCCCCCACCGTGATGTTTCCAATACTCACCACCATCGTGCCGAGATTGGATTGCGTCTTCCATCCCTTGCGAAAAAGGCGCAGGCGGACCCTCACCCCAACCCGGTAGATCCATGACAGCCCCCTCAAAAGGACCCTCATCATGGTAGGCCCGAAGCCGCGGGCACGACCGAAAATCACATCGGTGGCCCACTTCTCCAGTTCGTTCTTATCGCCTGCCATGAATGCCTATTCAGAATTACTCCTTACTTTCTTTGTTCGAAGGATCTCATCATCGTGGTCGTGACCCTCATGATCATCGTGATCGTGATCACAAGTGCAGGCATACTCCAGGAAGTCACAGGTCGGACAGTCGTTCAAATCGACATTGAATTTGATATTGGGAACTTTCTTCCCCTCGCTGTCTTTGAACATGAGAATAATGGGAACGAGTTTTCCATCGGGAAGCTTCTGTTCCGAAATCAAGCCGTGCTTCGTTTTCTTAAAGGTGAATCTGGTCGGCGCCGAGAGCTTTCCGCCAATCGCCCGTAAAGTCGTGTCGGCCTCGAGTGACTTTCCGTCGTCATCAACAAAGGTGATCTGCACTTTGCGCTCCTTTGTAATGAAGAATTCCGCATGGGGAACAACCTCATGCAAGATTCTCCCTCCGTTCGGAGCTTTGATCTCGTGGTCGGCATGGTCGGCAGCTTCCCCACTGCCGTGTTCGTGTTTTTCTTTCTTCCCACCCTTGTCATCGGCAAAGACGAGCGGCAGGGCGAGAGCTGAGATCAGGATTATTTTTTTCATGGTTTTTTGTTTTTCTTGTTGGAGTTTACCCTGCGGCAGGAGCTTCTGCACGAAGAGCTTTTTCTGATGATTTCTTGCCGAACGTCCAGAAAACCGCAGGGGTCACTAAAAGTCCAAAAAGAGTCGATGTCACTAACCCTCCGACGATCACGAGGGCTACGGGATTCAATATTTCTTTACCGGGAGCAACCGAGGGATCGCCCGATTCGACAAAGGGAAGGAAGCCCAGATCCATGGTGAGAGGCAATAGAGCGATGCCCGCCGAGATCGCCGTCATCAAAACAGGAACAAGCCTTTCAAGCGTTCCGCGCACAACCATCGCCTTGGTAAAGCCCTCCCCTTCGTGCTTCATGAGATGCAGATAATGGGAAATCATCATGATGGAGTTACGGGCGGAAATTCCCGCGATCGCAATGAAACCCACCAAAGTCGCGATGGAGACATTATCGAGATCCAACTTGGTAAGAAGAACTCCCCCGCTCAAGGCAATCGGCACATCGATGAGCACTTGGAAGGTGAAATTGGCGCTTCGAAAGTAGCTGAAAAGTAGAAAAGCGACCACGACGAATAGAATGATCGAAGTCTGCATAATGCGGTCGGTGGCCTGTTCCTGGGCGAGATAATCACCTTCATAACGAATGTCATATCCCGCAGGGAGCTTGAGCTCCCTGGCGACTCTCTCCTTTAGCTCGTCAACGAGCTCAACCAGGTTCGGAGAGGTTGGATTGATCGAAACCACAAATCGACGCAGGGTATTTTCCCGCATGATGTTATTGGGACCGTTCGCTTGCCGGATATTCGCGATATCCCGCAAAGGAACCTGAATCCCTGACTGGGTGTCGAGATACAGGTCACCCAGCTTCTTCGGACTGGAGCGCCACTCTTCCGGCAAGCGCAGGACAAGATCATACGTTCTCTCCCCATCGTAAACCTCGGTCAAAATTTCCCCTCCTATCAAGCTCGCAAGCTCGTCGTTCACTTTTCCCGGAGTCGTTCCATAGACCGGAAGACGCGACGGATCAGGCTCGATCCGGAGCTGTGGAATTGCCGACTGCGCCTCGGGACGGGCTTCCTCCAGCCCCTCGATGCTGCGAGCAATTTCAGTAACGTCATCACCCAACTTTCTTAGGACCTCGAGATCCGGCCCGGTGATCTTGATCGCGATCTTCGCCGAAACCCCGGACAACATGTGACCGATGCGATCTCCAAGGGGCGAACTCATCGCGGAGAAAGTGCCCGGAATGCTTTTCATCGCATCACTCAAATCCTTAAGAACTTCTGATTTGGGACGATCCATGTGGTCATGAAACTCGACCTCAAACTCCACGGTCGAGACCGGGACAATATGGTCACCATTCTCGGCCCGACCCGCGCGATACGAGACATTTTTTACCTCGGGGATCTCTTTGATGAGAGCCATCGCGGTATGGCTGATTTGATTGATTTTTTTAAGCGATGTCCCGGGGCTTGCTGTCGTAGCAATCACCGCCGTGGGCTCTCGAAAAGTAGGCAGGAAGTTCTTTCCCATCTCAGGGTAAACCACCGCTCCCGCCGCAACCAAAATTGCCGCCAGGGCCATCACAACAAAGGGCTGGGCCAAGGCCGGACGCAACAGGATACTCTCAAAAGCACCCTTCACCATGACGAGCAAAAATCCGTCGCGATGCACCTTGTCGGGCTTCGGCCGGAGAAGGTAGGAAGAAAGAACCGGGATCACCGTCAATGACACCAGGAAAGACGCCGCCATACTGATAATCGTGGCATAGGCGATGGGAGCAAAAAGACGCCCCTCCACTCCGGAAAGCGAAAGGAGAGGAACAAACACCAGAATGATCAAGACCGTCGCATAGAGAATCGACGACCGGATCTCGGAGGACGCCGCGGCAATAATGGGCAGCCGCGGTTTTCCCGGATTTTCCTTAAGTCGCCGGAAGACATTCTCAACATCAACAATGGCATCATCCACCACCATGCCAATCGCGACCGCGAACCCGCCCAGCGTCATTGAATTGATTCCGAGATCAAACAACCAGAACACCAGAACCGAAATCGCCAACGAAAGCGGAATTGCCGTCAGCGTGATCAAAGTGATCCGGAAGTTCAGCAGAAAAAGAAAGAGAACCAATGCCACCATGATTCCTCCGTGGATCAGGGCATCCTTGAGATTATTAAGAGAGAGATTAATGTAATCCGCCTGCCGGTAGGCCACATGAAGCTCCACCCCTTCGGGAACCGTCCCCCGGAGATCTTCCAATGCTTCTTCCAGCTGCCTCGTCAAATCCAAAGTGTCGTATCCCGGTGCCTTGGTGATCGAGAGAATGACCGCCGGATGCCCTTCAGCCCCGGCATCACCGCGCATCGGCTCGGTGTCCCAAACCACCCGGGCCACATCCTTGATACGAAGGGGACGGCTCTTCTCATGCCGAACTGTGGTCATCGCAATCCGATTCAGGTCGGTCGTCATCGACAGGTTCCGCACCATGATCTCCTGCGAGTCTCCCTCAATGTATCCTCCGGTGGTGTTCCGGACGGAATTTCCGGCAGCAGTACGAAGTTCATCGTAAGTCACTCCCAGCGCGAGCATTCGTTCGGGATCGGGCTGAATCTGAATCTGACGAATTCCACCACCCATCGGAAGGACTTCCGCAATTCCCGCAATTGATTGAAGACGACGTCCCACCACCCAATCAGCCTGGGTCCGCAGCTCTTGCGGAGAGATTTCCTCCGAAGGATCGAGCAATGCCACCAACATGATGTTTCCCATCAGTGACGTTGCCGGAGTCATGTAGGGAGTCACCCCTTCGGGAAGCTTGATCGCACCAAGGCGTTCCTGCACAAACTGCCGGGCTTCATAAATATCAGTTCCCCAATCAAATTCCACGAATGTCACGCTCAGTCCGACATCACTGATGGTCCGCAATCGATTGAGCCCGTTCACTCCCATCAACCCCTGCTCCATCGGAATGGTCACCCGGGTTTCAACTTCCTCCGGTGAAAGCCCGGGCGATTCCGTTAAAATCGTGACCGTCGGCTTGGTCAAATCCGGAAGCACATCAACGGGAAGCTCCTGCGCCTGACGCACCCCCAGCACAATCACCACGATTGCCATCCCGATGATCAAGGCACGTTGTGCCAAAGAAAACTGTATCAGCTTGTTGAGCATCGGACTAAGTGAGCTTGGCGAGCCTGCGCTCAAGAATAATTTGGCGGATTCCGGAAATCACAAGAAGCACTCCAAGGATGACACACGCCATGATCAAAAGCTTGTTGATCGGGCCGGCGTTTTCACCGTGCTCATGATCATCTCCCTCTCCTTTGCCCTTGGTTTTCTTCTGATCTTCCGTCAATTCGCTTCCATCTTCATTATGGACGTGACCGTGGGCGGCATCGAGCACCTCCTTGAGAGACAAGTTTCCGCCGCCCGCAAAACCGAGGAGATAAGATCCATCCGTCACGACATCGACACCGGCAAAGAGCCCCTCCTTGATCTCAACAAAAGCATCGTTTTCCTCTCCGGTCACAACAGGTGCCTTGATGAAGGAATTGGGAAGATCAAAATCCTGCACGTAAACCACCCGATTGGTGAGATCCCCTTGCACCGCTTCACGGGGAACGACCGTGATATCTTCACGGGTTGCTGTAATAATCGAGAACTCTGCCCTCATTCCGGGGCGTAGCTTATTCCCGGTATTTTTGATCAGAAAAATGGCATCAAATGTTCCTGAAGAAGCATCTGCCTCGGTCCCGAAGCGGATCAATTCTCCTTCAATCGTCTCCCCCTTCATTGCTGGAATTTGAATGCGTGCTTTGGTCCCAATATCAAGCTTTCCGGCTTCCTGTTGCGGCACCCGGGCAATGGCCCAGAGGCTGGTGAGATCGAGGATATCGAGCAGTTCTTTCGAGGGATCAACCGGCTCGCCAAGGCGGACATGACTCTCCGCCACGATCCCGGAAGCCGGGGCAAAGACGGGAATGACCTTCCCCCCAATCTGGCGACTTTCAATTTTAAGAATCTCGTCCCCCTTGGCCACTTGATCACCCGCAATCACTTTCAGGTCCACCACACGCCCCGGGATCCGACTGGAAACCACACTATGACTGCTGGGAATCTCACGAAGCGAACCGATCGCAAAGAAAGTGCTCTCAAAGGTCATCTCGGTTGCGGTGAATGTCTCGATCCCAAGGTTCTTCATCGAGGTTTCATTGAGATTCACCCGTTCCTCCTCCCCAATCACGGGAAGAAGAGAAAGCAAAAGTAAGATGGTAATTTTCATTGGGCGGTCGCGGTGAGGTAGTTGGCGTAGGCAAGATGAAAATCGCGCACAGCTTCCAGGTAAGAGGTTTCAAGACCGAGCTTTTGCTCCTTGGCGAGGAGGACCTCACGCAGAGCGACCTGCCCCTTTGCTCTGGCATCTTCGGTTTTTTCAATGTGGGAATCAGCAAGGGGAATCAATCGGGATTTGATCTGCCCGGCAAGAGCCTGCCATTCCTTCATCTCCGCATAGGCGGCATGAGCTTCGGCATTGATCACCCTCTCCAACGCCATCGTGCCAATCGCCAATCGATCAGCCCTCGCCTCGGCTTCGATGGTTTCCCCAAGTGCCGACGGGTTTTCCCCAAGAGGAATTTTGAACCGAACCCCAAAGATTTGTTCAAATTCAAACCCCTCCGGTTCATCACGCTCACGTCCGACTCCCGCAAAGACCCCCGCTTCAAAGTCGTCCAACCGTTTCGAACGCGCCAAATCTGCCGCGGTGGTCGCACTTTTCGCCCTCAATCGGGCGGCTTCCAAATCAGGACGACGATAGCGGGTCACATTCATCATCGGCATTTTGGGTTCCGGTAAAGAACCGACCAAGATGAGTTTCCCCTTCGGCTTCATCCCAAGAAGCGGCTTCAGTTTCGCCAGCGCAAGGGTCTCCTTAATCCCGATCTGCCTCGCCTGATTACTCAGCTTGGTCGCTTCAAGCAAGGCAACCCCGGCATCTAGCGGCGAAGCCTCCCCTTTTGCCGCAGCTTCTTCGGTAAATTTGGTCAACTCACGGGCATTGGCCTCTTGCGCAACCAAAAGCGTTCGCTTCTGACGGAGTGCCAGGATCCCCACCAAAGCCGAACGCGCCTGGCCCACCAAAATCCGCTCGGCATCACGGACCTCGGCTTGCGCCGCTTGGATGAGAATCTCCGAAACTCTCTTCTCAATGAGCAGCCTGTTGGTGCGGGGATAGTTTTTTGAAATCCCAACCGTCAACATGAAGTCGTGGAAACGACGATTGGTCTCGAATTCAACCTCGAGCTCGGGATTGCCGGCGACTCCGGAACGCTTCAACTTCCCCCTGGCCTCGGCAACCAGAAGCCTGGCGGCCGCGAGACTGAGATTACTTTTCCGGACTTGCCCGGGCAGAGTTTTCAAAGACACTTCCAACGATTCCGGGGAAGTTGGCATACTCATTGTCAACGACGTTGATGCCTCAATCGGGGCTTTGACCTTCACAAGGGGCAGCCGGGTCACCGTGTCGTCTGCACAGGACCAAAGAATGAATGGGAAAAATAAAAATGTTCGTTTCATGGCGCGATGGGGCCGGAGTTCAAAAAGGAAAAACGAGACCGTTCGACAGTCACGTGGGAACGAAGCTCAAAGCGGAACGATCCGCCGAGCACAAACGAGACATCAGAGCCTCAATGCAGCATCACGCCGAAAAATCGGCAAATCAGGCGGAGGCGGATCGACAAGGCTCATGATCACGGGAAGATCCTTCTTCTCAGAGATGAAAAACAAAGAGACCCACGAAAAATCTTCCGGGATAAGTGCCACCGGAGGGGCTGGTTGGGTCAACGAATTCCACTGAAAATCTCCCGCATCCACAGTCAAAAATTCGTGATCCTCTTCACATGGAATTTCAATCGGAGCGCTGTCATGCCCACACTCATCGTGACAATCAGCTTCAATCGTATGCTGACCGACAAAAACCGTCTGTTCAGCAGCGCAATAACTAAATACAGGCAACTGGAGGCCGATGAGCAAAGTCATGACCAAAATAAAAAAAGACGCTGACAGCTGCCTCAACACTTTTAGGATCTTAACAGATCATTGCCCGCCGTCAACCCGTTCAATTCATCACACAAGTATAAAAATCCCGGTTGCAGCCTCTTCCAATCACGACACAATTACCCCGATGACTTTTGACATGGAAGAACTCCCCCCCGGGGATCGATATCGCATTCTCGCTTCGCTTGTAACTCCCCGCCCCATTGCCTGGGTGACCACACAGGACCGCAAAAACCGGCTCAATGCCGCCCCCTTTTCCTTCTTCAATGTCTTCGGATCAAATCCCCCCATCGTCGCCTTCGCGCCCGGAAACAAGGACCACCACACCCCCAAAGACACCGCCCGCAACATCCGGGAAACCGGCGAATTCGTGGTCCACATGGTCGATGAACCTCTGGGCAAGGTCATGGTCGCCACCTCCGCCTCCCTCCCGCACGGCGAAAACGAACTCGACCTCCACAATCTCACCACCCTTCCATCGGAAAAGATTTCCGTCCCCCGCATCGCCGAAGCCCCCGTCGCGCTGGAATGCACCGCGCATTCCACCATCGAAATCGGAAGCAACCGCCTCATCATTGGCATCGTTCACTTCGTCCATGTCCGCGAAGGAATCATGGATGAAAAAGGTTACCATCAGGAAGGCCAATACCATCCCCTCGCCCGCATGGCCTCACCCGATTGGTATTCCCGCACCACCGACCAATTCGAAATCCCCCGCCCTGATTAGTCCCGGCCCCTCAACCACGTATTCAAAATTCAAAACCGGGCGGTCGACGTTCCTCTCCCCGCTGTTCAAATCCCATCATTCACCATGCTCCTCTCCTACGCCACCCTCTGCCCCTCCACTTTGGAACCCCTCGTCTTCCTCCACGGACTCGGCGCGGGTAAAACGCAAACCACTTCCGGACTCCCCCATCTCGAAAACACCCATTTGATCGCGCCCGACATGCCCGGCCACGGCGAGTCGATGTCCTTCGATCCCGACACCTTCTCCTTCGACTCCTTCGCCGACCACGTCATCGCCCTGATGGATCACCTCGGCATCGAAAAGTGCCACCTCGGCGGCCTCTCCATGGGCTCCGGCATCACCCTCAACCTCGCCCTCCGCTACCCGGAGCGCTTTAAAAAACTCATCCTCCTTCGCCCCTCCTGGCTCGCGTCCCCCTGCCCCGCCCACCTCAAACTCGTCGCCGATGCCGGAGAAATGCCCCAATCCGACTTCGAAGCCCTCCCCGAATTCCAAGCCCTCCTCGCCGCCAACCCGCCCGTTGCCAACTCCATCACCGCCGTCTACCAACGTCCCGACAACTCCGTCCTCTCTCGCATGTGGAATTCCCAACCATGCCACTCCCTCGCAGACCTCAACTCCATCACCGCTCCGGCTCTCGTCATGTCCAGCCCGCGCGATGACCTTCACCCCGAATCCGTTGCATCTGCCATTGCCAACGCACTCCCAAACTCTCAACTTGTCCCCCTTCCCGCCCGCTACCACGAGCCGGAGGCCTATCAAAAATCTCTCAATCAACACATCAACCAATTCCTAAACTCATGATCACAAAACGACTCACCACCGAACAGATCCTCGCCAACCTCAAAGCCAAGGTCAACGCCCGCATCCCCATCATGATCTCCTCCGCGGGATCCGGCCTCGTTGCCAAACTCCAGGAATCCTGCGGCACCGATTGCATCAACACTTTCTCCGGCGCCCGCCTGCGCTCCAATGGCATGGGCACCATGGCCATGATGTGGCCCATCCTCGACTCCAACAAACAGACCCTCGACTACACCCGCGAAGACATCATGCCCGCCCTCAGCGGAAAAGCCTTCGTCTGTGCCTGCCTCAATGCCAACGACCCTCTCAAGGACATGCGCATGGTTCTCCAGGACTGCCTCAACATGGGCGTGCAATCCGTCTCCAACATCGGCCCCTCGATTTCTTACATCGATCACGACTCCGAGATTTTCAAGGTCATGACCTCCGCCGGCATCACCCTGCAAAACGAGATCGACATGCTCATCCTCGCCAAAGAAGAAATGAACATGGTCTCCATCGGACTCGCCTTCACCGAGGAAGACTCCTACGCCATCTGCGAGCAGGCCAAGCCCCACGTCTTTTGCTACCACGCCGGCACCACCAAGGGCGGGATTAAGGGATACGACAACGGCATGACCATCGAGGAAACCGCCGTGCAGACCGAGAAAGTTTACCAAAAGTGCCGCGAGCTCAGCCCCGACACCATCCTCGTCGCCCACGGCGCCGCCATGGAAACCCCATCCGACGCGCAATACATGCTCAACCACACCAGCGGTCACGGCTTCTGGACCGGTTCCTCCACCGAGCGCCTCCCCATCGAACGCGCCGTCACCGCCGCCGCCGACGAATTCCGGGGCCTCACCTTCGAAAAATAAAAGCGTAGATCGAAGCTCCAGCTTCGATTCCCCGCCCTCAACCAAACAGGAGGAATTGACTAAAAAACTAGTCAATTACTCCTTTTTTTGCGTACTCTTTTCTCATGGAAACAAAACCCGCTGCTTCGAAACCTTCCCCTTCCCCGACCTCCCTAAAAGCGAGCTGAAACCCGCATTCGCGACCTTGGCGAGCGGCTGGACTCCCCCACGCAAAGCCCGGCAAGCCGCCCACCCCGAACTCACCCTCCTCAAGCAAATCCACGACGACCTCGATGCCGTCGTCCTCGAAGCCTACCAGTGGCATGACCGTCCCGGTCATGATCCCCTCCACCGGGCCTCCCTCCAAACGAACACGACCGGGACGGATCGTGCCACTCTCCCTCTCGCCGACCGCCTCGCCCGCGGCGACGAAGACCTCGAACAAGCCATCCTGCAACGCCTTGTCGACCTCAACCACGAGCGCGCCGCCGAAGAAGCCCGCGGCCACATCAGCCAAACGCCGCCACGAAATCCAGGACCTCCTGGACACCCTACAATCCCTGGGCCAACTCTAAAATGGAACGCGGTGAAATGCCCTTGGGGGCGTCCCCCAAAGCCATGCCCCCAACCAATCTGCGTAAATCTTCTTAATCTGCGGACCCTTCCCCAACCAAGCCTCCGCTGCTCTGCTGCTCCGCGTGAGACTCCCCTCTCAACCCGGCATTCAAAAATTTAAAATTGGATGTTCGACGTTCGTCTCCCCCGATACTCACCAGGCATCATTCCTCAATGATCCGGAAAAAGATCTTCTTTGTCTCTTCGGTGAAAACTCCCGGATCAGCAAAGACCGTCGTCGTCGAACTTCCTGCAGACTCGATCCCGGAATCGACCGTGTCCCAGACAGCGAGGTCATCAGAAGCCTGCACGCTGTAGGTTCTGTTGGAACGGGAATTGAAGGTGATGTTGACGGACGATCCATCTCCCGACCGTTCAAATCCCGTGATTTGAAGCGAGGCTGATCGAGCATCCCCGGCAATCGACCCCGGATCGTCAAACATTCCGGCCACCTGATCCGGAGTGAGCTCCACATTGTAGAGTTGGAAGTCATCCATGTCCCCATTGAAGCCAGTCCCCGCTGCGGAGCGGGTTCCGATCCAAAGGCGGGAATTTGTCTCTCCCGAGTATTCCGGCACTTCAAAAGTCTCGGTGTTTTCGGAAATCAACGCTCCGTCAATGTAAAGGCGGGTTCGATCAGCAAGGAAGTCTCCGAATCCGGTCGAATCCAGGTGCGTCACCACGATATGGTGCACCGAGTCATCCGGAACCAAATCCAAATCGGAGAGGACGACATCCACTCCGGAAATCCGAAAGACAACCTCTCCACTCGTCCCAATCGTGCACCCGTATATCGAGTCTCCCAAACCAAAACCGGGATCGCGGTTAAAAAGGGTATCGTCACCGGCTCCGGCAGTGGGTCTCACCCAAACGGAATACGTAAAAGTGGCCGTGTGAGGAAATCCGTTGCCCGTTAAAACAAAGTTCCCGCTACTTCCGGAATCATTGAACTGAGTTGAAAAACCAGCTCCCCCGACAAGGGAAGGTCGGCCAAAAACAGGGGGAGCCGCTCCGGCATTGACAATCATTGCGGCGTCAAAATTATTGCCCGATGTTTCAGCAGGGACCCCAAAACCACCCGTTGTGGAGCCCGCAGGATCATCGAAAGGCAGTCGAAAAAGGAGCCCTTCAATGGCTTTGGCCTCAAGTGGAAGAGTTAAAGTCGGGTGAACGATGTCATTACTGACGATCTCAGCAACCGCAGAAGCGAAGGCATCGGAGCCACCAGGATTGAAATTCACGCTGATAAAGGCACCCGCCCCCGGTCCAATCGTGAGGGGAAGGGTCTGATCAGTGGAAAATTTTGCGGCATCCGGCCCGGTAATATTTAAGGCCGTGATCGTCGCCAACGAGTTTCCCTCGTTATACAAAAATATCTCACCCTCGACGACTTCAGCAGCCCCACCCACCGGAAAGACCGGCAGATCATAGCTCAGGTAGACCTCGCCATCGAGTGTGATCACGACCTCGTATTCATCGACACCACCTCCGGGAGCCCCGCGTCCGGTTCCCCCCGCGTTCAGATTGGTCGGCAAACTCTCGGCGTCAGACGCCGCTCCAGGAATCCAATTCCCAACCGCCAGAAAGTAAGTGTCATCAGCCACTGCGGTGAATCGAAGATAGGAATCACGTGAGATCCCATCGTCATCATTACTTGCCAACAGCGTCCCGGCGCTATTGTAGATTCCAATCAGGGAATCAACGGCTGTCCCGTCGATGTTTGAATTCACATCAAAGACAATCACCTGCCCGGCATTGGCCGCTACCGAAAAGAAATCAAAGTCACCTGTCCCGTTGCCAGTGGTGGGTCCAAACGGCCCATCCCCGTTGTTTCCAATCGAAAAAACACCTCCGGACGATCCCGCCGTCAATGTTGAATCTGTCGCGGTCGGAATGCTGTCATTGGGCTCGGTCTGGATCAGCTGAGCCCTGACCGAAGGGCAGACCACCATCAAAACGGCAGGAATAAGATAAGATCGTTTCACCGCGGGACGGTAATTCAATCAGGATCGGTGTGACAGAAAAAATAATGAACTTCCCGGCGAAGGGCGATTGGCTTGAACCTCCTCATCGCCTACGTAGCGGGGAAATATTTTC
>ERZ887942.1076-NODE-1076-length-20052-cov-5.338801_pt1 | contig 20052 bp, 13 predicted proteins | sample MGYA00521099_ERZ887942 | MGnify/ENA primary metagenome ERZ887942 (study PRJEB32303, sample SAMEA104408605) | aquatic metagenome | biome: Brackish water; feature: Pelagic; material: water | place: Baltic Sea | collected 2014-06-07T06:48:00 | depth 16,251 m ...
GACTTCTGCCAGGGCTAAGCTGTCTGTCTCTGAACGTTTTTGATTGATACTCTCAAAAACCGCTTCCATTTTATCACGGGGGAACGCATCTTTGACTCGATATTCTGCCCAGACATCTAATTGATACAACGCGATGAACAGCAAGACGAAAGCTGGAACAATACTCCAGATGACTTCTAGTTCATGACTTCCGTGCGAGTACCAGGCTTTCTTGGCATCTGCTTCTGGTTCGGTATCACTGGCACCTCGGAATAAGGCGTATGCAAGAGCGACTTGCGTCCCGACAAATGTCACGGACGTAATTAACAGGATCATGTAAAACAAGTCATCAATTCGCCGACCAAGAGGCGATGCTGCCTCACTTGGAAACCACCATCCTAGAGATGGAGAGACCCAGCAAAGCGCAATTGCAACAATTGGCCAGAAGGCGAAAAATAAACACCAAAACCACTTCACTTGAACAACCTCATTCGGTCACAAGATTTAAAAATTAGTGAGAATCTACTTCTTGAGGCGTCGTAGCTAATTCAGCAGTCTTCGCTGAGTCTGCTCCGGCCCCGGTTTTCACTTCTTCGAAAGGAACACTCAAAATATAATTCACAAGATGCCAGATATCTTCATCTGTGATTGCAGATTCAGGATCATCAGGATCGGTTTTACGAAGAGTTGTCGTCGAGAACGCAGGCATCGGAGTTCCTTTGATCCCTGCATAGATTCGTGAGTACAAATCGATCGGACGACGTCCACCACGATAAATCCCGCGATGCAAATTTCTTGGCTTGATTGGATTGCCCCAAACGTCATAGAGACCAGGAGCCGGGTTTTCTTGATTGAGTTCATTTTTCGTGATCGAAAATGTCTGCGAACCATCTCCGTAACCCGCTTCTCCGTGGCACTGGAGACATTTGTTTTTTTCATTGAGGTAGAGGACGCGACCTTTCGCGACTGACTCGGCAGAATAAGGAATTCGCGGCGTCAAAGGACGAACTTCAGCAGGCTCTTCTTGACTGCTTGACCAATCCTGTGTGAGCCGAGTCGTCATCATGTCGAGTTCATAACGAAACGAATCGGGTTCATTTACTGCAGCGTTAAATTCATCTCGTATGTCATTGCGGCTCGTTTCGCCATCACTTGTTCGATCTTTAATCGCATCGTTTGAATAGCTATCGCTGAGCGTGCGAATCAATTGATATTCGAGTTCGCCTCGTAGAGACAACCACATCACATATTCAACAAGAGCCGCTGATTCATCTTCAGTCAGCAATTTGAAGGAGGGCATGTAAGTCCCAGGGATTCCATCCTCAATCACGCGAGCAAGGTCTTCACGACTGGCTCGTTTTGGTGCCTGTGTCGTCGTGAACTTAAAGATTCCTCGACGATAATCGCGTGGTTTTGGATTCAGGTAAGGAGCTGTTGGACCATTTCCGTCGCCAGTGACTCCGTGGCAATGCTGACAATGCTCAGCGTAGAGATGTCGGCCATTGGCTAGAACTTGTCCTGGACCGACGACCACACTTTGCTCCTCAGCGGGTTTGCTTTGTAGAGCTGATTCTAATGTCGCTGTATGAGATTCTTCGTCCCACGAGCGGATCCATGCACTGATTTGTTGTGCTTCTTCACCGGCTTCCAAGAGTAGTTCTGTTCCGGAAGAAATCTCGGCATGTGGTTCATTGATATCCAAAGTGATCGAACGGTTGTCCGCTGTGGTCACTTTTCCAGTCGCAGTGTGCAACTTGAGTGGCAACTTATCCCACACAACCATATCGGTTGGGGTACCGAAATACGTGTTCAGAACTTCGTCAACGTAGGCTTGTGCATACGGTGGCAAATTTTCGTATTCATCACGATGTGAAAACTCCGGTTTGCTTCCGCATCCCGAAACTGCACAAATCAGTAGTAATGTTAAACAGGTCCTCACAGGAAAATCCCGATGCTCTCTATCTAGGAGTTACTGCGTTAATTTAGACGCAGGGACTTCAAATTTAATTCAATTGCTTTGTTCGCTGTAGTTTTTATTTTAACTGAGCTAATAACTTCACCAACCGGTAACAGTTGGATTTTGTATTCTATTTTTTTTTAGTTTCTGTCTCTTGTTTCGGCTCTTTTACCGACTCATCGTTGACAGTATTTTCACTATCAGCAGCGTCACCCTTTGCATCTGATTCTTGTGTCTCAGATGCCGGAGGTGTGGTTGTCGATTCGTTCGCAACCTCTTCGGCTTCTTCTGGTTCAGGGCGAGATTCGCCAGCTGTGATCTTAACTTCAGAAGCCGATTTTAATTCTGTAGCATCACGATTTGGTTCTGGTGTACAACCTGACAAGACAGGTAGCACCAATAATGTGAAAATCAAAATGTAAGATCGTGAAAACATTTCTTTACCGTGTACAATTCGCTTATTTTATACCGCTAAACTTCGATGACCGATGAGATTAGCCAGACAATTTCGATGCATTGACTGTAATGTTAATTGGCTCGGCTTCACCATTCGCAGGAACTGTCACTTTAAAAGCTCTTTCGATGTAATTCAATTTCTCGTGCCAGATAACAAATTCCATTTCGCCCGCTGGGACATTCGGAATTTCAAACGTTCCGTCGAGTTTTGATACTGTTGCCCAGGGATGATCGACAGGCAACATGTACGCCGACATCCAACCGTGGAAATCACAAGAAGTAAAAAATGGCTTTTGCTCTGCGAATTGAAATTTGTAGTTAACGTCTCCAGCATTTTTAGGCGGAACCGTTGCAGCGAATGAGTTCGCTTGTGCATTTAATTTCACATTATGAGCAACGGAGTCACTATTCTTGAGTAAGACTGGTTGCCCAACTTGAAATACCTGAGCGTGAGGAACGAAGGTACAACCTTGTTGGTCAACGATCAGCTGTTCTTCTGATGGTGCAGGGACATCGACATTAGGAACTCTTCTAAGGTAGATGAAGACATTTCCTAATCCACCGTCTGTTCCGACGACTGTTTGATTTTCAATTTTCTTTTCAGAACAGACGAGATCTTTTGTTGCTTGCCCCTGAGCCAGTAGCGAGGGCAATGTCGGCAATGCTCCGTCAACAGAAATTCGTCCTGTGACAGTTCCGAACTCTGTGATTTTAGGACCAGCAGTCGATTCAGATGCTGCTCCAGCTTCGCCCTCTTTTGCTTCACGAAGAAGAGTCACTTTGACAGGTGTCAGAGCACCGCCACCGAGACCTTCTCTTCTCACTTCAGGATCGCATCCAGAAAGAGAGAAAGTTAGAACAGAGCATACTGTTAAAGTTAGTCGGTTACGAAACATTATTCTGCACCTCCCGCAGCCGCATCAGCTGCTGGATCGGCAGTTTGAGGGTTGTAGGTTGTCGGTCCGTGGATATCCATCAGTTCTGAATAGTTAAACAAAGCATCGATGACTGACTGAGCCTGGCGAGGATTTTCCCCACCGAACAACTCTTTCATCTCAGCGGGTTTATCTGGAGGAAAGTTTTCGGGCATCGCTGTATAAGGATAAACCCACATCGGTTTATAGACCCACAGCTGTGACCATTCTGGGCGAAGCCGTTCTTCGACGCGTTGTAAGTTTGGACCTTTGATCTGCTTCGGGTCATTCACAACATTGCCACCCACATTATGGCACTTACGGCAGAGCGGTCCGTTCAATACATTCCAAGATGCAGTCAAATAATCGTGTTCCGCATCTGGGTAGTTTTCTTCATAGACCTTTGCCTCGGCAATTTGATGCTCTGGTTGACTTTCTGGAATCAGTTGATATGGGAAAGATTGACCAGCTTTTGCAGCGAAGTAGTTTGCTAAAGTTTGAGCTTCTTCATCATTCATATTGAAGCGAGGCATTCGCAGGACAGTTGTTCTCCTGAGTGGTTCTGGGTTCTTCAGGAATTTATACAACCACGGTGTTTGGACTTTGTGTCCTTCACCTGCTAGTGGTGGTACCGACGCTTGCCAAGCTGCGTTGTAATCTGTTCCGCCCGGAGTTTTACTGAGTTCAGGAGCAAGCTTGCCGACCAACCATTCACCAAAGTCACCACCACGGTTGTCGTGGAAGGCTCTGATTTGCCCTTCAGCGATTTGCAACGCTTCACTTGGCATGATGTACTTGCCATCTTCCAATTGGAAACCATCCCAGAAGCGGTATGAATAGAAGCGATACTCAGCATCTTCTTCATCTGGATCAGGGATTCCCTGAATGAATCCTTTGGCTTTGTAGACAACAGAGCCATCTTCTGTCACTTCTCCAGTCGCTCCTTGACCACCTGCACCAATTGGTTTGATGTGTGAAAGTAGGTCGAACGCAGGTTGATACATTTCAGGGATTTCTTGTCCCTTGATAGCAAGTGCTGCTGGATCGTATTCGAACTCAACCGAGTTCATATCGAGTACGTGACAACCCGCACAGTTGTATTTTGCGAGAAGTTTTTCACCGTTAAAGATTGCATCTTGCGATTTATCAGGTGTGAACTGATATTCAGGAGCCGGTGGCTGTGCAACAAGCCCGAGGACGAATGTTGAAACCGCTTCGATCTGATCAGGTTGGAAAGGGAACTTCGGCATCCGCAGACGTTCGTCCCAGCCTTTGGTTTCGATTTTCTTGAAGTCGTATGACCTTGGCTGACGTAACTTCTGCCATAAGAATCCTGCACGACCGTGAGTAATCGCGCTCTTGTAAAGTGACGCTTCCGTTAAATCTTGTTCGGAGACATCTTTCGCACCCGCTTTGACTGACTTGACGATCTTCTCAACACGAGCGGCTGTTGAAGTTCCTAAAGCTGAATGATGACCATGGTCATCGTGTGATGCGTGATCATCATGCGAGGAATCTTCATGTCCTGCATCAGTCATTTCACCATGGTGGTGCAAGTATTCATGAATATGTTCAAATGCGAGTTTGGATGTGTCTTTGCGACCCCAATCTTGAAGTGCTGTCCCAATAGGACGGGCTTCTTCAAAGCCTGGGATATCGTGGCAGCCATAGCAGCCATAGCGTGAGATCGTTCTTCGACCGAGATAGACTAATTTACGTTCTTCCCATTCCTCATCAGTTAACTCTTCATCGAATGCCAATGGAGCAAGTTCGATTTCGTCTCCTTTGATGAAGTTGCCCAGATTGGTCTCTGGTTCGTACATCTCTTTACTGACGGGATATCGTCTCGAATCCAAAGCTTTCTCAAGATCATCTGCATTGAGTGCTTTACCCAGGAAGAGTCTGACAAGGTCATCGGCTGGAGTAGTCACAATCACCCGGACAGAGATTTCCTTAGAGCTGCGAAGAAGTTTCAAATTGACTTCGCTTCCGACTTCCGCTGCATTTTCAAAGTCTGCAAGTTGATCCGCAGAATTCAATGCCGTTCCGTTGAGAGAAACAATAACATCACTCGGCACGATCGGTGACGGAGTCCATTTGTCTCCGACTTGTTTCACTGCACGAGACGATGGTGACCCTTGCACAACCTCAGTAACAAGAACTCCACGGAAGTCGTCGGCAGTCAAACCAAGTTTCTTGGCGTCTTCTTCAGTAAAGTGCTCCAGCACAAGACCGAGATTTGGTTTAGCTTCAGCCAAGGCAGGGAACTCACGCGATCCACCTTGCAACAGAAACGCAGCTATGTCCGCAGCTGGGTCGATATAGGTTTCTGCTTCGGTGTAAGGTTTGAGATACAAGTCTGGCATTTTTGTACGAGTATGATACCGGCTTGGCTCTTTGATCCAGGTGTACATCCACTGGAAGCCATCTTCACCTGGTTTGATCTTTTCATGAATCTTGGAAAGATCAGGACCAAAGTTAGCATTGATGCCAGCGAAGGCTTCGCCTTCTTTGCTATGACAAGCCAAGCAACCACGCTTCGAGAATAACTCTTCTCCACGTTTCACATCTGGTTCGTAACCATCTTGTGGTTGGCTGTACTCGAACTTCTCAGATTTCGATTCTAAATACTTCGCAATCGCAGTGATTTCTACTGGCTGTAAGAGAGCAGCCATTGCATCATGTTGATTTGATAGGTCGAAGAACTGTGGCATCTTTGTTGTTGGACGGAAGCGTTTCGGCTCTTCTGTCCAATAGGCGATGAATTCTGGTGTCGTCTTGCTGGCGATGTGTCGCAAAGAAGGTCCGACTTTCCGCATGGTGCCTGGAATCATGTTGGGGTCAGCCAACATCGCTGCCAATTCTTCAGGGCTGTTTGGTTCAAGTCGCAAGTCTGGTCCGATGGGAGTTGTTCCGTCGTAGCCATTGACTTCGTGGCAGCCGAAACATCCGTAATCGCGGATTGTTTCCCAACCCTTGAAGACTTTGGGAGCAGTTGCCCCATATTGTTCGTTGATGCCTAATTCAACCACATTGTGGTGGCACTTCAAACAGGAAGATTCGATGAATTGTTCTGGGTGCATTGGATACTCCCAGAAGTGATTTGAGTGCCAATGGTGTTCTTCCGCCCAATTCTCAGCCATCGCTGGATCAGCAGGCGTATGTTCTGCGTTCTGGAAACTCGTGCCTGATCCGTCTCCACCATGACAAACCGTGCAACCAAAATCATTGACCGGATGCGGACTGGAGGCGGTGAGATAAACTTCCGGGTTGGGATGAGAGCAAAATGGCTCTGGGTAATCCCCCGACTTGAAAGTTTGCCCCATGGCAACGACAGCACCGTTTTCGCGAACGACACTAAAGTCATCGATGTTCACATGGCAAGTACGGCAACGATCGACGCGACCGACCTTGACCATGCCGATTTCTTCTTCGAGCTTAGATGGCCAATCGTACTGAATTTTGTAAATCGGGTCGAAGCCATTAATGATCGGCAACTGCTTGAACCAACGCTTCATTGCGACCAGAGAGCTATCTGGTTTTAGTGACTGCTTTTGCTCATCAAGAGCATCTTGAGCCATCTTCGCTTGCTTAAGTTCATCTTTCGCTGCGTCTAGTTTTTCTCTCTTTGTATCGATCTTGTTTTTCAGATCTTCATAAGAGAGCAGTGTTTGCTGATACTTCAGGGCAGTCTTTTCAGCGACGAGCTTGTCTGATTCAAATGTTTCAAGAACGGCAGCGAGTTCTTCTGGACCGAGTTGAGCTTCAATTGCTAAATCATAGTCAGCACGAGCCTTGTCACGAGAAGCGTTTTTGGACTTTGACTCCGCTTTTTGAATCTGAACTTGCCCTTCTAAGCGAACCAGCTTTCGTTGCATTCCTACAACTTCTTCGGAACGATTGTCCCAGACGGACTGCAAATCGTTAATTCGTGATTCTAAAGCAGCGACCTTTTCTTGATACTCTGCGGTATTGATTTCTTGCATACCTTCTTGGATTTTCTCCAAGCGGTATTTTTCGCCCTGGATTTGGTACTGCTTCCAAGAGCGTGATTCGTCTTTATACATCATCAACAAAGTCACACCGAGTAACAAAATTGCACTCGCTGCAAACACTTTGTGCATTTGCGGCAGACTTCGCCAATACTGTTCACTTGCTGGCATTGTAATTCAACGTTGCTCTGTTCTATCGCGGGATCATGCACTCACAGGTGCAAACATGAAATAGAAACGCACTCAGTTAGATGTTAAAGACCCATTCAGGAATCGAAACAATATACTTCAGGTTAAATGTCCATCGAAGCACCATTTTTAATGGTAGCGACGCCATGAACAGGAATAGGTTTGCGAGGACCATAAATCGAACAAATCCCATTTTTATGAAGAACTTCTTGAAAATGGTGATTGCCAATAATGGTGGAATCGCAAACAAGTACAAGACGACCAATATCAGTCCGAGTCCCTCTCTTTGCAGGATTGCCCCAAGTTGAGCCAACGCGCTAGAAGTGGGATCTGGCTTCGGCAGAGGGAGTGCCAATGCGTCTAACCAGAGGAAGTCTGATAGATTTTTATTGTTCAGAACTTCCAGTTTGTGGACGTCCCAATATTCATAGAGCCCAAACATATTCCAGTTGGGACCACGGATGAATGTTCCCAGCACGATCATTCCGACCCACAGCGGGAGGAAGCCAAACAGGAAGGTTGAGACCGCAAATTTACGTTCATTAAACGTGTAGTAACCATTGCCTTTGGTGTTGAAATCGATGTAAGGGATCGCCATCAATCCACCAAGAATCACGCTTGGCAAGACAACACCAGCCATCCATGGATCGAAATAGACCAGCATCTCCTGAAGACCCAGGAAGTACCAAGGAGCTTTCGATGGGTTTGGTGTTTTCACCGCTGAAGCAGGCTCTTCGAGTGGAGCTTGTAATGCGACACCCCAAACGATGAGCAGGGCGGTCAGCAAGATCATGCAGATCATTTCAGTGTAGACCAAGTCTGGCCACACAAGCACCTGATCAGATTGTTCTTTCTCCAGAAGTGGACGACCTTCAGCAATTCGCTTGTCGTTCTCTTTGGATTTGTAGAAGTAGAGCCATGTCGTGTAGCCAACCAGATAGAGCATGCCCAGAATCGGGACATTGTCAGGCTTCCCAACAATTTGACGGAAGTCGAAATCCGTCATACTAATCCCGATAAACAACACGCTGAGATTAAAGAGAACCCAAGCGACTGTCGGCTTCACCCACCAGTCCCTGAGGATGATAATCGCTGCGTAGATGACCAAGGAGATCAGGAAGAAACTGATCGGATTCGCGATCACAGCGTCAGCGATATTCTTAAACCACACTGGCAGCATTATGAGAAATTCATCTGCATCACTATCTACAAATAGATGAGCCGTTGAGAGCATTAACAACATGAATGCGTACGCAGCCCACCAGACTGCTTTTGGCACATGTTTAACGCCAAACAGACTTTCGTGGTGACCATCTTTCTTGAAACTGTGAACTGCCCAGCCCAAGTTCATGAAGAACAAGAGCAGATACAGCCAGCCAAGACCGTGAATCACGCCAACCGTTAAATCGGGATGAGGATTCATAATTCCTTAGTACCGCACACTATCAATATTTAAAACAAAAATTATTTACAACAACTGCTGAATCAGCAACCACTAGAGCGGTTGGCTAATCCCGCCATCTTTCCGAACACGCCAGAAGTGAATTGCAATTAAACCCGACACAACGATCGGAATTGCGACACAATGCAAAATATAGAAGCGGTTCAATGTCTCTTCGCCCACAGTCCGAGCACCTAATAACAAAAAGCGAGCATCACTCGCGGTCGTAATCAAGTCATAACCACCGACATTCAAAAGCTGGAAACCTGGACCCTCCGCACCGAGTACCGGTGTCGCTTTCGCCATATTGGAACCAACCGTAATCGCCCAGATCGCTAACTGATCCCATGGCAATAAATAACCAGTGAAGGATAGCAGTAAAGTTAAAACAAGCAGCAACACGCCAACGACCCAGTTGAATTCACGCGGAGGCTTATAGCTCCCCGTCAGGAAAACTCGATACATATGCAGCCAGACCGTGATCACCATCGCGTGAGCACCCCAGCGGTGAATCTCTCGCATGATTCCGAGTGTATTCACATCTCGTAATGCTCGAATATCAGTGAATGCCCACTCCAGCGTTGGCCGGTAGTAGAACATCAACAGCACGCCAGTCAGTGCCTCGACAAGAAACAGGAAGAATGTGATCCCGCCCATACACCATGTGTAGGAGAGTGCAATTCCACCCTTCTTAGCTGAAACAGGATGCAAGTGCAGGAAGAAGTTTGTGAGAACGACTACCGCACGATTTCTGCGATCATACGGAGCGGGATGACGAAATATACTTCGCCAGATTTGCGACTTCCGAATGTAATCCGTGACCGACATACAACTACCTGAACAACCCTGACTAAATTTATTCAATAAGTAACCGATTCACTGAAAGTGAACCCATTACGCATCTACAAATGACTTTCCGTCTGACCACTGTCCAAGCTCTTCCTGGAACTTGACACCTTTGTCAACTTCCAACATTCCATCCTCAGCGAGTCGAATACCGACCCTTTCCAATGGCCTAGGAGCCGGACCTTCGAAGTTTACACCTGTTACATAAAAACCGGAACCATGGCACGGGCACTTAAACTTCTGCTCACCTTCAAGCCAGTTCGGAGTACACCCTAAGTGAGTACAAACTGACGCCAAGGCGTAAATGATTCCTTTTCCGTTATATTCATCGGAGTTAATAATCCAAACTCCGCGACTCGCTTTAAACTTCGCTGAAACACCACCCGGTGGGAAATCCGCTGGGGAGCCAACCTTAAACTTGGATGGTAGCTCAAGAACCATATTAGGCATCATGAAGCGGGCGATTCCCAGTGACCAGATACCTAAAATCGCGGTTACGGAACTCCATGCGAGCACAAAAGGGGTAATCGCGATCGCTGCTAGCAGTGCAACAAATCCCCGACGACCGACCTTCTCAGCCTTCTTGGGTAATTTCGGCTTCACAGGAGGCTTTCGCCCCACTGGCAGCTTTGGCTTGATCGGAGCTCCGGTTGCCTGCGACTCTTTCACTGCGGCAACCATGTCCTTCAAAGCAGGTCGATCACCGACAGGAGCTTCAACCTTCTTCGCTGCCGGTTTCGCCACTGCTTTTGATGCGGCAGGAGCAGCCTTTGTAGCGCCGCCGCCTTGAGCTCTTGCAGCAGCAAGAATGTCTGCTGTTGATTTCGGTTTTGCAGCTGGCTTGGCAGATTCGCCAGAAGCTTCTTTTTTCGCTCCAGCCTGTGCTCTCGCAGCGGCCAGGATATCAGCAGTCGACTTTGGAGCCGCCTTCGCCTGCGGTGTGCTACTCTCTGTTGGAGCTGTTTCAGCGGGCTTTTCTGCCTCTGCGCTACCTCCACCTGCATTCTTGTCCTTACGAGCAAGAGCGAGGATTTCGGCAGTAGTGAGTTTCTTTTTATCCGTCATAACAACCGTCGGTGACGTTATCGGAACGAAATGGAGATGATGGGTAATGCAGAACAACGCAGACCCATATTTTTCATAATCATGGCATCTCGTTCTAAGACCAGCAACCGTTTCATCTTCTGGAACAAGCGATTTCTCAGAAGAAGGAAATGAATTCAAGGCAGCGAATCCGGAAGGTGTGCAAGCATCTTGTCAATCACGAAACCATAGTCATTTATAAGGTGATTCGAACTTCGCGTGCTTTGATTTTTGAGAGTATTGTCTTTCAGATTGGCTGTTACGATTCTTTAATTTGGGCATCCGAAATTTGGTCTAAAGCCCAGCGACTCGCCTCTTGGACAAGTGGCTCGCCTTCATTGAGTGCCTTCTTCAGGTCAGACTCCCATTGAGAATCGCCTGAATTCCCTAGCACAATGGCTGCGTTTCTTGCTAATGCAACTCGACCGGTTCTCTCAAGAGGAGTTCCTTTGAACCGCTGCCGAAATTCTTCCTCCGACATGTTCAGGAACTCGACCGCTTGAGTCGGTTCTCTGGATTGAGGAGAAAATTCAGTTTCTGAGGTTCCTGGTGACTTTCGATTCCAGGGGCAGACGTCTTGGCAGATATCACAGCCGAACAGCCAGTCACCGATCCCAGAACGAAGTTCGTCGGGAATCTCCTGATCTCTAAGTTCAATCGTGAGGTACGAAATACACTTCCTTGCATCGAGAGTATAGGGACCATCAAAAGCATCGGTAGGACAGGCATCCAGGCAGCGAGTACACGTCCCGCAATGACTGGTTTCGTGAGGTGAATCCGCTGGCAATTCGAGGTCAGTCAATATCCCAGCGAGAAAGAAATAGCTGCCTTCGTATTTGTTGATCAGCAAGGTATTCTTACCGAACCAGCCCAGACCAGCTTTTCGGGCGAAATCTCTCTCCAAGAGTGGTGCGGTATCAACAATCACACGATTTCGTGACTCAGGAAAAGCTTCGCGTAACATTCTCACCAAGCTTTTCAGCCTGCTCCTCATCAGGTCGTGGTAATCGGTCTCACCAGTCGCGTATTTGGCGATTCGACCTGTTGCGGAGTCCGATGACTGCTCGTTGCTGTAGTTCATGCTCAGCAGAATCAGCGAGCGAACTTCGGGCATGACTCCGCTTGGGTGTGCATAGGCATCTTTCCGGCGCGACATGTATCCCATTTCGCCGTGCATTCCACGATTAAGCCAATCGTGGAGGAAGTCGAGCGTATCTGGTCTCGCAGCAGGGGCAATGCCGACTAGGGAAAAACCTAGGTGAGCGGCTTCCGCTTTAATGCGAGCTGCCAGTTCCTGGGGACTGAGATCGCTGAGATTCTTTGCCTCACTCAACTGCTTGCACTTCGATAGTTGCCCAGCGACCACTTGAAAATTCTTCGAGAGATCAACAGTAACACGAATGTCGCCACCGGAGCGATGACAAGAACCGTCCAGTTCGGGCTGAGGGTTTTCCCCAGCACGTATCGAGATGGAACGGTGACCACCAATAAGATCGGGATGATAAACGAAAACCCAAACCAGATAATTTCGCCCCCGAAGGACTGTCTGTAAAAACCTTGCGGGTAGCGAGCGAAGATGGTGATGTAGAACCAGAAATCATACAGACCCTGATTTCGCCCGAACCAGACTGACGTACTTGCCAAGGTGATCATCATGCTATAGAAGAATGCGACACCTACGCCTATCAAAAGCAGGTAGATGAGCACCCTCCCTACGGTCACCTCCGCACCAGATTGAACAATCGAATAGCAGAGCAATCCGCCGCCCAGGAGGATTTGATTGATCATTGCGAAATTGACTTTCTCGAATGAAATCAGGAACTGAGTGTCAATCGGTTTGAGCAGTACAAAGTCGAGATCGCCAGTCCGAATGAGTTCGCTGAAGTTCGCACAATTCGGCATAAAGAACGCTTCCACGAAAGCGTTGATGAGCATCCCGGTTGCCATAAAACCAAAATACTCTTCGCGCGACCAATCCTGAATGGTCGGCACATGACGATAAATCAAATCGAAGAGAACAAGCTGCGCAGTGAACCAGAAGGCGCGGGTCACAAGCTCAATGAGAAAGTTTCCGCGAAACGTCATTTCGCGAATCAACGAGTTCCGAAAGAACATCGCCCAAACCCGAAAGTAATTCGGTCGGAAGGTTTCTATTTGTTTTGGGGGATCAGTTGACATGAACTTCAGTTCAAGTGAAATCAAACAGTCGATTCGCCTCACAATTCAATGTGTGAGAATCGCTATGTTCTAACAGTTCGGAACGCTTGTAGCAGCATTTGGAGATGTTTGAGTCAGTGGTGGCAAAGGGTTTTCCAATTCACCTTTCACTTTCGGCCATAGCAAGAAACCTTCAATCACGATCCAAACTTGCAATCCAAGAATCAGTGCCCCAAACCCAAAGAGCATCCACTTTGGTTCCGGTTCAGCAGCGAGCCAACCCTTCATTTGCAAAATCAACGCGAGTGCGGGCATGAGGAGCATCATGATCATTGGCAACAACACAAACAGGATCGGCTTACTTCGTCTCCACAAGTAAAAGACTGTCACCATGAATGCGAGACCTGCCAGTAATTGATTCGTCGCACCAAATAGAGGCCACAGCATGAGTCCACCAGTCCCGGGAGGCTTGCCTGGTCCAGCGGGAATCATCGCAACTGCCAGTCCCAATGCGACTGCTATTCCTGTGGCGCCATATTTGTTTTGTAATGGTGGTAATCGAAGCGTTCCTCCGAGTTCCTGGATGACATATCTTTGCAAACGAGTCGCGGAGTCCAATGTTGTGGCTGCGAAACAGGCAACGAGGGTCGCGATGATTCCGATTCCAAATCGCAGCGGAATCCCAATCGAGGATAGGAAGTTGGAACCTCCTTCAACGAAAGCACCGACCTTACTTTTTAGGTTGAAATCACTCCAACCTTTTGTTGAATCGTACTTCTTCACCCATGCTTCCCGTCCCACAATCGGAGCCCCCGCTGTGTCGACTGTTTGTGCGTACGTGCCGTCGGTGTTCTTAGTGAAATGCCCCATCCCAACTCCAGCTGTACATGCCAAAATCACAATGACCGCGAGCGCCCCTTCCAGTAACATCGATCCGTAAGCAACAAACTGAGCATCGTCTTCGTTTTCGACTTGCTTGCTACTTGTTCCGCTGCTGACAAGGCAATGAAATCCGCTACAGGCCCCACAGGCAATCGTGATAAACAGGAATGGGAATATCATCGGAGCATGAGCCGGAAGCGCGCTTTTCTCAACAATCGCAGGTGTTGACGCGGTGAGATCTGCCGTCCCCGTGAGCCCAGCGACTCCAAGTCCCCCGACGAGTAGTGCCAAAGCCACAAACAGTTGATGACTGTTGACGTAGTCTCTTGGTTGCAGCAACAACCAAACCGGGAGTACCGATGCCATGAAACAGTAAACCATCAAAATCATTGTCCAGGCAACAACAGGGTTGACCATCGGGAGTGATACGGGAAGGATCATCGTCCCCAGCTGAAACTGAACCCAACCGGTTGGGCTTTCGACTTCTTTGGGTTCTAAGGCTTCACCTGTCGCTACGTCGATTGAAGACTCAACGACTGTTTCTGTCATTCCATTGAAGCTAATTGGCAGGTATTCGACACCAACGTAAATCGCGCCGTAGAGCAGAAACAGAGCCGCTATTGATGGACCAAGCAGGCTTCCCCCTTTTTTGAAAGCCCAATAGCCAATCGCCATCGCAATCGGCATTGCCAACCAGACTGATAACACAGATTCAGGGTAATTTTGAAATATGACGGCAATCACCAAGCCGAAGATCGCCAAGACTAGGGTTAAGGCAAAAAACAGGATGAGCAGAAATAGCAGGCGAGCTCGCGGATTGATTAAACGTCCAGCGACTTCGCCAATCGTTTGACCACGATTTCTCATTGAGACTACGAGTGCTCCGAAGTCGTGAACGGCTCCAATAAAAATGGAACCTAAGACAACCCACAATAAAGCAGGCAACCAACCCCAGAAGACCGCAATTGCCGGTCCAACGATTGGTCCGGTTCCAGCGATACTGGTGAAGTGATGACCGAAGATGACGCTTTTCTTCGTTGGCACAAAGTCAACGTCATCCCGCAACTGCTTACTCGGAACTTCTGCTTCAGGATCGAGATTGAAAATCTTCGTTGCTAGCCAACGACCATAAGTATGGTAGGCAACTATAAATCCGAAAAACGATCCTAGGGCAACGAGAAGTGTCGTCATGTTTCAAAAATCCGTGGAAGAAGAATCGAGCACTATCTATATACAGACACTTTAAGTGTCTGGCAAAACGGGGTAAACAGTTAACCAACGACGTTATTCTTGAGGACTCCAAGTTTTGAGATCTCAACTTCTACAGAATCTCCGTTCTTGAGCCAAACTTGTGGATTACGACCCATCCCGACCCCAGCAGGTGTTCCCGTGAAGATCACATCGCCGGGTTCCAAGGTCATGATCTGTGAAACGTAGGCAATGATTTCATCGACTCCAAAGATGAACTCTTTAGTATTGCCATTTTGCATCTGCTCGCCATTTAATCGCAATTTTACGTCCAACGTATGTGGGTCGCCAACTTCATCGCTGGTGACTAACCACGGTCCGATTGGGGCAAACGTGTCGGGTGTTTTCCCAAGTAGCCACTGCTTGCCCGGTTTCCCAATCTGCCAGTCGCGTGCTGAAACATCGTGACCATTGCAGTAGCCAGCGACATGTTCAAACGCCTCCCCTTTTGCGATTTCGTAACCTGTTTTACCAATAATGACGACGAGTTCCGCTTCGTAGTCGACTTGCTTTGAAACTTTCGGCAGCCGAATTTCATGTTCTGGACCGGTAATCGTGTTGCCGTATTTCCCGAAGCAGACAGGTTCCTCTGGAATCTCCATGTTGGATTCAGCAGCGTGGTCCCGGTAATTCAACCCGATACACAGAACTTTTTTCGGGTCTGTGACAGGAGCCAAGAGTTCCCCCTGTTCACGCAAGCTCGTTTGCACACCTTTTTCAAACGCGATGCGACACTTCTCCAATCCATTCGTCTGTTGCAGCATTTCTCGGATCGAATTCGGAATCGAAGGGTCGAAGTGAGAAAGTGAAATGTATTCGGCGTCGTCATTATTAGTATCGACTCCAACAATTCGGACTCCGTATTTCGTTCTTAAGGTTGCCAGTTTCATTTCTCGTCTTCCTTCTTTTATCGTACGGATGCACAAAGCATCCGATCTCGCAAACATGCAGGTGTGTTGAAATTTATTGGTGAAACGGTCAATCATAACCCGACGCGTTAGCGAGGGATTTACGCTTTATCACTCGCTAACGCGTCGGGTTACTAAAAGATCATTTTACTTGACATGCGAAAAAACTCTTTCTTGCCTGCTTAATTTAGCCGCAATAGGATATTACCGAATTGCAGCGAAGTTCATAGCTTAACGAATTCCTGGTTCCCGTTCAGTTTCATAGAGGCTCAGAAATGTCATTTCCCCGAATGTATCGAATCCGGCAGGAATTTGAGCGACAGATCATTTCTGATGTCGAGGCAGAAACGTCGACGCAACTTCAACGGTTGAACCTCGCTTCCCAAATTTCGGCGGGGCAAACCGTTGCGATCACAGTCGGCAGTCGCGGGATCGCAAATATTGCGAGAATCACCAAGTCAGTCGTAGATTATGTCAAATCTCTCGGCGGAATCCCGATTATCATCCCCGCAATGGGAAGTCATGGTGGAGCGACAGCAGAAGGTCAACGGCAATTGATTGAAAACTATGGAGTCACTGAAGAGTATCTCGGCTGCGAAATTCAATCATCCATGGAAACAGTCATTGTTGCGGAAACCTCGCAGGGAATACCTGTTCATTTCGACAAAAATGCCTTCGCTGCCGACCACTTGATCGTCATGGGACGCATTAAGCCACACACCGGCTTCGTTGGGGACGTTGAATCGGGACTTCATAAAATGATGCTGATCGGTCTCGGCAAACATGCCGGAGCCTTGATGTATCACCGGGCAATCAAAAATTACAGCTTTGGCGAGATCATCAAATCAGTGGCAGAGGTCGTCTTAAAGAAATGTAAAGTCGTCGCTGGCGTGGCGATTGTTGAGAACGCTTATGATGAAACGGCTCTCATCGAAGCGATTTCTCCACAGCGATTCTATGAACGAGAATGCGAACTCCTCAAACAAGCTGTCACCTGGATGCCGAAACTTCCGTTCGCTGAAGCTGATCTACTCATCATCGATCAGATCGGCAAAAACATTAGCGGGACCGGCATGGACACCAACATTATTGGTCGCAAATACAACGATCATGTCGCCACCGAAAAAGACAACGCAAACTGCAAACGCATCTTTGTCAGGGGCTTAACAGAAGAGACAAAAGGCAACGCGACCGGAATTGGTCTCGCTGAGTTCACATTGCAACGCTGCGTAGATCAAATCAACACCGAATCGACAAGAATCAACTGCATCACCAGTAGCCATCCCACAGGAGCGATGATTCCTTGCGTTTATGAAAACGATAAAGCCGCAATCGAAGACGCCCTCAAAACAATCGGGCTCACTGAACCCGAAGACGCCAAAATTATGCACATCAAAGACACTTTACACCTCGCTGAACTGGAAGTCAGCGAAGCGTACATGAAAGCTTCGAGTGAAAATCAATTCGAAATTGTCAACGAAAGCAAGAGCTTAGGCTTCGACGGCGATAACATGCTTAACGATATTTAGGAAGAACTCTCGCCGGACACTTTAAGTGTCCGGCTAAACTTATTAGTCGTTTTAGTCGTTGCGAATGTTTTCGACGTAGCTGCCGTCGGAGTTTTTGATTCTCAGATAATCAAGACCCACCATGAACGCTTTTTTAGCTTTCGGATTTGCACCGAGGATATTGATCGTCAACGTGTGGTGGCTTCCTTTCACAGCGATCTTTGGAAAGGAGAGTACGCCGGTCGTAATGACATTCGAGTTGTATAAATCAATGGGGGGACCGAGTGGCTTCTCATCGAGGGTTAGCTGCACAATTCCGTAATCGGCAGCACAGGCGAGAACGATTTCGATGTCCACTGTGCCCGTAAACTCTGGGAGTTTCACTTCAAGTTTGTCGCCTGGTTTCGCTCCTGCCCACCAGAGTTGCGAATGACCGCTCCATTTGTCGGCGTTGAAGCCAGACATGTTCTGGGGGATTGCCGCACCAGCGGAGGTTTTGATAGTGAGCGATTCACCTTCAATGGCTCCGGCAACGCGTTCGGTTTTTGAATCTATCTTCGATTTTGGTCCTCTTAATGCTTCTGCCCCTTCGACGACAGGGAGCTTTGGTCCTGAATATTTCTTCGGCTGTGCTGCTAAGAATTCATTTTCATCAACCGTCTTGACCTGATGAATCAAGATGTGAGCACCCTGCATTCCGCCGACAACAATATCTGGTTGGTTGTCATTGTTAACGTCGAAAATGGAGACTTGTCGACCTATCCCCGCTTCGCCGTCAGCTTGATGTGGAATCCAGTCGACACCCTCTTCGTTTCTAACAAGTTTAAACCAATACACAACTGCACCGGCATCCCATTGCGGACTCTGCCGATGATGCGACCAGTATGTCTTCCCTGTGACGATATCTTTGAGGCCGTCACCGTCTATGTCGACGAGTGCGATTGAATGTAATTCGCTGAAGACGACACCGTATTTATTTTGGGAAGGGTGCTCCCCCATGATAAGGTGATGCTTGAACGTCGGCTCAGAATTCTCGTCCTCACCTTTGACCTGTTCATACCATCCAAGTCCAAACTCATGAGCGTTGTGACTGGTGATGATGTCATTATCGCCATCTCCGTCGATATCATAGGCGTACATTTCAGCACCGCCGTAGCCTTCGCATAAACGGGCTTGATGAGAAATCCAGCGAGAGGTCAAAGCTTGTTCCGAAGGTTGTTCGAACCATCCTTGAGTGTGAATAATATCTTGCCGGCCATCGCCGTTGACATCACCGATACCGAGACCATGTCCAAATCGTTTTGCGGTGATCTGTTCCGAAACTGGATGAAACTTCCAGGCCTCGAATGGTTTTTTCCAGTCAATCGTGACAAGTCCAAAGAAGCCGTCGCGAGTACAAATCAATTCCGGTCGTTCGTCGCCGACGATGTCGAGCAATTGGGGAGATTCGTTCGACACCCAGTCAAAGACTTGATGTTTCGGCCAGTGCTCGTTGAAGCCTTCTTTACCAGGATTCTCATAAACGTACGCTGGCGTGCCGGGAAAACCAACAACCAATACATCTTTCAGTCCGTCGTCGTTAAAATCGTACAGCCAGCTAAAGAAGTTGTTGGCGTATTGATCCCGGTTTTGTGGTATCGGCTCGTAGATTTCGTGTTTTTCTGAATACGATGGACCCGCAAACCAATATGTTCCGTAGACAACGTCCGCAACGCCATCTCCATTCACATCGGCAGCACTGGCGCCTTCGGAGAAATAGACATCTGTGAGTTGTTGTCGCTCAAAGGAATGCAGCGAGAATTCTTCCGCAGGAACCGATGTGGCGATGCAAACAAAAAAGAGAATTCGATATGAGAGCATTGATTGCCTTCGAAGAGGTCAAGTTGTTGAGTTAGAACGTCTCGCTGCCGGAATCGTCACATCAAAATACACAAGGGCATATTGAGAAACAATCGTGTGGTCTCCTGGATGTAGATTTCTCGGCTAGCTCGTTGCAACGATTATTAACGTCTGCTGAGCGATCCTCCTCAAGGAAATACCAGATTGCTATAGTGTGTTGAGGAAATAAACAATTACAGGTTGAGTTAATTATGGTTTCTGAATCGACAGCACAATATACCGTTCTTGCCCGGCGTTTTCGTCCGCAGTCTTTTGATGATGTGGTAGGACAAGAGCATGTCGGGCAGGCGATTCGTAATGCGATTCGCAGTGGTCGCGTTGCGCACGCTTATTTGTTCACCGGAGCAAGGGGAGTTGGGAAAACTTCGACGGCGCGGATTTTTGCGAAAGCGTTGAATTGCCCCAATCTGCAAGATGGAGTCCCCTGCAATGATTGCGAAGTGTGCGACAGCATTGGGGAAGGCAAGGATGTTGATGTTCTCGAAATCGATGGAGCATCGAATCGCGGAATCGATGACATTCGCCAGTTGAGAGCGAATGTGAATGTGCGGTCGATGCGATCTCCGTACAAAGTTTACATCATCGATGAAGTT
>ERZ887942.1077-NODE-1077-length-20037-cov-6.050996_pt1 | contig 20037 bp, 16 predicted proteins | sample MGYA00521099_ERZ887942 | MGnify/ENA primary metagenome ERZ887942 (study PRJEB32303, sample SAMEA104408605) | aquatic metagenome | biome: Brackish water; feature: Pelagic; material: water | place: Baltic Sea | collected 2014-06-07T06:48:00 | depth 16,251 m ...
GAAACTCCGGAGAGCCTTCGATGACACTCCGGAGATGGCGGCGAACTTCGAGCGAATTTTCGATGCCACCTACGATCTTGGGTATTCATGGGCGACGGTTCATTGTCGGACCGTGGAACAGCGTTACATCGGGCCCGGCCGCTGGGAGTTTCTCAAGGAGCTCGTCGAGCGGAATCCCGATCGGATCATCTTCGGGTCGGGTGACATCTGGACCGTGGAGGATGTCTTCGGCATGATCGAACTGACTGGCGTCAGTGGCGTCTCGATCGCACGCGGTTGTATCGGCAATCCCTGGATATTCCACCATGCTCGCGAGCTCATGGCGGGTCGAGACTTACGACCACCGTCGATTGAGGAGCAGGGAACGACCCTGCGTGATCATTTCGAATTCGCGACGGTGATCCACGGGGAACGGGTTGCGAGTCGGCAGATGCGGAAGTTCGGAATCAAGTTCGCCGCGATTCATCCCGAGGCAGCAGAAGTCAAGAAGGCGTTCATCGCCGCCGAATCCCTTGAGGACTGGTCAGAAGTGATTGCTCGCTTCTACGGGGTGACCGCGCCCGCTCAAGGTGGCTGAACCGGCATTGGCCGATCAGGCCATCGCATCTGAACCACATGAACGAAGCCCGCGGAGGGTATGCCATCACCGGGGGGTAGAACCCCGATGGCCAGGTATTCGCCAGTCTCATCGAATGCAATTCGTTGGAGACCGCCCGCCCGGCCCAGTCCGGTGAAATCGACGGATGGTCGGAAGCCCTGATGACCGCGATCACCGTCCACGCCGACCACGCCAAGCCGAACCGCCGGATCAATTCGGCCGGTGCGGTCCCTGCGTCCGGGGATCGTTGCTGCCAGAAAGCCAGCGTTGGCCGCGAGCGTCGTGCCCAGTCCAGCTTCCTCGGCGCTCGAGATGCCGGATTCTCGTGGCGGATGATCAAAGACCGTGATGACGCCGCTCCGCCGCGCGCCCAACGTCGCACGCGGTGCGGACATCACGACTCGATTTGAAGCCACGACGACCGATTGGCCGGCTCGGTCAAGACGATCGGGGCGGGGCCTCCGAAGCACTTCCACGAAGCGATGAGGTGCGGTGATTGAATATGCGAAGACACCTCCAGCTCGATCAATGGGTTCATCTTCCTCAGGTGGGGCGGGGGCATCGAGGCCTGGTGAACCGACTTCGATCCGTTGGCCCACGGCGATTGAAGTGCCGAACCGAAGTCCGGTGGCATCTTGAGGAGGATGGAGCTCGCCCATGCGGTTGGCAACGTCTCCTTCGACTTGAAACACGACCACCCGCCCTCGATCGAGGATGGGGCCGACATCGGCCCGAGGTCCGCCGATCAGGATCAGGCCACCGCCTACCGTGATGGCCTCGCCGAATCGATCGCCCGGTTCCGCGTCGGGAATCGAAATCACGCCGATGGGAATCCACTGATCTCCCGCCTGTCGATAGGCCCAGGCGCCACCGCGTTCTTCCAACATTCCGGGGGCCCCGATCACCAGAAGCGTGCCGTCCATCGCAAGCACCGCGCCGAATTCGTCGCCCGGTCCGGAGCGCGGTGATCGAAGACGGTGCGTCTCGACGAATCGCCCATTCCGTGGTTCATGCACCGTCACCATTCCCGCGGCGGGTGGTCCGTCTCGACGCCCGTCATTCCCAACGAGGATGAAACGTCCCTTCGCCTCCACCGCGCAACCGAAACGATCGACGGTATCGGCGTCAATCGGGGGATGGATCATCCGCGACACCTGAGCGATGGGGATTGCGGGGATCGGCTCTTTCGATCCTTCCGCGTGGACGATTACGCCGTACAGGTAGAAACTCAGAATGGCCGCCACGGCCATGGGATCGAGCGTGAATCGGGCGGGGTTGCGCACGAACATAAATGAAATCCTCGAACAATGGATGACCAGATGCGGGTTCGACGATCGAACGGCCGACGCGTGCCGGCACTCTAAGAGTCGATGCCGCCAATTCTGAAGAGAAGGGCGCTTTTTCTAGTCGCGCCTTGATCGACGGAGACTGCCTGAGGCGCGTTGTTCACTCACTCCAATTGAATCGACCAGGAGATTTTGAATGACCAAGACCACCGTTAACCTCAGTGAATGCCTCGATTCGATCCGGAACCGCTGATTGACGGAGAACTCTCCAGCGCCACGAAAGTGCCCGACAAAATTCGCGACGCATTCTTTCAGGGAGAGACATGGTTGACGTCGGAAGAGGAATGCCAAATCGCGTCGTTGTGAGCGTCGAGGCCTAGATTTCGACGCCTTGACGCGAGTCGTTCCGTTTGGAACGCCATCTCGGCAATGTTGAATATCCGCGTTTTGAGCGATGGAGCGGATTCACGCGCCGGAATTTATGGGGTATCCGCCGTCCAATCAAACGGCCGTTGCACCGGTTGTCCGATGGTCGACGCGGTGAACGTCGGCACTCCGCATGGACGCTGGAGCGACAACGCGATGAGCATGAGAAGACTGCATGGACTCCTGTTCCCCGTGATGTGTACGACGATCACGCTTGCTTCGGGGCCGTTGGAGCCGACCGTCGGAAGGGCGGGCGAGGTGAAGATGATTCACGGCTGTCGATTTGAGTTCGATGGCACGCGATGGGCATTCGGTGGTGCCGAAGCTGAATGGTTCGTCTCCCATGACCGCATGACCGTCCGGCCTCGGGATGGCATCACGGATGCGAGTTGGCGAGAGATCATCGAGCAGTTGGCGGTTTCGGCGGGCGCTTCCGAAGACGTACAGATTCGAGAACTGCGTCGGAATCGTCTCGGCTTCATTGATCTTGAAATCAGCGGAGTGAACGCCATCGAAGTTGCGTTTATGGGTCAAGATCATCCAGGCCTGCGAAGCATTTTTCCGGCGGTCACGGGGCGATACTTCGATAGTCCGGAGGGGGATCCGCTCTTCCTTGAGCAGTGGAATTTCGCCGAGACGATCTCAAACGGCGATGGGATGGCGTTCAATGACATCGATGCTGAATCAGGGTGGCGGATTGAGAGCGGCGATCCCTCGATCTGCATTGCGATTTTGGACTCCGGATTCATGGAACAGCATCCAGATCTTGAAGACGCCTTTGCATCCGGGATCGTGGAAATCGCTGACAACGGCATCGATGATGACGGCAACGGGTTCATCGATGATGTCTTCGGATGGAACTTCATCACCGGAGACGGCGAGATCGATGGGGGACCACTGGGGTTGATCCATGGCACGCGGATCGCCGGACTGGCGGTGGCCAGCCGTGGCAATGGCGTGGGTATCGCAGGGCTTGCCGGGGGAAGTTCAGATCAGCCGGGATGCGCTCTTCTGGGATTGGTAATCGGCGAGGGTGGCCCGGACGCATCGGTGGTCGATGATGCCATCCTGTATGCCGTGGATCGGGGCGCTCGCGTGATTTCGATGAGTTTCGGCATTCCGCCATCGCCCTCCGCGATCGCGGCGATCGAAGCGGCACGGTCGGCGGGAGTCTTCATGGCTGCGGCAGTCGGAAACTACATGGCGGAAGTTATCTTTCCGGCGAATCATCCGGATGTGATGGCGGTCGGCGGAAGCGACCAGGCCGATCAATCGTGGTGGGCAACCACCGTCGGGCCGGAGGTGGAGATTGTCGCGCCCTCGGTGGTGCTCCAGACCATCGATCCGCATCAGGAGGGCTGGGTCGCGACCGGGACGAGCTACGCGGTACCGCAAGTTGCCGCGGCCGCCGCACTGCTGATGGCCTGGGGAGATTGCCTCTCCGGAGAAGATGCTCGGGAGATACTCCGCGAATCAGCGACCGACATCATGACTCCCGGATGGGATCCGGAGAGTGGCTGGGGGCGACTTGATGTCGGCGACGCTTTACGGCAGCTGGTGCAGTCGACCCCACTGGCCTGTCGCTGTCGAACCGATCTCAACGGAGACGGAATTCGAGACGGCGCCGACCTTGGTGTGCTTCTGAGTCTTTGGGGTTCACCGGATCCGCTCGGTGATCTTGACGGGAGCGGGTTGGTTGACGGCGCGGACATCGGCCGGTTCTTTCTCGCCGATCAGACTTGTGATTGAGTCAAGAATCCGTCGTTGTTCTAGAACTTGATTCAGCCTCGAGTACCGCGCCGCCCACGCCCCTTACCCTTCTTACCCTTTGACCAGGCGCCGCCTCGACCGGTCGCACGGGATGAGCCTCGTCCGCCTCGGCTGGGGGAATCGTTCGTATTCTTCCCATTGCCGTCTTCCTTCAACTTGGGTGCCCGATCAACGATGGCAACGACGGCGAGATCAAGTTGTCGGCCTGCGGGATCCGCCCGGACAATCTTGACCTTGACCTGATCACCGAGGCCGAGGCTGGCACCGCTTCTCGCCGCGACCAGTCGGCCTGATTGGCGATCCTGGGTCCACCGATCATCTCGTTGACTGGACCCGCCCAACTCGGAGAGGGTTGCCATGCCATCCACCAGATATCGATCGAGGCTGACGAAGAGTCCGCCATTCGGACGGATGTGCGTCACCACGCCGGGGAGTTCGTCGCCGAGATGATTCTCCGCGAGGAATTGAATGACTAGGAACGACCGGAGATCACGCTCAGCGCTTTCCGCAGCCACTTCCGTTTCCGAGCAGTGCCGGCCAATCTCCAGAAGTCGGCCTTCGTCGGCGATTCTTGAGTCGCCCTCGAGGGTGGAACGCAATCGGCCGCGGCCTTTTCCGCCGGCGACCTTTCGGCCGTTTTCGGTGTGGTCGAGGAACGCGTCGATCGCACGATGCACCATCAGATCTGGGTACCGCCGAATCGGGCTGGTGAAGTGGGCATAGTGGTCGCCGGCGAGTGCGAAGTGGCCGATGATCGCGGGGGAGTATGTTGCCTTGGTCAGGGTTCTGAGGACGGCGAAGTGGATGGCCCGCGAAGCGGGGCTCGATCGGGTGGCGTCGAGCAGTGCCTTGAGGTCGGAGCGGTCGGGTTCTTCCGGTAGGTTCAATCCAACCACGCGGGCATGTTCGCGAAGTTCTTCGATGTCGTGGAAACTCGGCTCGGGGTGGACGCGGCGAAGTAAAGGGAGTGAGAGATCCGAGAACGTTCGGGCGACTGCTTCATTGGCCTCCACCATAAACATCTCGATAATGGTGTGGGTATACGCGTCGTCTTCCGGCTGGGCATCGATGACGTGCCCTTCCTCGTCGAAGACGAGTTCAAATTCCGGCAGACCGAGCACCAGCATTCCGGCGCGGAGACGGCGGGCTCGGATGATGCGAGCCAGTTTGTCGGCGCGTCGTAACGCAAACAGAAGTTCATCCTCGTAGACGGGCTCCGCACGGGTGTGCTGTCGAGCGAGCTTTTGATCACCGTCGATCAATGCCTGAGCTTCGAGGTAGGTCAGTCGCTTGCGTGAATGAATCAGGGTTCGGGCCAGCCGCGTTCCCACGACGCGGCCGCGGTTATCAAGATTGATGAAGGCGCTCTTGGTGAAGCGAGGAACACCTTCTTGGAGTGAGCAGACGCCGTTGGAGAGGGTCTCGGGGATCATCGGAAGAACGAGCCGCGGAAGATAGGCACTGTTGCCACGACGCTCCGCCTCGAGGTCGATCTCACTTCCGGTCTCGACGAAGCTCGCGACATCCGCAATGTGCACGCCGAGTTCCCATTCTCCTGATTCCTCGTCGTATTCGATCGAGATCGCATCATCGAAATCCTTGGCATCCGGAGGATCGATGGTGAAGATGAGGCGGTCGGAGAGGTCTTCGCGATCAGAATCGATCTCTTTCGCGTCGTGTTCGAAGGTCGCCGCTGCGGCTCGAGCTTCGTCGAGCACCACCTCTTCGAATCCATCTCGGAGGCCATAACTTTCAATCACCGCGCGGGTTTCGACGTCAGGCTCACCGGCGATACCCAGCACTTCAGTGATCGCGGCTTCACCGACCGTGGACTCATCGGGATGCACCACGAGGTCGAACACGACTTTGTCACCGAGCTTCGCGTTCTTAGCGTGTGGGTCTCGAACCAGAACAGGGGCCGGCAGGATCTTGCCATCAGGCTCGATGAACCAGTGACGTCCCTGGCGAACGAGGTTGCCGGCGAAACGAGTGCGGCCTCGTTCGATGACTTCAATCACTTTGCCAACGACGGATCTCTTCAGAGAGTCGCCGCCTTTTCCGCCTTTTCCGGCTTTCCCCGCGCCTCGACCACGGTCACGGGAACCAGAGGCGCTGCGTCGCATGACGCGGCATCGCACCCGATCTCCGCTGATGGCATCACTGGTCCCGCCGGGTGGGATGAACAGGTCTCCCTCCCTGACGGGTTGATCGGGGCGGACGAATGCGAATCCCTTCACATTGATCTTGATCGAGCCTTCCGTCTCGTCGCCGTAGCCTGGGAGTCGGACGTTCTCATCCGTGCCGATCTCGACGCGTTCATCTTCGAGGAGACGCGTGACTGCGAGCTCAAAGATCTCGGCATCATCGGCCGAGACTTGCATCTGGCGTTCGATCTCGCCAGGGGTGGAAGGGCGGTAGTTGTCGTGGGTGAGGTGCGCGAGAATGCGCCCGGCAAATCGAGAAGGCATGAGTGAATGCTACCGATCTCGAGTACCGATGGTGCTCGAGGAGGGGAAGGGGGGTGAAATGTAGAACAGGACCAACCAGCCAAAGGGATCGGTGGTCATTTGGGTTTACGGGATCTTGGAGCCGGTTTCGACGCTTTCGGAGCGGCGGAACCACCGGCGGGCTTCGATTTTGAGGTCTTGCCCGCGGACTTCTTGGTGGGCTTCTTGATGGTTTCGGTCTTCTTTGATCTTTCGACGGCGTTGGTATCGCGACGCTGCCGACGCGCCGCGTCAACGAGGTTGCCGACGCCCCGGCCTTCCCGGGCCTCGTGGGTCGGGGTTGAGGTCGATCCCGAGATCCTCTTTTCGGGCGGGTCGGGCGAAGAATCCGATTTCTTTGATTCATCGGAAGATCCGGCCTTTGGTTCGGTGGCGTCGGTGCCGGTCGAATCTTTGGTGGTTGTCGAATCCGAGTCCTTCGCCGCGGAAGCATCGCCGCTTTCCGAATCTGATCCAGATGGACCGTCGGATCTGGAGCTCGATGATCCACCCACGAGGATGGCCGCACCCATTCCAATCAGACGCCGGAGTTTGCGCTTGCGACATTCGGGGCAGGTTTTTTCGTGCTTGGCCGTCATCGACTGGAAGAGCTCGAAGGCGTGGCCGCACGCGTCACAGACATAGTCGTAGGTCGGCATGCCAGAGTCTTCCTCGTTCAGTCGGAAACAGATTCGGCGACAAGCATGACCTTCGCGGGGCGAAGGACCACGTCGCCGATGGCGTAGCCAGCGGAGATGTTGATCGCAATACTCCCGGCTTCAAGCGCCGCATCGCTCTCTTCGATTGGTTTGACCCCAACCGCTTCGTGCAGCCCGGGCTCGAAAGCGTCACCGGGAGTGGCATCGATGACGGTGATGCCGTTGGCCTCGAGCGCCCGCATCAGTTCGCCCTGAACCATGCTGACTCCAGTGACCACCTGTTCGATCGTCGCCGCGGCGCCGACCGACTGGAGTGCCATATCAAAATGGTCAAGCGCTGGAAGGAGAGAACGGACCACGGCGGAAAGGCCTTCTCGGCGAGCCCTGGATTCGTTCTCAATAGATCGTCGCTGGAAGTTTCGAAAATCAGCGAGGGCTCGCATACGTGCATCATCAGCGGTGGCTCGTTCCGCCGCGAGGCGCGAGACAATTTCCATCACCTCGGGCGGCGTGGCGTCGATGACCTCGTCGGCGATTCCCAGATCAACGAGAAAAGCCTCATGCTCGATCGGGTCGGTGGCGTCCGGATTGATCGCATCCGAGGCGACTTCATTGTGATCGGGGTTTGTTTCTGGTTCGGTCGTCATGTCGGAAAATCCGAGAAGGATATTCGTGGAAGAGGTATCTGCATGAACCTCGCGGTCAGGAGAATGAGCCCTTAATCTTGTTCCAAAGACTCGGCTCTTCATCGTTGAACTCGAGATCTTCGGTCTCTGCGTACTTCGATAGGAGGTCACGTTGCGTCTCATTGAGCCGCCGGGGAACGATCAGCTGCAGTACCACGACGAGTTCGCCGCGATCACCGCCTCGGAGTTTGGGGCAGCCATGTCCGGGAATCCGGTGGATTTCGCCATGCTGCGTTCCCGGGGGAATCTCGAGGCTGACGGTGTCACCTTCGAGGAGCTGAATCTCCAAGGTGGCCCCGAGCGCTGCTTGCGCAAAGGCGACTGGGGCGATGGTCACGAGGTCGTTCTCGTCACGTTGGAACTGTTCATGTTCCTCGACCGCGACGACGACATGGAGGTCTCCACGCAGGCCGCTTCCGTCAGGCTGGTCTTCGGGACGCGGAGGCTCACCTTCCCCTTGGACTCGAATCACTTGGCCGTGTCGGATGCCGGCCGGGACTTTGACCTCGAGATTTCGTTTGACGGAGATGCGTCCGGCGCCACGGCAATCATTGCAATGCTCGGTGACGACCTCGCCTCTGCCTCGGCAATTCGGACAAGCCACGACCATGCGGAACATCCCACCCAGCCCAGCCTGTTCGACCTTGCCCACGCCTTCACAGGTGGGACACTTGACCGGTCTGGTGCCCGGCTTCGCACCGCTGCCCTCGCACTTGACGCAGACATCGAGCCTTCGAAATTCAACGTCTCGGGAAGTGCCCTCAAGAACATCTTCCAGCGAGATCTCGATTTGTGTTTCAAGGTCGAAGCCTCGGGTGGGGCCGCGTCGGCGTCCACTCGATCTTCCCTGGCCTCCGCCGAAAATGTCGTTGAACATCGAGAAGATGTCATCGACATTCATTCGATTGAAGTCATGTCCGGGCGTGCCGCGGAGACCTTCATGGCCGAATTGATCGTATTGGCCGCGACGATCCGGGTCCGACAGAACCTCGTACGCCTCGGCGCATTCCTTGAAGGACTTCTCGGCTTCTTCGTCTCCCGGATTACGGTCCGGGTGGAACTTCATCGCGAGGCGGCGATAAGACCTTTTGATCTCATCGCCCGACGCGGAGCGTTCAACAGAGAGGACTTCGTAGTAGCAGCGGGTGATGCTCATCCGGCTTGGATCCCAACAACTGGAAGCTCACGAATGCGGGGAGAGTCGGCGTTGGTTCCGGACTCTCCCCGCGTTGATCGTGAGCAAGTGTTCAGCTAATGGCGCCTTCAACGGGTGAAGCGTCATCCTTCAGTTCCGTAAGGGCGACGTCCGTGGTCAGCATGAGGCCGGCAACGCTTGAGGCATTGGACAAGGCGGTGGTCGCGACGAGTGCCGGATCAATGATTCCAGCCTTCACGAGGTCCTCGTACTTGCCGTTGGCGGCGTTGAAGCCGTGCCCGCCCTTGGCATCTCGGATCTTCGAGATCACCAAGTCGCCATCGACGCCCGAGTTCGCGGCGATCCGGAACGCGGGTGCTTCCAGCGCCTCGGCCAGGATGTCATAGCCGAAGCGTTCGTCACCCTTGCCCTGGCGTCTGGCGTCTTCCACGTTGCGGATGGCTCGGATGAATGCGACGCCTCCACCGGGGACGTATCCCTCCTTGGCGGCGGCCCGAGTCGCGGAAAGGGCGTCGTCAACACGATCCTTCCTTTCCTTCATTTCGAGTTCGGTGGCGCCACCGACCGAAAGGATGGCCACGCCGCCGGTCATTTTCGCAAGACGCTCTTGGAGCTTCTCGCGGTCGTAATCACTGGTGGATCGTTCGTACTGGGCGGAGATCTGGGCGACCCGGTTGGAGATTTCCTTCTTCTTGCCGGATCCTTCGATGATCGTGGTGTCGTCCTTCGTGACGATTACCTTGCGGGCGGATCCGAGTTCGGCGAGCTCGATGTCCTCAAGACTTCGGCCGAGATCTTCACTGAAGAAGGTCCCGCCAGTGAGGGCGGCGATGTCGCCGAGCATGGCCTTTCGGCGGTCGCCGAAGCCAGGGGCCTTGACGGCACAGACTTCGAGGACGCCTCGGAGACGATTGACCACGAGGGCCGCGAGGGCTTCGTTGTCAACATCCTCGGCGATGATCAGCAGGGGCTTGCCGGAACCGGCAATCTTGTTGAGGAGGGGGAGCAGATCCGCGAGGTTGGAGATTTTCTTCTCGTGGATGAGGATCATCGGCTTTTCGATGACGGCCTCGGCTCGCGTGGGGTCGGTCATGAAGTATGGGCTCAGATAGCCCTTGTCGAAATTCATGCCTTCTACATAATCGAGCGTGGTGTCAGCGGTCTTGCCTTCCTCGATCTCGACGACGCCTTCGGCACCCACCTTGTCGATCGCTTCAGCGACCAGGGCGCCGATGCTCGAGTCGTGGTTGGCACTGACGGTGGCGATCTTCTGCAGATCCGACTTACCCTTGCACTTCGCGGCGAGCTCATTGATCGCATCGCAGGCAATTTGGCTGGCCGCGTTGATTCCTCGCTGGACGGCGACCGCGTTGGCGCCGGATGCCACCGTTCGGAGGCCACGACTGTAGATCGCGGCGGCGAGGACCGTCGCGGCGGTGGTGCCGTCGCCGGCGACGTCGGCCGTCTTCTTGGCGACCTGCTGGACCATCTTCGCGCCCATGTTTTCGAAGGGGCTCGGAAGATCGATTTCCTTGGCGACGCTGACGCCGTCCTTGGTGACCGCAGGGCCCCCGTAGGATTTCTCGATCAGGACGTTGTGGCCACTGGGGCCCATCGTCACCGCGACCGCGGACGCGAGCTTATCGACGCCCTTCTTGAATTCCGCCTGGGCGGCGATATCGAATTTCATCTGCTTGCTGGTCATCGGGTGTGCTTCCCGTGGATGCGTTGAGAAAAAGAGGACGGTTCAGGGCCTTCGCAAGCCTTGGACTGTGTGATCACGTGATCACGTGGTCACTTGATCGAGGCGATCAGCCTTCGATGACACCCAGAAGTTCGCTTTCGCGGACGATCAGGTGCACGGTGTTCTTGATTTCCACCTCGGTACCGGAATACTTCCCGTAGACGACGGTGTCACCCTTCTTGATGCCGGGCTTGACTCGCTCGCCGTTGTCGAGGAGCTTGCCGGGGCCGAGGGAGACCACCTTGCCTTGCATTGGCTTCTCTTTGGCACTTTCTGGAAGGAAGATGCCGGACTTCGTCTTGGTTTCGGCTTCGAGGGGCTTGATGAGGATTCGATCCTCGAGTGGTCTGACTGACATGTTGCGTGCTCCAGTTCAAACGTCGTATTTCGACGTGAGTGATTCGATTCGTGTCTCGCAAGAATGATCGAGTGGGGGGCTCAGAAGCCCATGCCACCCATGCCGGGCATTCCGCCACCCATGCCGGGCATGCCGCCCATACCACCCATGCCACCCATGGGATCGCCATGATCGTGGCCGTGGTCATGTTCGCCTTCGTCTTCGACGGGAACGTCGACGACGGTGCAATCGGTCGTGAGAAGGAGGGCAGTGACGCTGGCCGCGTTCTGCAATGCGGTGCGATCGACCTTGGCGGGCGTGATGACACCTTGATCGATCAGGTTGCCGTACTCCAGGGTGAGGGCATTGAAGCCGTGGTCACCCTTGAGTTCCGCGACCTTGGACACGACGACGGTTCCCTTTTCACCAGCGTTATCCGCAATGGTTCGCAGGGGGACCAAGAGTGCCTCGGCCAGGATGTCAACGCCAAACTTCTCCTCGCCTCGGGCGGCCTTGCGGGCCTTTTCGAGGGCAGGAATGGCTCGAATGAAACTCGTGCCACCGCCGGGAACGACGCCTTCGGCGATCGCGGCACGGGTGGCGTGCAGGGCGTCTTCGACGCGAGCTTTCTTCTCTTTGAGCTCTGCTTCACTTCCGGCGCCCACATTGATCTGGGCGACGCCGCCAGCGAGCTTGGCGAGACGCTCTTGGAGCTTCTCGCGGTCGTAGTCGCTGTCGGTCCGGTCAATCTCCGAACGGATCTGGTCACATCGTCCCTGGATGTCCTTCGTGGCGCCGGCGCCTTCGACCATCACGGTGTTGTCGGAGGTGATTTCGACCTTCTTGACGCGTCCGAGGTGTGCGATCTCGAGCGAATCGAGTTCCATTCCGAGGTCTTTCATGACCGCGGTGGCACCCGTGAGGGTCGCAATATCTTCGAGCATCGCCTTGCGGCGATCGCCGTAACCCGGAGCCTTGACTGCACAGACCTGCAGCACGCCACGGAGTTTGTTGATGACCAGGGTCGAGAGTGCTTCGCCCGTGATGTCCTCTGCGATGATCAAAAGAGGCTTCTTGGCCGCCATGACCTTCTCGAGGAACGGGACGAGCTTGGTGATGCTGTCGATCTTGTCCTCGTGGATGAGGATAAGGGGTTTCTCAAGAACGACCTTCATCGCTTCGGCATCGGTGACGAAGTTCGGGCTCAGATAGCCGCGATCAAACTGCATGCCTTCGACGACGTCGATCTCGGTCTCGCGACCCTTGCCTTCTTCGATCGTGATGACGCCTTCCTTACCGACTCTCTTAAACGCCTCGGCCATGATCTTTCCAACGGAAGGATCGTTGTTGCCCGAGATGGTCGCGACGGCGGCAATGCCACCGGAGACCTGTTCAACCGGGCGTGCGGAGGCGGTGATCTCAGCGACGACGGCAGTGACGCCAGCCTTGAGGCCACGAACCATCGCGTTGGCTTCAACGCCTGCGGCAACCTGCTTCAGGCCGGCCTTGAAGATCGCCTCGGCGAGCACGGTCGCGGTGGTGGTGCCGTCACCGGCATCATCACTGGTCTTGCTGGCCGCCTCGCGGACGAGCCGAGCGCCGATGTTCTCGACCTTGTTCTGGAGTTCGATCTCCTCGGCGACGCTGACGCCGTCCTTGGTGACCGTTGGGCCGCCCCAACTTTTGTCGATGATGGCACTGCGGCCGCGGGGACCGAGCGTGCTCTTGACTGCTGCCGCTAATTTCTCGACACCCGCGAGGAGGGACTTCCGGGCGTCGGTATCGAAGGACAATTCCTTCACTGCCATGGCGTCTGCTACTCCTGACTCTTTACGGTCCGGTGCCCCGAAAAGCGGGGGCCGGGTTGATCCGCAAGGGATTTCTGCGATTTGCTGGCTCCGCACGGAGCCGGCGGATAGGAGCGAAAAAACGAGCTCCTACCTTTTGATAGGAAGAGGGGAACAACCTCCGCGCCAAAACCCGGTCGGCTGGGCATTGATGCGGAGAGGCTGCGATCGAAGTGGTCGGGAGGAGAATCGGTCGAGGACTCGGCGGAAAGATCGGCCTTTTCGGGGTCTCGACTGGGGGAATCGAGACTGGTGCGGCGTCGAGATACTTCTCGGGCGGGTCGGCGGTCTCTGGCGTCTCAAGATCGGAGTCCGTCAGCCGACGGCAAAGACGGGCAAGGGGCTGCCATGCTGGCAGACGGCTCAGGGATCCTTGATCGCTGGTTTCGGGGCCACCAGATCTGAGTACCGGTGGTGCCGCCGAAGGAGGGGAATGGTTCCCCAGACCGCGTTGAAGAGGAGGTAGACCATTCCGAGCAACACGAGCAGTGAACTCGCCAGGCCAACCATCATCAGGGTGCTGTGCAGGCTCGAGAGTGCCATCATGTCGAATCGCATCGCCATCAGGAGAACTTCGATCACGAATTCGATGCCGATGCTGGCGAGCAGCGGGCCGGTGGTCTGAATCGCATGCCCGGCATCGCGGTACGCGATCCCTCTTCGGCCGATTCGAGCGAGCACATGGGTCGTGGCAATGGCGATGGGAATGAGGGCGCCCGTGCGAATCATCGCCACGAGGAGCCAGCGATCAGCAATTCCGGTAGTCGTAGAGAGATTCGATGCCAAGAGCAGAAGTGGGGCGGTTGCCACGACGGCACAGCCGGCGAAGAGCAGCGTGCTCCGAAATCGATCGAGAAATGGCATCCACGCCTGCCGCGCGAGGACGACGGCGATGACACCGCAGACGGCGGCCACGGCGCCGATTGAGCTGAGCACGAGAAGCGTGAGTGACACGAACGCGCCCTGCGGCCCCGTCGGCATTGTGATCAAGGCGCCCCAGAAAACGGAGGATTCGATTGCCCAGATCGAAGCGGCGAGTGGGAGGGTGATGGCAGCAATCGCGATCCGCCGTGGTCCGGGGAGGCCCTCCCCGTGGATGGTCTCCAGATCGATGGACGCATGAAGCGATGTCTCAATCGAGAGGCCGCATTCTGGGCATCGACTGTCGCTGGATTGACCTTGGAGGTCGTACCGGCATCGACTGCAGGGGAGGTTCGCCGTGATGACGTGACAACTCTGCTCGGACGGCGAACTCAGGTCTTTCCGTGGCAACATGCCGGCTCCGTGGAGAAATCGCGTTATCAGCGTGGACGGAGAGCGGCCATCTGTCAACAACCGATTTGTGGATCGCCCCGGATTCCCACTTTGGCATCGGTTTCGGAAAGACCGGTGGCGAGCCTCCCTGATACGCTTCTCACTGCATGGATGATGCCCTTAGAAAACTTCGTGAGTCGATCGCGTCGGTCTACATGGGCAATGCCCTCGTGGTCGATCGCCTAGTCGCATGCTTGCTCGCTCGGGGGCACGTTTTGATCGAGGACGTTCCAGGGGTCGGCAAGACGGTCTTGGCCAACGCGCTCGCTCGCTCAATCGATGCCGACTTCAGCCGTATTCAATGCACCCCAGATCTTCTCCCCACGGACATCACCGGGGCCGCGATCTTCAATCGACAGACTGAAGAATTCGAGTTTCGTCGCGGGCCGATCTTCTCCAACATCGTGCTGGCGGATGAAGTCAATCGCACGACGCCTCGCACGCAATCGGCGATGCTCGAAGCGATGAGCGAGGGGCAGGTCTCAGCCGAAGGCGCGGCGCATCTCCTGCCAGATCCATTTATGGTCATCGCGACGCAGAATCCCTACGAGTTTGAGGGGACATATTTCCTTCCCGAAAACCAGCTCGATCGCTTCCTGATGCGAATCAGCCTCGGCTATCCAGCCCCCGATGACGAAGTTCGGATTCTCGACGTCCAGCCGGCCAGAACCACGCTGCAGTCATTGACGCCGGTGCTCAAGAAGGAAGAGGTCAAGGAACTTCAGAGTCGAACCGATGCGGTTCGGCTCGATCGAAGCCTCGCCGACTACATCATCGCGCTCGCGACGGCGACCCGAGAGGATGATGACCTCCAGGTGGGATTGAGCCCTCGCGGCTCTCTCGCCATCGCGCAGGCGGCGCGGGCGACCGCGGTTCTTGCGGGGCGTCAACATTGCATCCCGGAAGACGTGGTTGAGAACATCCTTCCGGTCTGCGCGCATCGCGTGGTCAGTAAGTCAGCCATGCACGAAGGCGATACCATCACCGCCCGTCGCATCATGCAACGGATTCTCGAGTCTGTCCCCTCGCCGGTTTGACTTTTCGATGAAAGCAATCGTCCTTCTTTCTGGTGGCCTTGATTCCTCGACCGTGCTGGCATGGGCGAAGGCAGAGGGTCGTGAGTGCTTCGCCCTCTCCTTCGACTACGGACAGCGGCATCGCATTGAACTGGAGCGGGCGGCTGAGATCGCCGCGAAAATCGGCGCGGTGGAACACCAGGTGCTTTCGATCGATCTTCGTGCGTTCGGTGGCTCGGCGCTCACCGCCGACATCGAGGTTCCCAAAGATCGGGTCAACGGACATGGTCACTTATCCGGCGAGGGCGCCCAGGATGCCATCCCGATTACCTACGTCCCGGCTCGGAACACGATCTTTCTGAGTTTCGCGCTGGCCTTTGCGGAGGTCCGCGAGGCGGAGGAGATCTGGCTCGGGATCAACGCCATCGACTACTCGGGATATCCCGACTGCCGTCCCGAATACCTCACGGCCTTCCAGCGGATGGCCGATCTCGCCACCAAGGCCGGCGTTGAAGGGCACGGGCCTCGATTCGTCTCACCGCTTGCCGAACTCGGCAAGGTCGAGATCGTTCGTAAGGCCAGGGAACTTGGCGTTCCCGTCGACCGAACCTTCAGCTGTTATGACCCGGGGAATGGCGGTACGCCGTGCGGGAGATGTGACTCGTGCATTCTCCGTGCGAACGCGATCGCCGAAGCATGACGCCCCCGGTACGCCACGGCGTTGCACGAAAACCGCCCCTCGGAAACGATGTTCCTACGGGGCGGGTTGCCTTCGGTCGGCGAAGTTCGATTCGGTCGCATTCGATGATCATGTGACTGATCACGTGGATGACCGGAATCAAATGTCGAGGTTCTTGACTTCGAGGGCGTGGGCCTCGATGTAGTTCCTTCGAGCCTCGACGTTCTCGCCCATCAGGGTGGCGAAGAGTGAATCAGCCTCGCTGGCAGCATCCCAAGTGACTCGAAGGAGCGTTCGTTTCGTGGGGGTCCATGGTGGTTTCCCACAGTTGCTCCGCTTCCATTTCGCCCAGCCCCTTGAATCGTTTCACTTCGCTTCCACGACGGCCGACGTCCTGCATCGTGTGGATGATCGCTGGAATACTGACGGCTTCGACGATTTCTTCTGCGCCGTCTTTCTTCGGATTGGCCACCAGCCATCCGTATCGGGTCGGAAGACGTTCGCCAGTCACGGCCTCTTCCTGAACGAGTGCCCAATCATCGATCGAGATATCCACGTCTGCGAGTTCGGCGATGATTCGGTCGATTTCGCGATTCTCGTGCAACTCCCAAATGGTCGCGACCAGGGTCGGGTCCGGGGTGGCGGGCTCTTCGGGGTCGATGGTCGTGTCCAGAATGAGATTCTGGGCGGCGATGGTATCCATCGCTTCAGCCTCGCTCCAACAAAGTCGCTCACCGCTCTGCCATCGGAGATGAAAGTGCGGGAGCCGGTCGTTGTTTTGGGGGTCTCGATGCCGGGCGGCAAGGAGATCGGTGAACAGGATGCCACGTCGCTGGGACACGGTCGTGAGTTCTTCGAGTCGTTCGAGGCGACGGAGAATCCGTCGGGCGTCGTCTCCCTCAAGCTTGGATCTAACGCTGCCATCATCATTTCGGACCACGAACGCCGCATGTTCCATGGCTTGATCCATCAGCACGTCGTTCATCCGACGGTCATTGAGCACATAGGCCGATTTCTTGCCGCGGGAAAGCTGGTAGAGCGGGGGCTGCGCGATGTACACGTGGCCGCGACGGACCAGTTCAGACATCTGCCGGAAGAAGAAGGTCAGCAGCAAAGTCCGAATGTGTGAACCATCCACATCGGCGTCGGTCATGATGATGATTCGACCGTACCGAAGTTTGCTCACGTCGAAATCTTCGCCGATCCCACATTGCAACGCCTGGATCAGGGTTCGGATTTCCTCGAAGCCGAGGACCTTGTCGAGCCTCGCTTTCTCGACATTCAGGAGTTTTCCGCGGAGGGGGAGGATCGCCTGATTGACGTGGTCCCGGCCACCCTTGGCACTGCCGCCCGCGGAGTCACCTTCGACGAGGAAGATTTCGGTCTCTTCGACATTGTTACTAGAGCAGTCGGCGAGCTTGTGGGGCATACCGCCAGAGTCGAGGGCACCTTTTCGCTTGATCAATTCGCGGGCTTTACGAGCGGCTTCGCGAGCCTGTGCCGCAAGAGCTGCCTTCAGCGCAATCTGCTTCGCTTCGCCGGGATGTTCGTCAAGCCAGGCGCCGAGGCCCTCGCTGACCATCTGACTGACGAAGCTTTCCGCTTCCTGATTGAGGAGCTTCTCCTTCGTCTGATTGTTGAACTGCGGATCGGCGATCTTCACGCTCACAATTGCGGTCAGACCTTCCCGCAGGTCATCGCCGGTGGGCGTGAGATCTTTCAGCAGATTGTTCCGCTTCGCATATCCGTTGATCGTCCTGGTCAACGCGGTCTTGAATCCGGAGACGTGAGTGCCGCCATCGGGATTGAAGATGTTGTTTCCGAACGCGAGCAGATTCTCCGAAGTCGCATCGGTGTACTGCATCGCAATCTCGGCGCGGATTTTCAGCGTCTCATCGCTCGCCGAGAGATGGATGATCGAACTCTCCGTCCGCTTGCTGGCGTTGAGGTGGCTGACGTAGGCAATCAAGCCTCGTTCATCGTGGTACTTCTCTTCTCGGATTCGACCCGACCCGTCGACCCGTTCGTCGATCAGTCGGATGACCACGCCTGAATTGAGGTACGCCAGTTCGCGAAGTCGATGTTGCAACGTCTCGAATCGGAAGCCGGTGTCGACGAAGATCTGAGAGTCGGGCTTGAAGGAGATCCGTGTGCCATTTCGGCCGGCCGGAATATCGAGAATCTCGTTGGTGTTTTCAACGACGTGCAGCTCGGTATTCACGTCGCCGCGGGTGAAAGAGATCTTCTGAACCAGACCGTCTTTGATGACCTCGACCTCAGTCCACTCGGAGAGGGCGTTGACGCATTTGATACCAACGCCATGGAGCCCGCCGGAGACCTTGTAGGCGTTGTCGCCGAATTTTCCGCCGGCATGCAATTGGGTGAGGATCACTTCAACTGCAGGACGCCCGTTGATCTTCGGATTGTCATGTTTCATCGGGCCGGTCGGCATGCCGCGTCCGTCGTCGGTCACCGTACATGAGCCATCGACCCCGAGACGGACGACTACCCGGCTGGCAAAATCTGCCATGGCTTCATCGATGGCGTTGTCGACGCACTCGTAGACGAGATGATGAAGCGCGCCCAGTCCGGTGCCGCCGACGTACATGCCGGGCCGCTTGCGAATCGCTTCAAGACCCTCGAGGACTTGAATCGAGTCACTGTTGTATTCGTCGTCGCTTCCGGCTGCGAAATCGACAGGTTCCGTGGTGTCGGTCATTCCCGTTCTTCGCCTGATCTCAAGGAGCCTGGTACGAGTCCGAATTCGATTGGATCCTTACAAGAAGAATCCGGCATCGAAAACGAAGAGCGTGGTGTTTTGATCCGATCGAAGGCTGAGAAAGAGACTTCGAACGTGTCTCGAAAGGACGCTCTCGAGACCCTTAGATTCTACCGTAAATCAGCTTTGAGATGGGTCTCTCGATGTGGATCTGGGGTGGATCCGACGGTCTCCGGAATCTCCTTGGGGGGACGGTTCAGAACGCGTGGCGGAATACGGTTTAGAGCACCAAAAACCTCGCCTTGAGAAATGGGATTTCGGGCCTTTTCATGGTGTCGGAATTGGGTTCAACTCCAGTGGCGGTTCAGCTCGATTTCGGGCGTGCTTTTCCGCGTTCAATCTGTCAGATCATGATTGGCCATCGATACTGGTCCGAGACCTGATGGGCGAGGAATCGTAGGCGGGAGAACAGCCATGCCCTGGAGCGCCCCAAAGCGACCGGCATGGGGTTTGGATGGAAGCCGTCTTCTGAACGACCGGATCAGGTTCTGGACCATCGGACGGTCGCCGAGCGGTATGAGTGACACCTTTTTGGTCAGGTGGCGATGCTTCGAAAGCGGTGAATCTGACGAAATGGGCGGCACGGCAGTAAGAGGTTTTCGTCGCGCGGGCCGCGTCAGGAGAACTGATTCACGGCCCCCACGGGAGCCGAGCCGGTCCTCCGGTGTCACGGTTTCAACTCTGGTGCGTCTCGTGGGATGAGTCGATGGAGGATTCTCCTTGGGCCGTTGAACACGGCGGTTCCAGTCCGCGAATGGGCCCTGAAGTCGGTTGGACCTCTTATTGGCCCACCCTTGGCCCGTCCGATACTGCAGTGGACCCGAGATTGGGGTCGATGACCTGATGGTCAGATCGGAAAGTGCCGAACCACCGACCCATGGTCGTCGTCTTAACGAGGTGGATCTGGTTCTGGCCGAGACGACGCCAGATCGCCGACCATCGCTCGATCTCCCCATGTGGGGTGTTCCATGGATGCGAGGCCGTGACTTCTCGACCCCCTGCCACGGAAGGTTCAATCGATGACCAGACCTCGCCGAGATGAAGATCAGCCCGCCGCGGGATGTGATCTGCAACGTCGTCGGGTTCTCGGTGGGGTCGCTCGAACGATCTTCTCGAGTGGGGCGTTGATCGCGGGCCTGAGCGCCTGTTCGACCGTGACTCGGAGTTCGTCAAACCTCCGGCCGGACTGGCCGACGGTGGGCGCGGCGAATGCTGGCGTGATTCCGAAGCCGGGGGTCGCTCCAGCGGCGGCCG
>ERZ887942.1080-NODE-1080-length-20000-cov-13.767410_pt1 | contig 20000 bp, 16 predicted proteins | sample MGYA00521099_ERZ887942 | MGnify/ENA primary metagenome ERZ887942 (study PRJEB32303, sample SAMEA104408605) | aquatic metagenome | biome: Brackish water; feature: Pelagic; material: water | place: Baltic Sea | collected 2014-06-07T06:48:00 | depth 16,251 m ...
TATATCTCCCTTCCACCAGAGGTGATCGTTCAAGCAAAAGCAGCGGCGAATACGATTAAGGAGTAACAGCAATACGCGGAATGAAGGCATAAAAAAGGGGGACCAATGTCCCCTTTTTTTATAGTCTGATTGAATCAAAAACCAAGGCTTGAATTACTTGGTTTCTGTGAATTCAGCATCGATGACATCATCAGCATTGCTAGATCCATCGCCAGAGTTACTAGCTGCGCCCTCTTCACCAGAAGCTGCAGCTTCCGCACCAGCCTGTTGGTAAACAGATGCACCCACGGTGTAGAGCTCCTGCTGTAACTCCTCAAGGAGGGTCTTCATCGACTCAAAGTCCTCTTTTTCAGTCGCTTCCTTGAGCTTGGCGGCCTTCTCTTCAACCTTGGCCTTGGCCTCGGCATCAACCTTGTCGCCGAGTTCAGCCAGCTGCTTTTCAGCCTGATACGCAAGAGTTTCAGCCTGATTCTTCAGGTCGATTTTCTCGCGCTTTTCCTTATCAGCACTGGCATTGCTTTCGGCATCCTTCACCATCTTCTCAACTTCATTGTCAGAGAGGGTGGATGCTCCTGTGATCGAGATCGACTGCTCCTTGCCGCTGCCCTTGTCCTTCGCTGTCACGCTGAGGATGCCATTAGCATCAATGTCAAACGTGACTTCGATCTGAGGCACACCACGAGGGGCAGCTGGGATGCCATCGAGACGGAAGGTGCCAAGACTCTTGTTATCTGAGGCCATCTCGCGCTCACCCTGGAGCACGTGAATCTCAACGTTGGTTTGACCATCCACAGCAGTGGAGTACGTCTCTGATTTTTTGGTTGGAACGGTTGTGTTCCTCGTGATCATTTTCGTCATCACCCCACCAAGCGTCTCGACGCCTAGGGATAGGGGTGTGACATCCAGCAGCAGGATGTCTTTGACTTCACCAGCCAAAACACCACCTTGAATGGCGGCACCGATCGCCACCACCTCATCAGGGTTCACGGTCTGGTTGGGGTCCTTGCCAGTGGTGCGCTTCACAAGCTCGAGCACAGCCGGGATCCGGGTGGAGCCACCCACCATCACAATCTCGTCAAGCTCACTGGATGAGAGCTTTGCGTCTTTCAGAGCCTGCTCAACCGGGATGCGGCAACGATCGATCAGCGTGGAAGCCAACTCTTCAAACTTGCCGCGCGTCAGAGTGAGATCAAGATGCTTAGGTCCTTCCGGGGTCGCCGTAATAAAGGGCAAATTAATTTCGCTCTGGGTCGCACTCGACAGCTCAATTTTCGCCTTCTCAGCAGCTTCGGTTAGACGCTGAAGAGCCTGCTTGTCCTGACGGAGATCGATACCTTCGTTGGATTTGAAACTGTTGGCGAGATGGTCAACAATCACCTTGTCGAAGTCATCACCACCAAGGTGCGTGTCACCCGAAGTGGAGAGCACTTCAAACACACCATCTCCAACTTCCAGCACAGACACATCAAAGGTGCCGCCGCCAAGGTCGAACACAAGGATGCGTTCGTTGCTCTTTTTATCGAGGCCGTAGGCCAACGCCGCAGCTGTTGGCTCATTAATGATGCGCAGCACTTCCAGGCCTGCGATCTTGCCGGCGTCTTTTGTGGCCTGGCGCTGCGAATCGTTGAAGTAAGCGGGAACGGTAATGACCGCTTGGGTCACGGTTTCACCGAGGTACTTACCGGCGTCTTCGGCCAGCTTGCGCAGCACCTGGGCACTCACCTCTTCAGGGGCGAACTGCTTGTCGAGAACGGGGCACTTGACTTTCACATTGGAGCCGGCCTTTTCAACGCCGTAGCTCACCTCTTTTGATTCCTCGTTGACCTCATCAACGCGGCGACCAATGAAGCGCTTAACAGAATAAAACGTGTTGTCGGTGTTCATCACCGCTTGACGCTTCGCGATCTGACCGACCAGCTGATCCTGATTCTTTGTGTAGGCCACCACCGATGGAGTGGTGCGGAAGCCCTCAGCATTGGCGATCACGGTGGGCTTGCCGCCCTCCATCACCGAGACACAACTGTTGGTGGTACCTAAATCAATGCCGACAACCTTGCCCATCAGTGCCCTCCTATCTCTCGAAAAAGTGTGACTAGAACTCGTGCATCTTCGTCAGAGACATCACCAAGAGGCGAGGTGTGGTTCCCGAACAGCCCGAACGGCAGGCTAGTCACGGACTGCCAAACAAAGGAATGATCAGCGGAACCACAGCACTGGTCGCACTGTTGGGACAACCAGTGAGCCACTCACTCTCACCGGTGATGCAAAACGCAGCCCTGAAGGCGATGGGGCTCGACTGGAGCTTCATCGCCCTGCCCTGCAGCGCTGATGATCTCGCCACCGTGCTCAAGGGATTGGAGGCCGTGGGGTGCCGTGGCCTCAACGTCACCATCCCCCACAAACAGGCCGTCTCCCTGCTCTGTGACGAACTCAGTCCGCTGGCTCAACGACTCGGGGCCGTGAATACCCTCACTCCATTGGTTAATGGTGGCTGGCACGGACACAACACCGATGTAGAAGGTTTTTTGGCCCCGCTCCTACAGAACAACGCGAACTGGAGCGGAACACGAACTGTGGTGTTGGGGTGTGGCGGCAGCGCCCGAGCCGTTGTAGCGGGTTTGCAGGACTTAAACCCAAGCGACATCACAATCGTGGGGCGTCGGGCTGAAACGCTCCACCCGTTTTGCAACGATCTCCAGCAAGGCCGACCAGCCAACAGTGTTCTGTTACAACCACTTTTAGACACTGACCCGCACCTTCAAACCCGAATTCAGCAAGCGGATCTAGTGGTCAACACCACCCCAGTTGGCATGAGCAGCCATCAGCCTGATCGAGGTCCCGCCCTGCCGCTCGGCGTGGACATTTGGGACAAGCTCAACGCTCAGACCGTGCTCTACGACCTCATCTACACACCACGGCCCACGCCATGGTTAGAGCGCGGGGAGAGGTTGGGCTGCCGCACCTATGACGGCTTGGAAATGCTTGTGCAGCAAGGAGCCGCCGCTCTGCGGCGTTGGAGCGGCATCGATGAGGTTCCAGTAGACGCGATGCGGGAAGCAGCACTCAAAAATCTGAGCCATCCCTAAACGCCGCCTAGCCTTAAAGCACTCATCAGCTTCAACCTGTGCCCATCCCCATCTGGCAGCGCCTGCTTGGTTTGTTGGTTTACGTGTTGCCATGGAGCGATGCCATCCCCATCGGCCAACATCTGCTCATTCAGTTCCCTGTGTTGCAGTGGCTGACCCTGCCGGCCTTGCCTCTGTTCATTTTGGAACGGGGTATTCCTTTCGGTCTTGGGAATCTTCTGGTGTTTTTCTTGCTGTTCTTGGCGGTGGTGAGGAATCCAAACGTTCCCTACTTCATTCGCTTCAACACCTTGCAAGCGCTCTTGGTTGACATCATTGTGGTGATCATTAGCTATGCGTTCGCCATCCTGCCTATCGGTGGCGGACTGATGATGCGCACCCTTTCCAGCACTGTTGTGGTGGGTGTTCTGGCGGTTGTGATCTTTGCCCTAATCGAGTGTTCTCGAGGCCGTGAGCCCGACCTACCGGGCTTAAGTCAAGCGGTTCGCATGCAGTTGTACTGATTCCAATAACACCAGGCGATATGGTGGTAGATCCGTCGCTCATTCACTGAGCCTTCAGTCCCCGTCGGATCTGTCTCCATGACCCAACAGCCTTACTACGAGACCATGTACATCCTCCGTCCGGACATCCCGGAAGAGGAAGTTGAGTCTCACGTGACCAAATACCGCGACATCTTGACTGAGACGGGTGCCGAGGTTCTCGACAACCAAATGAAAGGCAAGCGTCGTCTGGCCTATCCGATTGCCAAGCACAAAGAAGGCATCTACGTGCAGCTGAGCCATAACGGTGATGGCCAACAAGTGGGCGTTATCGAAAAAGCAATGCGTCTCAGTGAAGATGTGATTCGCTACCTCACCGTGAAGCAAGAAGGTCCATTGCCTGCTCCTCGCGTTGCGCCTGGAACAGAAGCACCAGCCGAACCTGAAGCTGCTGCTCCTGCCTGACGGCCATTGTGCAAGCCATGGACGGGCGATAAGGTCCGCCCATGGCCGATCAGGACTCCAACTATTGCTCACCTCCACCGGTCTGGAAAGCCGCCAGGCCACCAAGTGGTGACCTCGAAGCACTCAAAGCCAGGGTGCATGAACTGGAAGAGCAGGTCAGGGACTACGAAGCGCTGTTGAGCGAACTCCCCGACCTCTTTGAACGCAAATTCCAACAGAGATTGGAACCGCTGTTGGAGCGCTATCGGTTGCTAGCTCAGGCTCAGCAATTAAGGGCAGCACCGCCGGAATCCGAAATCGTTCCTTTGCCCTTACGAGCCGATCGACAAGGCCAAAGGAACAACATCGCAGCCTGATCTCAACGCCGATGCTTGGCGGCCCACAAGCGTGTGGGTAAGCCCCAAACGTAGATAAAGCCTTCAGCAGCACGATGATCAAACTTATCTTCGCTGCCGTATGAAGCCATCTCGGGGACGTACAAGCTGTTGGCTGCAGAAGCTCTCCCCGTGACCGTGGCATTGCCCTTGTGAAGCTTGAGGCGCACGACCCCATTCACATGGATCTGGGTGCGATCCATAAAGCCATCAAGAGCCTCTTTAAGAGGGCCAAACCAAAGGCCCTGATACACGAGATCTGCCCATTGCATCTCAAGCTGTCGCTTGGTCCGCAACACATCGGCAGCAAGAGTGAGACTCTCCAACTCCTGATGCGCCTGAATCAACAGCAGCAACCCAGGCGTTTCGTAAATCTCCCGACTTTTAATCCCCACCACACGGTTCTCGATCATGTCGAGACGACCGATGCCATGGGTGCCTGCCAAACGGTTGGCTTCTCGGATCAGCGCAACGGGATCCAGCCCTTTGCCATTGATGGCAACAGGATTACCGCCTTCAAACTGGATCTCGATCTCCTCGGCATCGTTAGGGGCTTGATCCACGGAACGGGTCATCGCAAAGACCTCTTCTGGTGGCGCCACCATCGGATCTTCCAAGGGACCAGCTTCAATGCTGCGCCCGAGCAGGTTGAGATCGATCGAATAAGGAGATTTTTTGCTCACGGGAGACGGCATGCCAAATCGCTCGCCATAAGCGATCGTTTCCTCTCGGCTCATCCCCCATTCACGGGCTGGGGTTAATACCTTCAAGTCGGGGGCAAGCGATGCAATCGCAACATCAAATCGCACCTGATCGTTTCCCTTGCCCGTACAACCATGGGCCACAGCATCAGCTCCTACCTCCCGTGCCACCTCCACGAGGCGACGGGCAATCAAGGGGCGAGCAAGGGCCGTTGAGAGGGGATAACGACCCTCATAAAGAGCATTGGCGCGAATCGCCGGAAAGGCGAAGTCCTCGATGAAGGGCTTAATCAGATCACCAACCAAAGACTGACTGGCTCCAGCCTCGAGTGCTTTGAGTCGTATCGGTTCCAGTTCATCGCCCTGACCGAGATCAGCGGCGAAAGTGATCACCTCCTCCACACCCCATTCCTGCTTGAGGTAAGGGATGCAGACGCTGGTGTCCACCCCACCGGAATAGGCGAGAACGACCTTGGTTGCGCGTCCCATCAGGTGGACTCCTGCTCTGAATCAGATTGCACTGATTCTCCACTCCCGCCGGCCCGCTGGAGCGGCTGTGGCGTTAGCCGAGCAAGCCAAAACAGCCAAAGCGCCATTAAAAAGGCAGGAACAAACAACAGCGCAAGCACTGGAACCGTGGTCACCACCAGCGGATCTGGATGCAAGCGCCCCCACTTCCACAGGCCAAAACTCAGGAACAAAGCCCCGCCCCACACAGAGAGGAGCAGCCACACCTTGACCAAAAGACGTCCTCAAGACTGCACTCACCTATGATGATTGATTACGGAACTGGACAGTGTCGTCTGAGTTGAGCGCCCTCGACAACATCAATCCAGCTCTCACGCGTTATGGGCGGAAAGAACCCGCACCGGTCTTGCCCCTGCGCGAAGAGCCCGATTTGCTGAGCTGGCTTGAAACAAGCGGTCGCCTTGTAGAAGACGAGGAATCCAGCACAGCTGAAGTGAGCACAGTGGAAGAAGAAGAGCTCTCCGCACTCATGGGCGAAAAAGAGGATTACAACGCTGCCGATGAGCAAACAGAAGAGAATTGGGAAGATTGATTTAAGGTCCCTGCCCTAAGCCGTTGAAGGAACGGGACGTGAACGACGCACAAGAGACTCCCACACCCCTAGAGGGGAAAGTCTCTGCTGGTGTACTTGCCGTTGTTGTGGTTGCAGCAGCGTTTGCATCAGACCGCTGGATCCCCAACAGCCTGCTGAGCCTCCCCTTACTGATTGCGACTCTGATCGCTGCAATCGTGACCTGGTGGGGTGTGCCCAAGCTTCGAGGCTTAAAACTGGGGCAAGTGATTCGAGAAGAGGGACCACAGGCCCATCTCAGCAAATCTGGAACCCCAACGATGGGTGGGCTGCTGGTCGTGCCGGTCGGCGTGATCGTGGGCGGCCTGATCAGTTGGAGCGGTCAACCCGCTGAACAACTTTTAGCCGTGGCTTTCATCACACTCGCCTACATGGTGGTGGGAGGAATTGACGATTGGCGCAGTCTCACCAAACACACCAACACCGGTTTAACGCCACGCGGAAAATTACTGCTTCAAGCCTTAGCAGCCGTAATCTTTCTGATCTGGGCAGGAATGCGCGGTTGGATCAGTGGCGATGTGGCCTTGCCGTTTGATATCACCCTTCCCTTGGGCTGGTTGATTTGGCCCCTTGCTGTCTTTGTGTTTTTAGCTGAAAGCAACGCCACCAACCTCACCGATGGCTTGGATGGTCTTGCTGCCGGCTGCGGAGCCCTGGTGTTCACCGGAATGGCACTTCAGCTCACACTGCGCGGAAACAGCGGAGATCCAAGCCTTGCTGGGTTCTGCATGGCGATGGCGGGCTGTTGGGTTGGTTTTCTGGTCCACAACCGCAATCCAGCCAAAGTGTTTATGGGCGACACCGGCTCTCTCGCCATGGGAGGTGCTCTCACAGCTGTGGCCTTACTAACGAACAGTCTCTGGCCTTTGCTGGTCATGGGTGGAGTGTTCCTAGCGGAATCTCTCTCCGTGATCATTCAAGTGTGGGTTTTTAAAGCAACCAAAGGGGCTGATGGTGTTGGGCGAAGAGTATTCCGCATGTCACCCCTGCACCATCACTTTGAATTAGGTGGCACCCCAGAGCAGCTTGTGGTTCCAGGGTTTTGGCTGGCAACGATGGGGCTCGTATTAATCGGTTTAGCCTTACGCCCCCTCTAAGCAAAATTGCTTCAACTACGCAGCACGATCTTCTAAGCGTGAAAGATTCCAACCCATTGGCATAGGAATGACCTTTGGCTTTGGCATGAGCATTTCAATTTCACGGCAAGCTTGTGAGTAGGCGAAAAATCCTGACATTCTTCGCCGATCAGATCTACCACCTTTCGTGACTGCCCGATCAACAGTGACTCCCTCAGTCTCAGCATTTTCAAAAGCATTCAACAATGGAATTTCTGTGTCAAGAACTTGGATATTGAAACCACTCAAGATGCTCCGAGCAAGCTGAATCGAAGCCTTCTTTCTCGCATCTGCCTTCACAATGAGTGCTGCATAAGGGATGTCAAACTTGTTGAGCATGCATGACATTTCTACCGTTAATTCTATTGATCTACTTTGTGCCGTTGTAGGGAGAACAATAAAATCAGACCCTTCAACTAAATTCTTTAGCTCCTCTTCATTACTACTGGCCTGACCATCAGTCACGACTATTTCCGCACCTCTTGTTGCTTTTGCCGCCGCTTCCATCGGCACAACATCAAACGGGAGTAAACCTCTTGAGGCGTATGCAGTGGCTGATCGATTGCGATCAGAATCAACCAGGACAACAGAGCGGCCACTATTAGCCCAATGAGCAGCAAGATGAATGCTTGTGCAAGTTTTAGCTACTCCTCCTTTTTGCCCAAAAGTAGTAACAAACACAATGTGCATCTATAATAATAAATCTCTTTTACCTCATAATCTATTTTCCGCAAGAGGGGTCCGAAGAAGATTGGATTATTGAGTGGGATACATGGAGAGAAGAAGACAGCTCTCTTGATTCCAAAACTAAATCTAATCATATAAACAAGACCCTCTGACTCCCCTGACTAACTAACGCGACACAAAACGTCTATCTAATTCTAATTTAAGCAATACCAGCGAGATCAGTGACTATAAGTTTCGGCATCTGGCCTCATGAACGGCAAGGGGGTTTCATTGAGCCAACCAGAGACCGACATCGGAGACTCTCTTCCAATTCATTTCTACATCTCAGCGAGTCCTACTACCAATCGCTTTTGTAAGCCTGATAGAAGATAATTGTGGAGATTCACTCTTGGCTGCAGACCAACCCAAGACACCCAGCATCAAAAAAAACCTAAAACCCTCACCCCCTGTATTCATCAACAGTCCCTTGGATCATCAAGACCATGAGTTATTTCACCTGGAAAGAAGCTGGCCTCACGAGCGACTGCGCCAGCCTTGAAGCGATGGCCTCCCGCTTTGAAGAAGCAGCCAGCCTGATGCGCCGCATGGCACAACAAGGCTTTGAGCTCAACTCAAAAGGACGTCAACAACGCATCACCCACAGCGATGCCGAAGTGTTTGCGTCGTGGGGCTTTGTGAATGAAGAACCGGCCGTCCGTCAGCTCACCTTGATCAGCGATCCATCCACCGAGTCGCCCGCGTCTTAATCACCGACGGCGAAAGCCACCGATCACCCACACCAGGACAAACAGAAAGGAAGACAACCCCAGGTAGATCAAGGCCCACTTCTGAACGGTGGCGATCTCCCAACCAAAAAGCAGACCATTGGCCGCGTCTCCAGCCGTTGTAAACGCGAGCGGCAAAGGCATGAGGGCAGAGCGAGAGGATCAAGCCATGCTGCCTTGAAATCCCCCATGTCGAACTTCCCAAAGACAGTGATGCTGCTCGGTAGCGGCGAACTGGGCAAAGAGGTGGCGATCGCTGCCCAGAGATTGGGTTGCCATGTCATCGCCTGTGACCGTTATGCGGATGCGCCAGCCATGCAGGTGGCCGATCAGGCCGAGGTGCTGACCATGACCGATCCAAACGCCCTAAAGGCTGTTGTGAACACACATCAGCCGGATGTGCTGATCCCGGAAATCGAAGCGCTGGCGGTGGATGCCCTACAAGCACTGGAAGACAACGGCATCTGCGTGATTCCCACCGCTAGGGCCACTGCCGTAACGATGAACCGTGACCGAATCAGAAATCTTGCTGCTGGTGAACTCGGGCTACGTACCGCACGCTTTGCCTATGCCTCCGATGCGCAGGAGCTCCACCGTGCCGCCGCACCGTTGGGTTGGCCTGTAGTCGTCAAACCAGTGATGAGCTCCTCAGGAAAAGGGCAAAGCGTGGTGCACTCCGCTGCTGAATTAGATCAGGCCTGGAACATCGCCATGGCTGGAGCCCGGGGCAGCTCGGCACAGGTGATCGTGGAGGAATTTCTTGAGTTTGATCTTGAGATCACGCTGCTCACGATCCGTCAACGCGATGGAACCACCCTGTTTTGCCCCCCGATTGGTCATCAACAAGCCAATGGCGACTACCAATGCAGTTGGCAACCCGCGTCAATTTCGCCAAGCCAACTGCAACAAGCGCAAACGATGGCGCGCACTGTCACAGACAACCTTGGCGGCGCAGGTCTATTTGGGGTGGAGTTTTTCTTATGCGGCGATGAGGTGGTGTTTTCCGAGCTCTCTCCAAGACCCCATGACACTGGTCTCGTGACCCTGATTAGCCAAAATTTAAGCGAATTTGACCTGCATCTCCGTGCCGTGTTGGGGCTTCCCATCCCCTCGATCACTGCTGCCGATGCTGCGGCCAGCCGCGTCATCCTGGCCGAGAGCCAGGGAAACGAGGTTGCATTCAGTGGCGTGGAACAAGCCCTCTCTGAGCCAGACACCAACCTTCTGCTCTTTGGCAAACGAGAGGCTCGGCCAGGACGCCGGATGGGCGTGGCTTTGGCCCGCGGCACTGATCTCAACGAAGCTTTGGCTAAGGCAGATCGCTGCGCAGCAGCAGTGAAGGTTCAGGTGAAGGACTGATCATGCCGGGCTCGTCCGCCCAAAAACCGATAGTGCTGGATGCCCTCCAGCACGCCAGGCAATTGGGAGCGACTCGCAAAGTACACACGCTGTTGCTGTCGAAAATCATCCAAACAAGGATCGTGATCGCCCAAAACAACGGTGGCGGGTCGGCCACAAACCAACTCGCCATCTCCCTGTTCACTGGCGACAACCAACATCTGTTCCAGGGGAAGCCCCCAGCGCAGAGCGAGAAAACGGATTGCTTCGCTGCGGGATGCGCGCAGGGGCAGCACATCTAGAAACCAATGGCAGCGAAGCTGGGGACGCGCGGCCTGGTGTCGCTGGCGCAGACGTTGCCGGATCAAGGGAAGGATCTCTTCTCCAGCATCGCGAATCGTGTAGCTCAGCTTGAACGAACCTTGCTGCTCAGGTCGCTGCAATTCAATGTGATCGGTGAGGTCTGCCAATGCACGTTCCACACCTGCACGATCCCAATCCACGCCAATCTGAGCCGACCAAAACAAATCAGGTTCACTTTCCTGGCCGTAGTGAATCTCCGTACCAGCCCCGGTGATCCACACCTTCGGTTCCGGTAACAACAACTCCGCAAAACGTTGTCTGGCAGCAGGCAACGAACGGCCTGACAGGATCCCTAGAGCACAGCGCTCGAGCTGCGCACGCAAAAGCTTGAGCGCATCACCGTCGGGCTGTTCCAAACTGCTGTCGAGATCAAGCAACAGCAAGCGATCGCCCAAGGGCTGGAAACCTCCAAAGGAGGAGGTCTGACTGGATGGAAGCGCAATGGGCTGGGTCACCGCCTTCCGACGCTCCTGCATCAAGGCCATGTAAGAGCAAACGTGGGCATCCCAGCTGAAATGGCGACTCACCGCCTCCACGCCGTTGTCACTCCAGCGGCTCCAGCGTTGGAGATCAGAACCCGCACACTCCAGTGCATCTTGAAGCGCCTCTCGATCCGTCACATCGGCCAGTAGGCCGTTGTCACAACGCGCCAGGATGTCCCGTGGACCTCCGTCATCGGTCGCCACCATCGGCAATCCGCAAGCGGCAGCTTCCAACAAGGTGAGTCCAAACGGCTCCGTCAACGCAGGATTCACAAAGAGGCCACGGCGCTCGGCAGCCCAGCGATAGATGGCAGGAATCTGATCGCGTCGATGCTGCTTGGGGTAGGCAATACGGCCGTAAAGGTCATAGCGATCAACAAGATCAAACACCTGCTGAAACACATCGCGCTGCTGCTTCTCCATCTGCCGGGGATCCTCCCGACAGCCCAGCACCAGCACCAAATTGTGGCGTTGCCGTAAGACAGCAGACCGGCCAAACGCCTCAACCAAAGCGGGAATGTTCTTGCGACGAACAGCCCTAGAAATCGCCAACAGCGGTGGAAGCTCAGGCTGACGCAAGAAAGGCGTTAAGAGTCCCTCAACGTCACTCACTTCTGCGTCCACCGAACCAGGGTGAAAGCGGCGTGCGTCCACACCGGGAGGAACCACCTGAGCCCGATCAGCACGAAATCCGCCGTAACGGGAATACTGCTGATCACATTCCTGGCGCGTACTGGTGATCACCAGATCGGCATGAGCCAGTGCTAATTCCTCCGCATCAATGCGACGGCTGATCGAATAGGTCTGCTCGAGCTGTTGATGGTCCCCACCTGCAGCTAAGAGTCGACGCTGCTTCTCACGACCAAGGGAATGGCCTGTGAACACCAAGGGAATGCCAAGACGACGACTCAGCAGGGCCCCGACGTAACCAGCATCGGCGTAGTGCGCATGAATCCAATCCGGTCGATGTTCAGGCTTCTGAAGATGCACCACAAGCTGATCAGCGAGATCTTCGAGATAGGGCCAAAGCAATTCCTTGCGGAGGTAGCGCTTAGGACCGAAGGCAAAACGCTGAATGCCGGCACCGGCAGCAATCGCTTCAACGGGCTGGGCGTAATCAGCTGAAACCCGCCGGTCTTGAATCAGGCGCGTCACCACGTCAACGCGATCCACTTCAGCCCGAGCCGCAAGGCTGCGCACCAGTTCGAGCACATAGAGGGTTTGACCTCCGGTATCGGCGTCCCTTCCCAGCTCCAGATCATGGGAGCGGAACAGTCCATGAAGATGGAGATGAAGAAGCCGAAAACCCACAATCAACCCTCAACGGAACAAGACATCAGATGCATGTCTTGATTAAGGATTAAGGCGTTCAAACACGTTCAAAACTGAAGAGATCCTTAGAAATCAGCAGCTAGAAGCATTTGCTTCGGTTAAAAGCCTTGCTGAGTCAGGATCTTTGGCTGTTAAGGCAGCATCAAGACAATGCAAACTGATGATGAAATGCAACGCAGCATCGTGTGGATCGATCAGCTTGTTCTGATCATTTGAAGACAACGCTTTAAGAAAAGGGGGTTTTTAGAGCTGTCCAGTGACATCCACCAAGGGGACGGACGCATGGCCCCAACCACCGCCACTAAAAGTATGGGAGGAGGGAACAGCCAGCTGTTCGTTAAGCCAAGCCAAGATCAGCGGCCCAAGAATCGGGGCTTCCTTCTGATCCACAGGCGCCCAAAGATTGAAATGGGTGCCACCTGAGGCGAGCACAAGGCGATGCCCATTGGCCAGTGGGTTCCCTCCCTTCAATGGCACCACAGCCTCAGGATCGGAGGGAACCACCCAGTCTTTGGTTCCACTCACCAACAACACCTTGGCCTGAAGGTTGGGGCCGCTCTCCTCATCAAAAAGAAGCCTCATGGGTGGACTCACCACGACGGCTGCCTTGACCCGAGGGTCAGCCAATGATCCCTGATCAGCTCCCGACAACCAGCTGCATTGCAACACCCAACTGAGATTTCGAGCTGGATCACGAAGATCCTGACACCGCGTTTTCAGCTTCCGACTTGTGGTTTGTAAACCACTCAATTGCATCGCTGCCGTGGCACCCCATGAATGACCGACAACCGCTACGTCATCAATAGCGATCTGTTCTGCCACCAACAGAGTTCCAGCCTCCACTCCATCCAATAGAGCTGAGACATCCATAGGGCGGAACCGTAACTCCTCAGGATTTGGTGGTGCTGCAGCACCACTGAGGAGATCTTTTTGCTGATCAGCGTCACTCCCAGGATGACTCGGCAATAAAACGGTGTATCCATTGGCAGCAAGCAAGCGGCCCCAACCTTCAAAACTTTCTGGCTCATCCCACAAGCCATGGGAAATCACCACAAGCTTCCCGTTCGAGGTTCCCTCTGGCGTCAAAACAGTGATGTCGAGAGCTTCAGAGCGATGGGCCACAGGAAAGCGAATCTCTGCCCGTGTCCAACCCTCAGCCCCTGATTCAGCCAACGACTTTGGCGCTGGGGTCATCGCTGTTCCTTTCTGAACCAGTGCGCGGGCATCATCTTGATTGTCCCGTAAGCGTTTGGCGTTAAAAGCCAAGGCCTGAAAGTCGATGGATAACGACTCACCCGGGACGCGACGAAGCAAGCCCAACAAATTGGGCTCTCCATCGCGATAGGCGGCTTGCAGAGCATCCGACAACATTTGTCCACTGGTATCCGCCGGCAAACCCTCCACCTTCACCAACTGGGAAGCCGTCAATAAAGCTTGCTCAAGCAGTGGATGGCCCACCGATTGTTCCAACACGCTTGATGTGCGCTGGGGAAGAGGTGCGGTAAGGAACTGGCCAAGCAATCGGGACACAGAACCATCGCCAGCTTGATCTAATTCCTGCAGATCAGGGTTGGCCTCAATCAACTCCGCCGTTGTGCGTGCCCCCTTCAGATTCAAAGAGACATTCACATCCAAAAGTGGCAGATCAATCGTGAGTCGTTCGACTGCTGAAACGGATCCAGCTAAAGAAACACTCAGTAAGGACGCCAACGCAGCGGAACGAACACCATCACTGCAACGATCAGAGAAAAAAGTCATGCCGCCACCTCGATGGATTCAGGTGGATGTTGCTCCAAAATCTTGCTGAGATAGCGGCCCGTATGACTGGTTTCGTGCTGGGCTACCTCCTCAGGCGTTCCAGTCACCACCACATGACCGCCCTTATCACCACCCTCTGGACCTAAATCAATAATCCAATCGGAACAACGTATTACATCTAAATTATGCTCAATACAGATAATTGAGTTTCCTTTATCAACAAGACGCTGCATCACATCCATCAATTTATGTACGTCATAAAAGCTGAGTCCGGTGGTGGGTTCATCAATTAAATAAAGCGTTTTTCCGGTTGCTCGACGCGAGAGTTCAGTCGCAAGTTTCACGCGCTGAGCTTCACCTCCAGAAAGGGTGGGAGCTGGCTGACCAAGTTTCACGTAACCCAAACCAACATCAACCAAAGTCCAGAGTCGATCAGCAGCCTGGGGGATTGCAGAAAACACATCAGCAGCCTGTTCCACTGTCATTTCCAGAACATCAGCAATCGTGTGTCCTTTGTAGGTGACCTGAAGCGTTTCGCGATTGAACCGAGCACCTTTACAGACATCACATTGCACATAAACATCAGGTAAAAAATTCATTTCAATCACGTTCACGCCCTGGCCGCGACAAGCCTCACAACGGCCACCCTTCACATTGAAGCTGAACTGTCCAACCTGATAGCCACGGGCTTTTGCCTCCACCGTTGCAGCAAAAATCTGACGAATAGGGTCAAAAGCACCGGTATATGTAGCCGCATTCGAGCGGGGGGTACGACCGATCGGAGACTGATCAATCACAATCACCTTATCGATCGATTTGAGACCACGAAGTTCACCCAACCCTTGTGGGAAAGGAACCTTATGGCCAAGTCCATGCTCCAGTGCTGGATGCAAAAGCTCATTCACCAGAGTGCTCTTTCCACTACCGCTCACACCAGTGACTGAAACCAGTCGTCCTAGCGGAAACTCCACATTTAATCCCTCAAGATTATTGCGGGAACAATCGAGAAGTTTCAAACTCCGGGTACCAAGATTACGCCGCTCTGCTGGAGTGGGAATACTCTTCCTCCCACTTAAATATGCACCAGTTAGAGAGTCTTCAGCGCCTAATAAGTCATCAATCGATCCCTCCGCCACGATATGACCACCGTGCACTCCTGCTCCAGGGCCAATATCGACAAGATGGTCTGCAGCGCGGATCGTATCTTCGTCGTGCTCAACCACCACCAAGGTGTTGCCTAAATCCCTCAAACGTTCGAGCGTGGCCAATAAGCGATCGTTGTCGCGCTGATGCAAACCGATGCTCGGTTCATCGAGCACGTAGAGAACACCCGTGAGCCCAGCACCAATTTGAGTCGCAAGACGAATCCTCTGTGCTTCTCCTCCTGAGAGTGTCATCGCCGGTCGGTCCAAGCTCAGATAGTCCAAACCCACGTCAAGCAAAAAGCGCAGGCGCATCCGGATCTCTCTCAACACGAGATCACCAATTTGAATCTGACGAGAGTTCAGGAGTGGCTCTGAGCCTTCATGGCTGCCCACCCCCATCAAGCGCTCAATCCGTTCAAGGGTTTGACCGACGCTGACGGCCGTGAGCTCAGTGATCCGAAACGGACCAACTTTCACCGCAAGCGCCTCGGGTCTCAAGCGCAGACCTGCGCAACTGGCACACGGAACAAGCTCAAGGAATTTTTCAAGCTTCTGCCGCTGCGCCTCTCCACTGGCATCACGAAGTTGACGCTCAAGAATCGGTAAAATCCCCTCAAAAGGTCTCATGTAGGTCTGAGACTTTCGATAACGGCTATCTGCCTGAATTTGAATCGGCTCGCGACTTCCATTCAACAAAATATCTTTTTGTTCATCAGTGAGATCCTTCCAAGGAGTCTTGATTTCAAATCCGAAAGCTTCGCCAACGGAATACAAAAGCGAAAAATAATAGGAGTTATCTTTTTCGGCCCATGGAACAACAGCGGAGTAAACCGGTTGGGATGGATCTGGAACCACGCGCTCTGGTGTGAATTTACGAAGATGACCTAATCCATGACAATCATCACAAGCCCCATAGGGACTGTTAAATGAAAACAATCGCGGCGACAACTCTTCAATAACAGAGCCATGCTCTGGACAAGCAAAGTTCTCTGAATAAAGTCGCTCTTGTTCCACTCCCTCTGGTAATTCCTCACCCTTTTTAGGAACCACTTCCACAATCGCCAAACCATCTCCACGTTTCAAAGCCGTACGCAGAGAATCATTCAACCGTTCCTGAATTCCTTCGCGAGCGACAAGACGATCCACAACAACCTCAATGCTGTGCAGATGGTTTTTATCAAGTTCAATATTGTCCGCGAGCTCACGCACCTCACGATCAATCCGGATGCGAGCGAAACCCTCCGCAGCCAACCCACTGATCAATTTGCTATGGGTTCCTTTTTTGCCACGGACCACCGGGGCTAAAAGCTGATAACGGGTCCCTTCCGGAAGCGTGAGAATTTGATCGACCATTTCATCAATGGTTTGAGGTCGAATCGCTCGATTGCACTGCGGGCAATGAGGTTCTCCTGCCCTACCAAACAACAATCGCAAATAGTCCTGAATCTCCGTCACCGTGCCAACGGTGGAGCGAGGGTTGTGGCTCGTTGATTTCTGATCAATCGAAATCGCAGGTGAAAGCCCTTCAATGGCATCCACATCAGGTTTATCCACCTGACCAAGAAACTGACGGGCATACGCAGACAAGCTCTCCACGTAGCGACGCTGTCCTTCCGCAAAGATCGTGTCGAATGCCAACGAGCTTTTACCGCTGCCACTCACACCGGTGAAGACCACCAATTTGTTGCGCGGAATCGTGACGTCCACGTTTTTAAGGTTGTGCTGACGGGCGCCTCGCACCCGAATCACCTCCTCTAGGGACCCCCCACTCAAATTCACAGCCTTCGTCGAAGCAGCCTTCGTCGAAGCGGAATCATCCTTTGCGGTCGGAGCAGGGCGCCCCATACGGAGTGTGTTCAGCAGCCAAGAAGTCTAAGGAGACTGCTGCTGTTCAGGCTGCTCTTTGCTCCAACAAACTTGCTGCATAGGCTTGAGCATCCTCAAAATCCCCTCCAGCCAATTCAGCCAACTCTTGGCGTCTGGCCTGAGTGTCCCGCAGATGGGACACTCGCGAGCAGGTTTCTCCGTCCACCACCTCCTTACTGACGCGGAAGTGATGATCTGCTGCTGCGGCCACTAACGGTTGATGGGTCACACAAAACACCTGGCGATGCTTGGCCATAGTTCGCAGCAAGTTGGCCATCTCTCCACTCACGCGACCGCTCACACCACTGTCGATCTCGTCAAACAACAAGGTGCTGGATCCATCCACATCCGACAGGCAGGTTTTAAGCGCCAATAGAAAACGCGACATCTCCCCTCCTGATGCCACCTCAGCTAGAGGAGCAAGGGGCTGGCCTGGATTCGCCGAAAACAAAAAACAGATGGCATCGGCGCCTAGATCCATCGGCTCAACGGCAGAGAAATCCACCTGAAAACGCACGTTTTCAAGACCCATCGGCCGCAAATGGGTCATTAATCGCTCCTCCAGGCAAGCTGCGGAAGCCTGTCGCAACAGCGTGAGCGACTGGTTGCAGGAATCTCGATGCTGGCGAGCCTCCTGCTCCCGGTGGCGCAACGTCTCCAAAGCCGCGTCCGCACCACCCGCTGCCCGTTGATCACGCAGCGCATCGCGCCGCTCCATTAAGACCTTGAGTTCAACCCCATAACGCCGCTCTAAGCGTTTCAGCAAAGCGAGCCGTTCCTGCAATACACCTAATCGCTCTGGATCGCTCTCTAAGGACGCTCCATAGGCTTCAAGGCCCCGAATCAAATCAAGTAAACCAGCCTCTATATCCAGGCATTTCTCTGCAGAAGAGCTAAGGGAGGCATCAAGAATCTGCATTTGCTGCAACTCATGGCAGCAGGCCGTGAGGTGATCCAAAGCTGATGGAGCCTGTTCAGCGCCGTCTTGAAGCCTGCTAATCAACGCAGCAAGACCTTCGAGCAAACGCACACCATGAACCAAGCGGTCTTGCTCTTGTTCCAGCTGTTGAATTTCAGCGGGATCGTCTAGCGAGGCGGCCTCGAGTTCCATCAAGAACGCGTCTTGTTCCTCTTGCTGTTCTTGAAGGCGAAGACGATCGGTCTCCAGCTTCAAAACCTCGGCATGGCAGTTCTGCCAAACCTGCCAACACTCACGCACGGTTTGTGCGCACTGCGCTAGTTGCTCACCGCCCAGTCGGTCGATCCAACGTCGTTGCTGACCCGGATAAGCAAGCTGTTGGGTTTGACCCTGCACCGTGAGGTCGATCAACAAAGGCCTGAGCTGGAGCAATTGCTGCCGGTTCACGACAGTGCCGTTCAGTCTTGAGCGGCTGCTCAAGCGTTCGTCTTGACGCCGCCATTCCCGCGACAAGATCAAATCCCCCCCGTCATCGTCCAGTTGATGCTCTTGAAGCCAACGCCGCGCGGCATGGTCCGGAGTGAAAGTCGCTTCAATCACGGCGCGATCACAACCCGTCCGCACCAACCGACCCGCGGACGTTCCCTGCATGCCACCAAGGAGGGCATCGAGGGCATCTAACAACAGCGACTTGCCTGCCCCTGTCTCACCAGTTAGCACTGAAAAACCGTGGTCGAACGCCAGCTCCAAGCGCTCGATCAGTGCGATGTTGTCCAGTCTCAGACCGGTCAGCACGGCGAACCCCAAGGTTCAACAAACCGTAGCGACGGCTTCGGTCGTTTAGAAGGGATCACCAACGCAGTGGCGGCTGTGGCACAACACGAGCTAGGAGATTTCATTGAGGCCGCCGGTCTGCTCGAGTACGACCCGGCTGCGATCACGCGGATCTATGCCGGCCATCCGCAGCGCTTACTACGCCGCCTCTGGCAAACCCTTGTCCCCATAGGGCTTTTACTGCTCGGAGTTGGTGTTGACAAACTCCTAGGACTGCTGAGCAATCAAGAGCGAGCCCGCAAGAGAGCCAGGGAATGTGCGAATTTGCTCGTTGATCTCGGTCCTGCATTCATCAAGGCTGGCCAAGCGCTTTCCACGCGTCCAGACATCGTTCCTCCTGTGCTGCTCGAGGAACTGGCCCAACTCCAAGATCAACTTCCTGGCTTCGATAGCGACCTTGCCATGGCCTGCATCGAGGAGGACCTCGGTGCACCAGTCGACAGCATCTATGCGGAACTCGATCGAGAACCGATCTCCGCAGCATCTCTTGGCCAAGTGCACCAGGGGTATCTCAAGAGCGGCCAAAAAGTCGCCGTCAAGGTGCAACGACCTGGTTTACGAGAACAAATCACGCTTGACCTTTATATCGTTCGCAACATTGCTGCATGGCTTAATACAAACATCGGTCTTATTCGTAGCGATCTTGTTGCACTGATCGATGAATTAGGGAGCCGAGTGTTTGAAGAGATGGATTATCTCAATGAAGCGGCTAATGCAAATAAATTCCGTGAATTACATAAACAAAATCCACGGATTGCCGTTCCTGAAATTTTTGAAGATGCCACCAGTAGACGGGTGCTCACAATGGAATGGATTGATGGTGTCAAACTCACCAACCTCGAAGCTGTTCGGGAGTTAGGAATTGATCCCAATGACATGGTTGAAGTGGGGGTGAGCTGCAGCTTGCAACAGCTCCTGGAACATGGGTTTTTCCACGCTGATCCCCATCCTGGAAACCTTCTAGCAATGGCCGATGGTCGACTTTGCTACCTCGATTTCGGAATGATGAGTGAAGTCAGCCGTGAATCAAGAACTGGACTGATCCAAGCTGTTGTTCATCTTGTCAATCGCAATTTTGGAAAACTCTCCAAAGATTTCGTCACGCTCGGATTTTTAGCCGAAGACGTGAATTTGGAGCCGATCGTGCCTGCTTTTGAATCCGTTTTTAGTCAAGCCATCGAGATGGGCGT
>ERZ887942.1081-NODE-1081-length-19982-cov-11.217243_pt1 | contig 19982 bp, 4 predicted proteins | sample MGYA00521099_ERZ887942 | MGnify/ENA primary metagenome ERZ887942 (study PRJEB32303, sample SAMEA104408605) | aquatic metagenome | biome: Brackish water; feature: Pelagic; material: water | place: Baltic Sea | collected 2014-06-07T06:48:00 | depth 16,251 m ...
CGTTCACGAAGTATCGTGCGCACTTCGTGCCCTGTCTCAAGCCAATGGCAATCGGAGCCATCAGAGTTGATCTTGGACAACAGTGGTTTGGTAATTGTCATGAGGTGATGTATCGCATCGCCACTCTTGACTGCATCGTTCGTGTCCTTGAGATCTGCACCATAGTTGATGGATACGAATTGTGATGGCTTCATACGTAGCCTGTACAGGGCGTCCACCTGTGCCCATCCATCATCTTCATCGATGTTCACGTCTACTGGCGTTCCAGTACCATCACCTCGAGGAACCAACTGCACTTGGCCTCGTATCTGGCTCAGCAGCAGCATGCCTTCTGTGCCATATGCCTCGAGTGCGCTTAGCATGTTTGATGCCAGCGTCTTCTTCTCATTCCTCACTCGATCTGGTTGGTGATCGAGTTCAGCTTGAGGTATGTCCCCAAACTCCCAGAATCCATGAGTCACCGTATGGTCAGCATTTTTACGCTGGAACCCATTCTGAGTTCGTTCATATTCCTGCCATGAGTTGACATGGTCCTCGATAGCTTTTTGAAGCTGTCTCATTTTGGACGTGTCTTGTTGGGTATTCTCGAGACATCCTCTCGGTAGTGTCAAGGGTTGTGGAGCTGTTGTCCCACCGAGTGCGTTGCTTCTGCGACCGTCTGAGGCCGAGGTCATGTTGCGCCTCTGGGTTTGTTCCTGGTGGGCAAACTCCTGCCTTGCTTTCCCATTTGCGTTCGTAATTGCCATCTCGGCAGTCAATCTGTCGTCAGCAGATAAGGTCGGATCCAATGCCGCTTTGGCAGTGTTCTCATTTGCCTGTATTTTCTCCCTTTCCATGCTAATTCTAGCTATCTCTGTAATGCAATCGTGCACTGATCGATCAGACAGTAGGGTAACAGCGTTTTTCGTTTCCCATCGTGCGATTGCATCCAGGCGTTTCTTTTCCTCCGCAGTATGTTTACCGCGTTTGTCGGCTATTACTCTCATACGCTTGAGTAAAGCCTCCTGTTCGAGAACCGCTTTCTTGGCTTCTCTGATCTCGTCTTTCATGTCGGGTATAAACCCTCCTGTCGTGATCAGTCTGCCGTCAGTGTCTCGTGTTTGTTGTCCGTATAGGAGTTCTCTCCATGCCTCCGAGGGCAGAGGACTCTTGTTTTCTGGTATTGGTAAACCGTCCAGAAGTCTCTGAGCATGGATTTCCAGTTCGTCCCTGGTATCCCTCCGAACATCATCGGTAAATCGTATTATGATTTGTTCAATTTCGTTCACCATGGTGGCACGGAGAGGTTTGATCTTCTCCCTCTGTGCATCGGTGTCATCCAAGATGGCTTGTTCTGTCTCGATCATATAGACTTCCTCTCGGAAGGTGTCTATAATGTTCCAGATTCGCTGTGATACGCCATTATTGAATGTCGTATCACTCGGGAATTCTGAGTCGAGAGGCGGCGAGACCTTAATCAAGGCTGCCTTCACTGTCGAAGTAGGATCGAAGGCCAGACGGGATTGTCCTTTACCTGTAAGGCTTCCCACAAAGCTGCCCATAACTGATTCGAGGAGTCGCCTACACTCGTCGGTCCTATCGGTCACTACCTTGAACTGCTTGGCGGTCTTCTCCGCCAATGTATCGATCTCATCGGTGGCCTTCATCAGCTCCCGCATGTCCGTGATGCTCAATCCCCCGGTCATGCCTGCCGGTGCCTTGGCCATCGCTGATCGTACGAGTTGTATATTAGTACTCCGTATGCACTCTCTCTCTCTATGCTAGAAGCCGAAGCCGTGGCGAGGTGGCCATATATAAATGCCTAGTCCCGCAACGGGTTCGGGTTTGACCTAAATACCTAATCGATCTATCAGTCAATTCCCTCTCAGGTTCGGCTGATCTATCCTTTTGGTCTTGCCCGCGTAGCCACTTCCTTATCCGTCCCACAGCCGGATGTCGTTATGGCTCCTCGCACGACAGACCCCCAGATTCTTATGAATCTATATTTATAATAATCTTCTTGTGCGTGGAAGTCATTTCTGGCCCCCACTCGGGCTATGTAGTAGTCCGTGTCCGTAATGTCTTTCAGACGTTAACAATTGTTTACTGTTGTGTATTACCCACCGTTAGGTTGAGCTCACAATAGTAAGCATGATTTAATCATGCCGTAGCTGATAATTTTCTGGTAAGTTAGGGTTAAGCCGTGTGCCCGTGTTGGGGTCTATTGGCCACCGTAACCTGGATACTGCTTGGTTCGCTCGTATCGTATCGCGTTCATCAGCATATCGTGAATCACATCTTGGTATGATTTCACTAAATGCGCTATTAATCACACGCTGTCCCGTGTCATCGATTTCATAGAATGTGTTAGTTTGTCTGCAGAATGCCATAGCTGCTACTGTTATACCTCTTGCTCTGGGATTGATGGGTGTGCACACTGATTCGGTTTCTGCTTTCAGCTTATGCAGCCATTCAGTGTCATACCCACATGCCTTCTCAAGCATATCCGTAGTAGTTTGAGTGGTCACAGACTTTGTCTGTATGTCGGCTATGTTGATTTTCGTGTTCACGTAAGGAACTTCTATTTCCCTCGACTTCACCAGTTCCTGTATATAGAAGTATGGTTGGTAGATATATTGATTCCCAGTAGATATGAAATGTGCTTTGGTCAGCTTGTTAGCTGCCTGGTTATCCCCATATATACGTGTAGGTTCGCGCACCATATGCTTGCAACCTATTTCACTCAGTAGTTGACGTATCCACATTGCATGGCATGCTGCATACCGCAGAGCCATATATTCATTATGGAATGCGCTCAGGCCTACATGGGCCAATTTCTTGCTAGTGACAGCGACAGGTCCTCCTGCCATCTGTACCATGTATCCATATCGGCTGAGTCCATCGTTGACGTCAGGTTTATTGGAAGCATCGCTGAATACTACTGGTTCGCCCAGCGATCGTTTGTCGAATTTTATACCCCGTTCTCTGTGTACGTGCATCCATGACACCATGTGCATAGCCGCCTTCCAGGCAGATTCACTGGGTCTAGCCAATAGGGATCCAAGTTGGTTACATCCTTGTTGGCATTCTGGGTAGACCCCCCGTGCTGCCCACAGGAGTTGTCCAACGACACGCATATATCCTCGGTCCAGTACCGTTTGTGCCTCTGTGTCCGTGACTTCATCATGTTTGGATAACATCAAGCTGGGTGGAAATGGTGCTTTTGGCTTGTGGTTGGGGTTTATATGATCCTCCCAACCTTTGTACATTCCGTCGACGTATGGTGTCATTGTCATCTCGATAGAGTGTTCTTTGGTTATTACTTTGCCATCGACAACTCTGTCGACTCTGTGCTCTTGGCGTTTCACACCGAGCATGAAGTTGGGTGAAATATCGACCGCTTTCCATCTATCGTTGTGTATGTTAAATATGTCATTTAAAATTTTCTTATTCGTAGCATATCCATCACAATCGTCAGTGTGTATAGATACCCACGCTTCCTCTGGGTATGGTCGGTTGGTATCTGTCACTGCACTGTCTGGACAGCGTCGTGCCCCTCTTGTGATGTAGAATAAACATGGATCATATACGCATTGGGTGCATGAGTAGTCGCCCTCATTGAATCGCTGCATCATGAATTTGTCACGATGGTCACTCCAGGCTTTGCCTGCGCTGGGTAGGCCGTAGCAATTTTTCCTGAGTACTATAAATTCCTCTTCTTGTATCCTTCCGTTGCGTCTATATCGTTCAAAACCCTTCGGATACTTGAGTGCTATTAGCGCACCAGGTGGCAAGTCTGCCCAGCAGTATGCTAGTTTGATGTCCCATGCTTTGCGATGTAGTCCCATGCGTACAGTCATTGCTGTCAGCGTCCTTGCTGTATTCTGATTGGGTGCTGGCGCGAATACCTCATCATAGTCGACTCCTTTTTTCATATTATATTTGTGTCCTGCGACTGCCATTCGTACCTTGTGTCTGTCAAACACTCCATCGGTGTATTTGTTGGTTAGAACAACACTTATGTTGATGGGTTCTTTGGTGACTCCCGCTGCTAGTAGTTCAGATCGTGTATAACCGTGATCGAACACACCCATTTCTGTTAGTGTACCCAGTTCTAAGTCAGCTGCTTCCCTCCATCCGATGGATTCGTTGCTTTCGAATGCTTGTTTGAGGTTTTTAGGCAGGGCTGTCAAGCCTTCCTGCATGGTTTTCACGCGTGTCTTTACATTAGCTTGTTGTGAGTATGTAGGCTCCATGTACAGTGATCGCATCCATCGTATAGATTGTGCCATGGCGCTATTCAGCAACCGTTTCAACTCTGCACTTGAAGTCTGATTCTCTTTGAGGCGTTTGTCTTCTATCAGTATCGCCCAGTTGCTGCCTGTAGGTGGCAAGAATACCAATCCTTCCTGTATTGTTTGTCCACGCTTGATAGGAAACATGTCGTAAGACCAGTTCGATGAATCGGGTGAGTGTTCTACGAGCCATTCTCTGTATATGTCTATATCATGTGGGTCAATGGGAGGGTCAAATTTCGCTAGGAGAGTCCTCCATGTTTCGTTGCGTGCTGAAACTATCGCGTGTTGACGCATCGCCGTTGCCTCATGGCTATCCCATGTTTCTTGATCAGTAGGATCTATGTCGCAGAAACAGTCATCCATCCATGACTTCAAGTCTATGTCGTTAGGTGGTGCCACTTCTGGACCCCCCGTTTTTGTAGATTGTAGACGTCCCATATCGTTCATTTCGAGTTCGTCAACTATATTCATGTCATCGTCTACTATCTGCACCCCTTTCTTACGTGGTGTTCCCTTTCGCCCTCGGCCGACATCATGAACCCCCACAGTACCCGCCTCCAGTGTACTAGGCTGTACAGATCCAGGGCAGCTACCCCCTGAACCCGACTTGAGCGCATTACCAGGGACCGTCGCATTGCTGCGTTGATCAACCTGCATGCTGCCGCCGTTCCCTCCTTCTGGCTGAGTGACTGAGCCAGGTTGAGTCCCGTTAGGACCGCGCTTCTTCTTGTTTATTTTACGTCGTTTACTTTTTGATATTGGCGCCTCATCTGGCGTATTTTCTGTCGGAGGCGTCGCCTCAGTGGTATGTGTATTATTTTGTGTTGTATTAGGCGCTTGGGTATCATCAGTCTGGCCTGGACTGGTATCAGCACCATCAGGGTCATCACCCTTATCGTTATCCACTGCAGTGTCTGCCGTGTCTGCGTCCGTTTCGTGTTGTGACACCTGCGCTTCCACGTTCACTGGTGGTTGTATTTCATGCATGCTTATAGTAGGTGGTTTGGGTAGTTTCCCTTGGGTTACGTATAAGTCTGTGAGCTCTTTGGCTCCGTGGCCATCTTTGGCTATTGCTTCATCCATTTCGTCAGACGTTAGCCATCCCTTGGGTAGTTGTACCCATCTAGCGTTAGGATCCTTCTTAGCTTCTGCGTTGATTTCGTCGTCGCCAGATATGGCTACGCTGCGTCGTGATGAAATTTTTCTTTGTGTTATACCCAAGAATTGTTCATAGTTGAGTCCTTCCTTCAGCTTGTAAGCCACATAGGATTTTGATCGAAAAGAGGTGTTTGCAAAGGGGCAAAGGAATTCAGGCACTTCCCTGTGCATGCTGCTAGCTATCCCCCATCTAACCTTAGGACCCACTGTGCTACCCAATGCTTTATGATCATGAACAAGGCATGGAGTACCTACAGGGACATAGTAATTAATCTCCCTATTCACCTGTTGGCGACCGTACCTGCCATTGGTGAACATCTCGATTGGCCGCTGGCGATCCCCATCCATAGATACAGCAACGTCACTGCTGCTGGTAGGGAATCTGTTGAGCAGGAACTCAGCATCACGCTGTGCCTTCCCCCACCATGATGGTGGTAAATTGTTCTGCATCAATAGTGCCTTCGTGACGCATTCCACAATGCCGCAAGCACGTTCTGCTGCTCCATTCTGTTCATGTCGGTCAGGTGATATGTATTGCATCTCCACCGATAGCTTGTCGCATATCTGTTTCTGCCATTCGGCATTGTCATGCCTCCATGAACCATCCATATCTGTAGTGATGTGCCCAACTATAGGGTGTGCTTGGTCCTTGTACAGTGGGTCCTGTCGCAGTGTGCGTATCCACTGTGCCACTTGTGACCATGCATCACTTTTGTTGGCTAGAGGTAGGGTCTGTATCATTTCGGTAGATCTGTCGCGTAGTACACATAGGTACTTCCATCCCTCTTCGGATCGATCCGAAAATGTGATCATGTCCATAGTCCAGGCGAATCCTGGTACTTGTGGTCGATATGGATGCATGATTTTGTATATGCGTCTCATGGATCCTTTAACCATGCGACATATCTTGCATAGCCCCCCTTTTACACATCCGATGTGTCCATGTGTCTCATGGAAGTCGACTTCCTTCATATCTCGTTTCGCCTTTTTGAGACCATTTTTGATCCCACGCCACTGCCGTTCATCGGGGTGTTGGGCGTATATGGGCGTCATTGGTTTGGTTTTTACCAACTTCACTGTGTCTTCTCCACCGTCTGTGTTTTCCACAGTGGTATATATTATTTCTTGTACCATAGCGTTGTTAGCGCATCGCTTCATAACCGCATCCGTCATTTCATTCGTCATCATATTGGCATGTTGACAGTCTGTGGTCTGTTTAGACCCTTGCATGGTTTTCTTCTCATGCGACTGTTTCAGTAAGTCAAACTGCTGCTGTATATATTCGTCCTCTGTCATATGTGAGGGTCTGTCGTTTACATCCTGCATAGGAATGTAGTCGATCCAGAATCCCCCTTTCACTGGGTCGTGACGTATCGGTATGCTGACATTGCCCCCAGTGCCCACATTGGTTAGTTCACTAGGTCCGTTTTCTGGTTGGCGTATGAACATTTCGTATCCCATAGTCCTATAGAATTTTTCTATAGACATCAGGTCGCGTCTTACCCTGGGCACCGTCAGTGTATCAGGTATCTCCCAGTCTATCCGTTCAGGCTTAGCCTGATGTATGCCTTTGGCACCGCTTGTGTTAAGCACTATGCATGGTAGATCACCTAGCCATCTCGCTGGCATCGATGCACTGCTGTCAGCTACCAATATCTCAATATTGGCCTTCCTGGTATTGACCAGGTTAGGGTCTTGTTCAGTCCCAACCAGGGACATGTCTGTGCCAGTATCGACCTGTATAGAACGTATGGCAGATCGTATGCCTTCATATACCGCATTCGTTGCATTGCAGCATGCCGCTCCTAGTGTAATGCGCTTGTCAGGACATTGTCTATCACCTGGTGTGCACGATTTGTCGTGGATATCCTCGTGTCTGACTCTGTCGCGTTCCATGTAGTCTGTGGAGTCTGTAGTCCATTGAGCGTTTTCTGGTCTGCATTGTTCACGCATGTGGTGTATTTCTTCATGTGTAGCCTTTACTACTCCCGCCTTATTCAAGGTGTGTGTTATGGCAGTGTTGATTGCCGTCGCTGTACCCACTGGTACTCCCATGTTGATACATTCGTATGCGAACTGGTCACTGCGATCAATAGATCCTACCAGATCGACATAGTCGTCAGGCAGTGATGCTACCCTGGCCGCTTCTATGGGTGTCGTTTTTCGCGCCAGTCGTAGTGGCATGCCAGGACACCATTTCAGGGTGGGTCGCATCCCTCCTCCATTGTGTGTCGTACCAGTGTTCATGGTACCGTCCCATGAATATATGGAATGAGGTAGTCGTGAATGTCCCATACCTGGCGCCAATTGAGCAATCTTGTTCAGACGCCCTGGCGTGGTGGGCACATTATCGAAGGGTGTAGCCTTTATGTGCCTCCAGAACCTGTCAGGTACTTCGTGATCGGGCTGTGCGATGTATCTCGCTGTCACTTGTGACATAACGTCCCCTTCTGGCCATTGAAATTGTGTGTTCCCCAATCTTCGGTGTATGCCAACAATGAACAGTCGTTCCCTGTTGGACTCGTCACCATGGTCCCGCACACGTATGATCTTCTGGTATGTGTGATAGTAATCACTCAGTCTGTCCGTCACCATGCGTACCTCACGTCCTCCATTGATCTTCGTAGCATTTGCTACCATTTCCAGCACAACCGAGTCAGGTTGTAGTTCAATGATGGGTCGTGTTTGCTCTACAAACATCCATCCAGTCTTGCCGTTGGATCCAGTTCTGGGTCCTGATAGTGAGTAGTCAACGCAGGTCTGTCCTGACCATAACACGTTGGGTGTATGTACAGACCCCCAGTCCTTTTTGAAGGTATCACCCAGGTCGGGGCTCTGTGTTATCAGACGCCACAGGGAGCGCTTCCTTTCGCACACTTCGGTGCCCCATATCGGCTGCATGCCCGCCTGTATGCAGGCTATGGCATCCAGGCATCCTCCTGATGAGAAGGTGCCGAAGGTGTAGGCTGCTTCGCAGCTGGCCGTGTCCTGGCCGTTGCCGCTGGCCCGTTCTGGGCATTGGCGTTGTTTCTTGTGTAAATTGTTTATTATGTCCCTCATGGGATGTTTATTGCGCTTTTCTAGCGTTCGGTTATGCAAGTGTGCTGCTATCACATTAAGTGTTGTAGCTGTGGTTATGTCATGTCTGACTACTCGTCTATTTAGATCTTGCTCTCTACTAATGGGTCGTTTCCCATTGTAAACATTAGTGTTGTACAAGTGTTGCTCGTCTAGCTCGGCCATAAGCTCAGGTGACATGTGATCTTGTAACGTCTCCCATATCTTCCTCCTGTCGTGGTCTCTCGACATCTGCTTATGGTCGCATCCATCCTAGCCCCATTTCTGTCCGCTGGTCGAGATCCCTCCCCATGGAGATGCGTCCTGTCCCCTCGATGGCATTGGCCATGGCGATGGGTCCGTCGCTGGCCATGGAGAGCGTCCTGGCCACGTGGTTCTGTTGGTGGTTTGGTGTGCCCCCCAATTCGGGAAGTCCGAGTGGGATCGGTTGGCCCCATTGGTGGATACCGACATGGGCATGTCGTCGTCATGTATCTCGTGGAGCCTGGTGGCCGTGCCATCCAGGTCGAATTGCCCCACATTCGATTCCTCACCATCGCGATGCATGTTCATACATCCATTGCTGTTTGCTGCGAATGCAACTTTCAGTACCTGGTTGCCACCCTGTTCTCCTGGACATATGACACGTCGTGGTACGTATTTGCCGCCTTCTTGATCAAGTTGCTTCTGGCACTGCATGTGGCATTGATAGCACACCCTGTGCACGCGTTCGATGTCTGCATCGTTCGGATCGTATTCACGTAGGGCGTATAGGTCATTACCCTCGCGTTTGCATGGCGTACCGTCAGCATCCATTGATATGGTGCATCCGTGACCGCGAACCCTGTTGAGTACCCTCTGGGTTTTCGGCCTCGTAGGCTGGTTGGATGTAATCTTGTATTCATTGTGCCTGCCAAATCTGCCTGGCGATGGTTCACGTTCGCGTTTGCCAGTCCTGCCACGATTTTCCAGCTGTGCATCGTCCCTGTTCGCTTGGCGATGTGGGCTGTGGTTGCGTGGTCGACGTTGAGATGGTTCCCTGCGCCTATCATCACGTCGTGGTGGTGGTGATCTGCCACCCCCTCGTGGTCGATCACGTGGGCGAGATGGCGATCGTCGTTGCCTTTGTCTTTGTTCAGCTCGTTTTTCACGTCTCTCCCTCATCTCCTGGTCGTATACAGACTCGTCCTCGGATCTACTGTCGAAGGTATCTTCCCCGTAGAAGTTCAGGTTGTTGAGGCTGTTCTTGCCTCTTTTGCTGTATCGAGCAATGTGGTCTTTGGTGATCCTCTTAGGATCATAGTCTTCAGGGTGACCGCCCCATCGGTTGTGGAAGATGGGTTCTTCAGACGTATTGTATCCCAATACATGTAGTGGATCATCGCACCATACATAGTCACGCCATTGTGGTGGACAGTGTTCAGGATCGAAGCGTACCCTTCGGTCTTGTTCGGTGCTGGTCTGTCTGCCCCTGTTGCCAGACGCTCTGGCGCCATGGGTGTTGGTCCTCCTTGGTGGGTCGTCATGCTCGTTACTGCATGTGTGTCGGGACCACCATGTTTTCTTCCATGCGCTCCTATCATCGATGTTGTGAGCCTTGTCATCGATGAGGGATTCGAATGCTTGGTTGATCGTGTTGATCATCTCGATATATATATCGCAAGCTGATTGAGACGATGTTGCGCCTTTGACGTGGCTGTACTTGTCGAGTGCCTCCACTATCTTGGGGGCTTCATTATGCCTCCCAAAACGTTCACGAAGTATCGTGCGCACTTCGTGCCCTGTCTCAAGCCAATGGCAATCGGAGCCATCAGAGTTGATCTTGGACAACAGTGGTTTGGTAATTGTCATGAGGTGATGTATCGCATCGCCACTCTTGACTGCATCGTTCGTGTCCTTGAGATCTGCACCATAGTTGATGGATACGAATTGTGATGGCTTCATACGTAGCCTGTACAGGGCGTCCACCTGTGCCCATCCATCATCTTCATCGATGTTCACGTCTACTGGCGTTCCAGTACCATCACCTCGAGGAACCAACTGCACTTGGCCTCGTATCTGGCTCAGCAGCAGCATGCCTTCTGTGCCATATGCCTCGAGTGCGCTTAGCATGTTTGATGCCAGCGTCTTCTTCTCATTCCTCACTCGATCTGGTTGGTGATCGAGTTCAGCTTGAGGTATGTCCCCAAACTCCCAGAATCCATGAGTCACCGTATGGTCAGCATTTTTACGCTGGAACCCATTCTGAGTTCGTTCATATTCCTGCCATGAGTTGACATGGTCCTCGATAGCTTTTTGAAGCTGTCTCATTTTGGACGTGTCTTGTTGGGTATTCTCGAGACATCCTCTCGGTAGTGTCAAGGGTTGTGGAGCTGTTGTCCCACCGAGTGCGTTGCTTCTGCGACCGTCTGAGGCCGAGGTCATGTTGCGCCTCTGGGTTTGTTCCTGGTGGGCAAACTCCTGCCTTGCTTTCCCATTTGCGTTCGTAATTGCCATCTCGGCAGTCAATCTGTCGTCAGCAGATAAGGTCGGATCCAATGCCGCTTTGGCAGTGTTCTCATTTGCCTGTATTTTCTCCCTTTCCATGCTAATTCTAGCTATCTCTGTAATGCAATCGTGCACTGATCGATCAGACAGTAGGGTAACAGCGTTTTTCGTTTCCCATCGTGCGATTGCATCCAGGCGTTTCTTTTCCTCCGCAGTATGTTTACCGCGTTTGTCGGCTATTACTCTCATACGCTTGAGTAAAGCCTCCTGTTCGAGAACCGCTTTCTTGGCTTCTCTGATCTCGTCTTTCATGTCGGGTATAAACCCTCCTGTCGTGATCAGTCTGCCGTCAGTGTCTCGTGTTTGTTGTCCGTATAGGAGTTCTCTCCATGCCTCCGAGGGCAGAGGACTCTTGTTTTCTGGTATTGGTAAACCGTCCAGAAGTCTCTGAGCATGGATTTCCAGTTCGTCCCTGGTATCCCTCCGAACATCATCGGTAAATCGTATTATGATTTGTTCAATTTCGTTCACCATGGTGGCACGGAGAGGTTTGATCTTCTCCCTCTGTGCATCGGTGTCATCCAAGATGGCTTGTTCTGTCTCGATCATATAGACTTCCTCTCGGAAGGTGTCTATAATGTTCCAGATTCGCTGTGATACGCCATTATTGAATGTCGTATCACTCGGGAATTCTGAGTCGAGAGGCGGCGAGACCTTAATCAAGGCTGCCTTCACTGTCGAAGTAGGATCGAAGGCCAGACGGGATTGTCCTTTACCTGTAAGGCTTCCCACAAAGCTGCCCATAACTGATTCGAGGAGTCGCCTACACTCGTCGGTCCTATCGGTCACTACCTTGAACTGCTTGGCGGTCTTCTCCGCCAATGTATCGATCTCATCGGTGGCCTTCATCAGCTCCCGCATGTCCGTGATGCTCAATCCCCCGGTCATGCCTGCCGGTGCCTTGGCCATCGCTGATCGTACGAGTTGTATATTAGTACTCCGTATGCACTCTCTCTCTCTATGCTAGAAGCCGAAGCCGTGGCGAGGTGGCCATATATAAATGCCTAGTCCCGCAACGGGTTCGGGTTTGACCTAAATACCTAATCGATCTATCAGTCAATTCCCTCTCAGGTTCGGCTGATCTATCCTTTTGGTCTTGCCCGCGTAGCCACTTCCTTATCCGTCCCACAGCCGGATGTCGTTATGGCTCCTCGCACGACAGACCCCCAGATTCTTATGAATCTATATTTATAATAATCTTCTTGTGCGTGGAAGTCATTTCTGGCCCCCACTCGGGCTATGTAGTAGTCCGTGTCCGTAATGTCTTTCAGACGTTAACAATTGTTTACTGTTGTGTATTACCCACCGTTAGGTTGAGCTCACAATAGTAAGCATGATTTAATCATGCCGTAGCTGATAATTTTCTGGTAAGTTAGGGTTAAGCCGTGTGCCCGTGTTGGGGTCTATTGGCCACCGTAACCTGGATACTGCTTGGTTCGCTCGTATCGTATCGCGTTCATCAGCATATCGTGAATCACATCTTGGTATGATTTCACTAAATGCGCTATTAATCACACGCTGTCCCGTGTCATCGATTTCATAGAATGTGTTAGTTTGTCTGCAGAATGCCATAGCTGCTACTGTTATACCTCTTGCTCTGGGATTGATGGGTGTGCACACTGATTCGGTTTCTGCTTTCAGCTTATGCAGCCATTCAGTGTCATACCCACATGCCTTCTCAAGCATATCCGTAGTAGTTTGAGTGGTCACAGACTTTGTCTGTATGTCGGCTATGTTGATTTTCGTGTTCACGTAAGGAACTTCTATTTCCCTCGACTTCACCAGTTCCTGTATATAGAAGTATGGTTGGTAGATATATTGATTCCCAGTAGATATGAAATGTGCTTTGGTCAGCTTGTTAGCTGCCTGGTTATCCCCATATATACGTGTAGGTTCGCGCACCATATGCTTGCAACCTATTTCACTCAGTAGTTGACGTATCCACATTGCATGGCATGCTGCATACCGCAGAGCCATATATTCATTATGGAATGCGCTCAGGCCTACATGGGCCAATTTCTTGCTAGTGACAGCGACAGGTCCTCCTGCCATCTGTACCATGTATCCATATCGGCTGAGTCCATCGTTGACGTCAGGTTTATTGGAAGCATCGCTGAATACTACTGGTTCGCCCAGCGATCGTTTGTCGAATTTTATACCCCGTTCTCTGTGTACGTGCATCCATGACACCATGTGCATAGCCGCCTTCCAGGCAGATTCACTGGGTCTAGCCAATAGGGATCCAAGTTGGTTACATCCTTGTTGGCATTCTGGGTAGACCCCCCGTGCTGCCCACAGGAGTTGTCCAACGACACGCATATATCCTCGGTCCAGTACCGTTTGTGCCTCTGTGTCCGTGACTTCATCATGTTTGGATAACATCAAGCTGGGTGGAAATGGTGCTTTTGGCTTGTGGTTGGGGTTTATATGATCCTCCCAACCTTTGTACATTCCGTCGACGTATGGTGTCATTGTCATCTCGATAGAGTGTTCTTTGGTTATTACTTTGCCATCGACAACTCTGTCGACTCTGTGCTCTTGGCGTTTCACACCGAGCATGAAGTTGGGTGAAATATCGACCGCTTTCCATCTATCGTTGTGTATGTTAAATATGTCATTTAAAATTTTCTTATTCGTAGCATATCCATCACAATCGTCAGTGTGTATAGATACCCACGCTTCCTCTGGGTATGGTCGGTTGGTATCTGTCACTGCACTGTCTGGACAGCGTCGTGCCCCTCTTGTGATGTAGAATAAACATGGATCATATACGCATTGGGTGCATGAGTAGTCGCCCTCATTGAATCGCTGCATCATGAATTTGTCACGATGGTCACTCCAGGCTTTGCCTGCGCTGGGTAGGCCGTAGCAATTTTTCCTGAGTACTATAAATTCCTCTTCTTGTATCCTTCCGTTGCGTCTATATCGTTCAAAACCCTTCGGATACTTGAGTGCTATTAGCGCACCAGGTGGCAAGTCTGCCCAGCAGTATGCTAGTTTGATGTCCCATGCTTTGCGATGTAGTCCCATGCGTACAGTCATTGCTGTCAGCGTCCTTGCTGTATTCTGATTGGGTGCTGGCGCGAATACCTCATCATAGTCGACTCCTTTTTTCATATTATATTTGTGTCCTGCGACTGCCATTCGTACCTTGTGTCTGTCAAACACTCCATCGGTGTATTTGTTGGTTAGAACAACACTTATGTTGATGGGTTCTTTGGTGACTCCCGCTGCTAGTAGTTCAGATCGTGTATAACCGTGATCGAACACACCCATTTCTGTTAGTGTACCCAGTTCTAAGTCAGCTGCTTCCCTCCATCCGATGGATTCGTTGCTTTCGAATGCTTGTTTGAGGTTTTTAGGCAGGGCTGTCAAGCCTTCCTGCATGGTTTTCACGCGTGTCTTTACATTAGCTTGTTGTGAGTATGTAGGCTCCATGTACAGTGATCGCATCCATCGTATAGATTGTGCCATGGCGCTATTCAGCAACCGTTTCAACTCTGCACTTGAAGTCTGATTCTCTTTGAGGCGTTTGTCTTCTATCAGTATCGCCCAGTTGCTGCCTGTAGGTGGCAAGAATACCAATCCTTCCTGTATTGTTTGTCCACGCTTGATAGGAAACATGTCGTAAGACCAGTTCGATGAATCGGGTGAGTGTTCTACGAGCCATTCTCTGTATATGTCTATATCATGTGGGTCAATGGGAGGGTCAAATTTCGCTAGGAGAGTCCTCCATGTTTCGTTGCGTGCTGAAACTATCGCGTGTTGACGCATCGCCGTTGCCTCATGGCTATCCCATGTTTCTTGATCAGTAGGATCTATGTCGCAGAAACAGTCATCCATCCATGACTTCAAGTCTATGTCGTTAGGTGGTGCCACTTCTGGACCCCCCGTTTTTGTAGATTGTAGACGTCCCATATCGTTCATTTCGAGTTCGTCAACTATATTCATGTCATCGTCTACTATCTGCACCCCTTTCTTACGTGGTGTTCCCTTTCGCCCTCGGCCGACATCATGAACCCCCACAGTACCCGCCTCCAGTGTACTAGGCTGTACAGATCCAGGGCAGCTACCCCCTGAACCCGACTTGAGCGCATTACCAGGGACCGTCGCATTGCTGCGTTGATCAACCTGCATGCTGCCGCCGTTCCCTCCTTCTGGCTGAGTGACTGAGCCAGGTTGAGTCCCGTTAGGACCGCGCTTCTTCTTGTTTATTTTACGTCGTTTACTTTTTGATATTGGCGCCTCATCTGGCGTATTTTCTGTCGGAGGCGTCGCCTCAGTGGTATGTGTATTATTTTGTGTTGTATTAGGCGCTTGGGTATCATCAGTCTGGCCTGGACTGGTATCAGCACCATCAGGGTCATCACCCTTATCGTTATCCACTGCAGTGTCTGCCGTGTCTGCGTCCGTTTCGTGTTGTGACACCTGCGCTTCCACGTTCACTGGTGGTTGTATTTCATGCATGCTTATAGTAGGTGGTTTGGGTAGTTTCCCTTGGGTTACGTATAAGTCTGTGAGCTCTTTGGCTCCGTGGCCATCTTTGGCTATTGCTTCATCCATTTCGTCAGACGTTAGCCATCCCTTGGGTAGTTGTACCCATCTAGCGTTAGGATCCTTCTTAGCTTCTGCGTTGATTTCGTCGTCGCCAGATATGGCTACGCTGCGTCGTGATGAAATTTTTCTTTGTGTTATACCCAAGAATTGTTCATAGTTGAGTCCTTCCTTCAGCTTGTAAGCCACATAGGATTTTGATCGAAAAGAGGTGTTTGCAAAGGGGCAAAGGAATTCAGGCACTTCCCTGTGCATGCTGCTAGCTATCCCCCATCTAACCTTAGGACCCACTGTGCTACCCAATGCTTTATGATCATGAACAAGGCATGGAGTACCTACAGGGACATAGTAATTAATCTCCCTATTCACCTGTTGGCGACCGTACCTGCCATTGGTGAACATCTCGATTGGCCGCTGGCGATCCCCATCCATAGATACAGCAACGTCACTGCTGCTGGTAGGGAATCTGTTGAGCAGGAACTCAGCATCACGCTGTGCCTTCCCCCACCATGATGGTGGTAAATTGTTCTGCATCAATAGTGCCTTCGTGACGCATTCCACAATGCCGCAAGCACGTTCTGCTGCTCCATTCTGTTCATGTCGGTCAGGTGATATGTATTGCATCTCCACCGATAGCTTGTCGCATATCTGTTTCTGCCATTCGGCATTGTCATGCCTCCATGAACCATCCATATCTGTAGTGATGTGCCCAACTATAGGGTGTGCTTGGTCCTTGTACAGTGGGTCCTGTCGCAGTGTGCGTATCCACTGTGCCACTTGTGACCATGCATCACTTTTGTTGGCTAGAGGTAGGGTCTGTATCATTTCGGTAGATCTGTCGCGTAGTACACATAGGTACTTCCATCCCTCTTCGGATCGATCCGAAAATGTGATCATGTCCATAGTCCAGGCGAATCCTGGTACTTGTGGTCGATATGGATGCATGATTTTGTATATGCGTCTCATGGATCCTTTAACCATGCGACATATCTTGCATAGCCCCCCTTTTACACATCCGATGTGTCCATGTGTCTCATGGAAGTCGACTTCCTTCATATCTCGTTTCGCCTTTTTGAGACCATTTTTGATCCCACGCCACTGCCGTTCATCGGGGTGTTGGGCGTATATGGGCGTCATTGGTTTGGTTTTTACCAACTTCACTGTGTCTTCTCCACCGTCTGTGTTTTCCACAGTGGTATATATTATTTCTTGTACCATAGCGTTGTTAGCGCATCGCTTCATAACCGCATCCGTCATTTCATTCGTCATCATATTGGCATGTTGACAGTCTGTGGTCTGTTTAGACCCTTGCATGGTTTTCTTCTCATGCGACTGTTTCAGTAAGTCAAACTGCTGCTGTATATATTCGTCCTCTGTCATATGTGAGGGTCTGTCGTTTACATCCTGCATAGGAATGTAGTCGATCCAGAATCCCCCTTTCACTGGGTCGTGACGTATCGGTATGCTGACATTGCCCCCAGTGCCCACATTGGTTAGTTCACTAGGTCCGTTTTCTGGTTGGCGTATGAACATTTCGTATCCCATAGTCCTATAGAATTTTTCTATAGACATCAGGTCGCGTCTTACCCTGGGCACCGTCAGTGTATCAGGTATCTCCCAGTCTATCCGTTCAGGCTTAGCCTGATGTATGCCTTTGGCACCGCTTGTGTTAAGCACTATGCATGGTAGATCACCTAGCCATCTCGCTGGCATCGATGCACTGCTGTCAGCTACCAATATCTCAATATTGGCCTTCCTGGTATTGACCAGGTTAGGGTCTTGTTCAGTCCCAACCAGGGACATGTCTGTGCCAGTATCGACCTGTATAGAACGTATGGCAGATCGTATGCCTTCATATACCGCATTCGTTGCATTGCAGCATGCCGCTCCTAGTGTAATGCGCTTGTCAGGACATTGTCTATCACCTGGTGTGCACGATTTGTCGTGGATATCCTCGTGTCTGACTCTGTCGCGTTCCATGTAGTCTGTGGAGTCTGTAGTCCATTGAGCGTTTTCTGGTCTGCATTGTTCACGCATGTGGTGTATTTCTTCATGTGTAGCCTTTACTACTCCCGCCTTATTCAAGGTGTGTGTTATGGCAGTGTTGATTGCCGTCGCTGTACCCACTGGTACTCCCATGTTGATACATTCGTATGCGAACTGGTCACTGCGATCAATAGATCCTACCAGATCGACATAGTCGTCAGGCAGTGATGCTACCCTGGCCGCTTCTATGGGTGTCGTTTTTCGCGCCAGTCGTAGTGGCATGCCAGGACACCATTTCAGGGTGGGTCGCATCCCTCCTCCATTGTGTGTCGTACCAGTGTTCATGGTACCGTCCCATGAATATATGGAATGAGGTAGTCGTGAATGTCCCATACCTGGCGCCAATTGAGCAATCTTGTTCAGACGCCCTGGCGTGGTGGGCACATTATCGAAGGGTGTAGCCTTTATGTGCCTCCAGAACCTGTCAGGTACTTCGTGATCGGGCTGTGCGATGTATCTCGCTGTCACTTGTGACATAACGTCCCCTTCTGGCCATTGAAATTGTGTGTTCCCCAATCTTCGGTGTATGCCAACAATGAACAGTCGTTCCCTGTTGGACTCGTCACCATGGTCCCGCACACGTATGATCTTCTGGTATGTGTGATAGTAATCACTCAGTCTGTCCGTCACCATGCGTACCTCACGTCCTCCATTGATCTTCGTAGCATTTGCTACCATTTCCAGCACAACCGAGTCAGGTTGTAGTTCAATGATGGGTCGTGTTTGCTCTACAAACATCCATCCAGTCTTGCCGTTGGATCCAGTTCTGGGTCCTGATAGTGAGTAGTCAACGCAGGTCTGTCCTGACCATAACACGTTGGGTGTATGTACAGACCCCCAGTCCTTTTTGAAGGTATCACCCAGGTCGGGGCTCTGTGTTATCAGACGCCACAGGGAGCGCTTCCTTTCGCACACTTCGGTGCCCCATATCGGCTGCATGCCCGCCTGTATGCAGGCTATGGCATCCAGGCATCCTCCTGATGAGAAGGTGCCGAAGGTGTAGGCTGCTTCGCAGCTGGCCGTGTCCTGGCCGTTGCCGCTGGCCCGTTCTGGGCATTGGCGTTGTTTCTTGTGTAAATTGTTTATTATGTCCCTCATGGGATGTTTATTGCGCTTTTCTAGCGTTCGGTTATGCAAGTGTGCTGCTATCACATTAAGTGTTGTAGCTGTGGTTATGTCATGTCTGACTACTCGTCTATTTAGATCTTGCTCTCTACTAATGGGTCGTTTCCCATTGTAAACATTAGTGTTGTACAAGTGTTGCTCGTCTAGCTCGGCCATAAGCTCAGGTGACATGTGATCTTGTAACGTCTCCCATATCTTCCTCCTGTCGTGGTCTCTCGACATCTGCTTATGGTCGCATCCATCCTAGCCCCATTTCTGTCCGCTGGTCGAGATCCCTCCCCATGGAGATGCGTCCTGTCCCCTCGATGGCATTGGCCATGGCGATGGGTCCGTCGCTGGCCATGGAGAGCGTCCTGGCCACGTGGTTCTGTTGGTGGTTTGGTGTGCCCCCCAATTCGGGAAGTCCGAGTGGGATCGGTTGGCCCCATTGGTGGATACCGACATGGGCATGTCGTCGTCATGTATCTCGTGGAGCCTGGTGGCCGTGCCATCCAGGTCGAATTGCCCCACATTCGATTCCTCACCATCGCGATGCATGTTCATACATCCATTGCTGTTTGCTGCGAATGCAACTTTCAGTACCTGGTTGCCACCCTGTTCTCCTGGACATATGACACGTCGTGGTACGTATTTGCCGCCTTCTTGATCAAGTTGCTTCTGGCACTGCATGTGGCATTGATAGCACACCCTGTGCACGCGTTCGATGTCTGCATCGTTCGGATCGTATTCACGTAGGGCGTATAGGTCATTACCCTCGCGTTTGCATGGCGTACCGTCAGCATCCATTGATATGGTGCATCCGTGACCGCGAACCCTGTTGAGTACCCTCTGGGTTTTCGGCCTCGTAGGCTGGTTGGATGTAATCTTGTATTCATTGTGCCTGCCAAATCTGCCTGGCGATGGTTCACGTTCGCGTTTGCCAGTCCTGCCACGATTTTCCAGCTGTGCATCGTCCCTGTTCGCTTGGCGATGTGGGCTGTGGTTGCGTGGTCGACGTTGAGATGGTTCTCTGCGCCTATCATCACGTCGTGGTGGTGGTGATCTGCCACCACCTCGTGGGCGATCACGTGGGCGAGATGGCGATCGTCGTTGCCTGGCTCTTTGTTCAGCTCTTTGTTCAGCTCTTCGTTCACGTCTCTCCCTCATCTCCTGGTCGTAGACAGATTCGTCCTCGGATCTACTGTCGAAGGTATCTTCCCCGTAGTAGCTCAGGTTGTT